>Ga0310811_10008183_pt1 | contig 13436 bp, 12 predicted proteins | sample YCmetagenome_FD_207642 | JGI IMG/M metagenome (GOLD analysis project Ga0310811, IMG submission 207642) | Soil microbial communities from experimental microcosm in Duke University, North Carolina, United States - YC | ecosystem: Engineered > Artificial ecosystem > Soil microcosm > Unclassified ... | reverse complement strand
CCCGACCCGGCGACGCACGCGTGGTGCACCCTCGGCGGGATGATCGGCAACAACTCGTGCGGCACGCACGCGCTGTACGCGGGCAAGACCGTGGACAACGTGCTGCGGCTCCGGGTCGCGTGCTACGGCGGGGGCGAGTACGAGTTCGGAGAGTACGACGAAGCGGCGTACGCGGAGCTGGTGCGCCGGGGCGCGCCGGAGGCCGGGATCCTCGGTTCGCTGCGGGAGATCGGGCGGCGCAGCGCGGACCTGGTGCGCGAGCGGTACCCGGACATCCCGCGGCGGGTGTCGGGCTACAACCTGGACCAGCTGCTGCCGGACCGGCCGCTGAACGTCGCCCGGCTGCTGGTGGGCACGGAGTCGACCTGCGCACTGGTGACGGAGGCCGTGGTGCGCCTGTCCGCGAGCCCTGAGCATCGACGGGTGCTGATTCTCGGTTACCCGGACGTGTTCGCTGCCGCGGACGCCGTGCCCTCGATCCTCGCGACACCGCTGCCGCATCCGCTGCTCGGCCTGGAAGGGTTCGACATCACCCTGGTGCGCCAGATGAAGGCACACGGGCTGAACCTGGAGCACCTGCCGCTGCTTCCCGGACTGCAGGACGCGCTGGCCGCGGGCGCGGGCGGCTGGCTGCTCGCCGAGGTGGGCGGCGCCGACGCGAAGGAGGCCGACGCGTGCGCGCAAGCGCTGCTCGCCTCGATCCCCGCGCGGGTCGGGCACCTGCTGCTGACCGATCCTGCGCAGCAGCGCGGCGCGTGGGCGATCCGCGAATCAGGGCTCGGAGCCACCGCGCTGCGCGAGGACGGCGGGCACAACGCGGAGGGCTGGGAGGACGGCGCGGTCCCGCCGGAGCGGCTCGGCGAGTACCTGCGCGCCATCACCGAGCTGTGGGACGAGTACGGCTACTCAGGGGCCTGGTACGGGCACTTCGGCCAGGGCTGCGTGCACACCCGCAACAACTTCGACCTGCACACGAAGGCCGGGCTGCGGAACTACCGCGGGTACGTCGAGCGGGCAGCGGACCTGGTCGTCTCGCTCGGCGGCTCGCTCTCCGGCGAGCACGGCGACGGACAGGCGCGCGGCGAGCTGCTGGAGCGGATGTACGGACCCGAAATCGTCGACGCGTTCCGGCAGGTGAAGACGATCTTCGACCCGCGCGGCCGGATGAACCCGGGCAAGGTCGTGGACCCCTACCCGCTCGATGCGAATCTGCGCTACGGCCCCGACTACCGGCGCGCCTTCCCGCCCGCCACGGGCTTCTTCGCGCTCGCCGACGACGGCGGTTCGCTGCAGCACGCCGCGGAACGCTGCGTCGGCGTGGGCCGCTGCCGCCGCGACGACGCCGGCGTGATGTGCCCGTCGTATCGCGCGACGCGGGACGAGCGGCATTCCACGCGCGGGCGGGCGAAGCTGCTCGTGGAGATGTTCCAGGGCGAGGTGACGCCGCAGACGTGGCGCAACAGGGAAGTGCGCGAGGCGCTCGACTTGTGCCTGGCGTGCAAGGGCTGCGCGACGGACTGCCCGACGCACGTGGACATGGCCACGTACAAGGCCGAATTCCTGGCCCACCACTACCGCAGAAGGCTGCGGCCGCGGGCTATGTACGCACTCGCGCTCACCCCGTGGATCCTGCGGTGGGGCGCGCGATGGCCGAAGCTGGTGAACGCGGTGCTGCACACGTCCGGGCCGAGCGTGCTACTGCGACGCCTCGCCGGGGTCACCACGCGCCGCCCGGCCCCCGTGATCGCGGACAGTACCCTGCGACGCAGCCTGAGCGGCGTCGAAGTGGCGGACTCGCCGACGGTGGTGCTGTGGCCCGACACGTTCACCGACGCGTACCGGCCCGAGTCGGGCACGGCATGGCAGCGGATCTTCGAGTCGGTCGGCGAGCGTGTGGCGGTCGCGCAGGACTGGGCGTGCTGCGGACGGACGCTGTACGACGCGGGGATGCTGAAGAAGGCCAAGCGCACACTGCGGCAGCTGCTCGACGCGCTCGATCAGTATATTGAGGCGCAGGTGCCGATCGTCGTCCCCGAGCCGAGCTGCCTGGCCGCCTTCCGGGACGAGCTGCCCGCGCTGCTGGCCGAGGACCCGCGCGCGGCCAAGCTCGCCCGTCTCGCCCGCTCCCCCGCCGAGCACCTGCTCGCCCTCGACCCCGGCGACCTCACCCCCCTGGCCGCCGCGCCGGACGCCTCGGCGGAGCAGGCCGACCGCGTCCTGCTGCACCCGCACTGCCACGCCCGGGCCGTGCACGCCGCCGACGCCGACCGCAGGCTGCTCGAGCAGCTCGGCTACCGGGTGGACGTGCTCGACGCCGGCTGCTGCGGCCTGGCCGGCTCGTTCGGCTACACCGCGGCGCACGAGTCCGTCTCCCGGGCCATCGGCGAGCAGCAGTGGCTGCCGAAGATCGCCGCGGCGCTCTGGGAGGGCGAGGGCGGGGGTAGGCTGATCATCGACGGCTTCTCGTGCGCGACGCAGTACCTTCATCTCGCGCACCCCACCGCCCCTCGGCCCGTGACACTGGCCGAGCTGATTGGGAGATGATCTGACGATGGCCCGCTTCAAGGTAGGCATCCAGCTGCGCCCGCAGCACTGCACGATGGACCAGTACCGCGAGGCCTGGATGGCCGCCGACGCCCTCGGCGTCGACACGCTCTGGACGTGGGACCACTTCTACCCGCTGTACGGCGAGGCCGACGGCCCGCACTACGAGGGCTGGACGACGCTCGGCGCGATGGCGGCGACCACGAAGAACGCGCAGTTCGGCGCGCTGGTCACGTGCAACTCGTACCGGAACCCCGACCTGCTGGCCGACATGGCCCGCACGGTCAACGAGATCGGCGGCGGCCGCGCGATCCTCGGCATCGGCGCCGGCTGGTTCGAGCGCGACTACGCCGAGTACGGCTACGAGTTCGGCACCGCGCCCGAGCGTCTCAAGGCCCTGAAGGAGGCGCTGCCGCGGATCAAGGAGCGGCTGGCGAAGCTCAACCCGCCCGCCGCCGACTTGCCGATCATGATCGGCGGCTCCGGCGAGAAGGTGACGCTGCGCCTGGTCGCCGAGTACGCGGACATGTGGAACGGGTTCGGCCCGGCGGAGGACTTCAAGCACAAGAACAACGTGCTCAACGAGTGGTGCGCGAAGGTCGGCCGGGACCCGAAGCAGATCGACCGCACGGTGATGATCGGCAACGAGGAGATCGAGGACGTCGACTCGTACATCGAGGCCGGCGCGACGCACGTCATCCTCCCCGGCGAAGTCCCGTTCGACCTGGCGCCGCTCAAGCGCCTGCTCGCGATCGCCCGCGGCTGAGCCGAGTCCGGCGGCCCGGCGGTGCCGTGGCGCGGCGTTCTGCGCCACGGCACTCGACGAGTAGGACCGACAGTCTGCGGCAGCGGCAGAAGGGACGCGCACGCTCATGATCTCCCGCCTGATGTCCTGCACCGCCCATCCCGGCCGCGGCGGCGAGCTCGCGGAACTGATGCGCCGCGTCGCGGAGGCGCTGCGCGGATTCCCCGGCTGCGAGCTGTACGTGATCACCCGCGAGGCCGAGGCGCCGGACCGTGTGCACGTCTTCGAGGTCTGGCAGGACGACGAAAGCGCACAGGCCGCCCTCACCTCCGCGCCCGACGGTAGCGACACCCCGTCGCCCGCGGACGTCATGGCGCTGCTCGCGGCGCCGCCGGAGCGCATCGACCTCGACGTGATCGGCGGCGTCGGCCTCCCGCCCACCGTCGGCTGAGGCCGCGCGCCCGCGCCGGTCCCTCCCGGCCGGAAACCCCGGCCCAGCGCGCCTGCCCCTGCCTACCCCCGCACGTCCTCCGCGATGATGGGCGCCACGGTGGCCTTCAGCAGCGTGCGGAACTGGGAGAGCGGCGAGCCGGGCTGGGCGGAGCCGCTGCGCACCGCGACGGCGATGTGGCGGGTCGGCGGGTCGGTGCGTATCGGCAGCACCTTGACGGTCTCGGGCAGGAGGCCGGGCAGGCCGAGGCGCGGCACGACGCACACGCCGAGGCCGTGCCCGACCATGGCCACCGAGGCGGCGAAGTCGGTGGTGTTGTGCGCGGCGTGCGGCTGGAAACCGGAGACGGCGCAGGCGGCCATCAGGATCTCGTGGCAGGAGGTCCAGTGCCGGCTCAGGATCCAGGGCTCGTAGGCCAGCCTGCTGAGACGGTCGACCTCGCCGAGCGCGCCGAGCGGGTGCACCGCGGGCACCACCGCGCGGAACGTGTCGGCGAGCAGCGGCTCGAGGCTGATCCGCCGGTCGGCCAGCAGCGGCCGGTTGGGCGCGATCATCACCACGGACAGGTCGAGCTCCCGGTCCAGGAGCATCGCCGTGGACTCCTCGGACTCGACCTCGTCGACCTGGATGCTCCAACCGGGGTTCTGGTGCAGCGCGTTCGAGACGGTCTCGGAGACGAACGCCAGCAGCGCCGTGGAGAACCCGCCCACCCGCAGCACGGCCGTGTCGCCCTGCTGGTAGCTGCGCATGTCGCTCTCGGCCTGCTCGAACCGCTCGAGGATCGCGTCGGCGTGTTCGAGCAGGATCTTCGCGGGCTGTGTCAGCACCACGCCGCGCCCGCGCTTCTCCAGCAGCGTGCACCCGGTGCTGCGCGCCAGGGAGTTGAGCTGCTGGGAGACGGCCGACGGGCTCAGGTGCAGGGTCTCCGCCGCGGCGACCACCGTGCCGTGGTCGGCGAGTGCGCGAAGGGTCCGCAGGTGGTTCGGATCGATCACGCAGATCACCTTTATGGTTCCATGCAGAACTTTTCGATAGTTGTGGAGGCTACCGGACCGTTCGATCAGGGTCCATTCCGGATCGTACTGTGCTGACCCCGCGCGGCGCGCAGCCGCACGCGCCGCGCGCCGCCCGCGCCCCGCCCTTGCCCCGCCCGTGCGCCTGAGCGCCCGCCGGCCTCAGGCGGCGGATGGGAAGCGCGCGGCGATCTCCCGCGCGCGCTGCTCCTTCGCCTGCGGGATGAGCTCGGCCATCGCCGGCACCCGCTCCGCGAGGGTCAGCTGGGTGACGACGAAGCGCACGTCGAGGCCGAGCGCCTTGCCCAGCACCGTCTCCAGGTACGGCCGGACGTGGCCCCAGCCCTCGCGCGGAGTTCCGGGGAAGTAGCCGCCGCCGTAGCTGAGCACCACCGTCGCCGGGCGGCCGGCCAGCGGCGCCTCCGGCAGCCCCAGCGTCCGGCCCTGCTCGAGCACCTGGTCGAGCCAGACCTTGAAGTTCGCCGAGACGCCCCAGTTGTACATCGGCACCGCGAACAGGTACGCGTCGGCCGCCAGCACCTCGTCCACCAGCTCCGTGCGCACGGCGATCGCGGCCCGCTGCTCCGGCGTGCGCTGCTCGTGCGGGACCAGGCCGCCGACCACCGAGGCCTCGTCGATGTGCAGCAGGCGGGCCATGCGTGCTCCTTAGATCGTCTTTACGGAAGGTCATCTGTGTAGCATCTTGTCTGCATCAGAGAATGTCTGTCATACAGATTATTTGTCAAACCGCCGCGTGCGCTAGACTCGATCCGTGAGGGAGACCGACGGCATGACGGAGACCAACGCGCCCGCCCTGCCGGCGGGGCTCGAGGGCAGCCTGTCCTGGCTGCTGGCGGAGAGCTTCCGGGTGCATCTAGCCGCCATCCGCGAGGTGCTGGCGGACTTCCCGCACGGTCCGCGCGGCCTCGAGGCGCTGTGCGGCGCGGCGCACGAGAGCGCGCGCAACCAGGCCGAACTCGCCAAGCAGCTCGGCGTGGACCGAACCGTGATGGTCTACCTGCTCGACGACCTCGAGAAGGCCGGGCTGGTCGAGCGGCGGCCCGACCCCAACGACCGTCGCAGCAAGCTGATCCGGGCGACGCCGGAGGGCCGGATCCGGCTGTGCGAGCTGCAGAAGGCCACCGCCGCGGCCGAGGCCGAACTGCTGGCCGACCTGTCCCCCGCCGAGGCCGAACTGCTGCACTCGATCCTGCGGCGGATCGCGGCGCGCGGCGGCCGGTACGATCAAGCGCATGACTGCAAGGGCGGATGCTGACGGGCTGTTCGCGGTCGCCGCGGACTGCTGGGGCTTCCTGGAGGCCGAACACCTCGACGGCTGGGAGCTGCGCGCCGGGGACGGATTCACCAACCGGGCCAACTCGGCCTGGCCGCTCGGCCCGCTGCAGCGTCCGCTGCCGCAGGCCCTCGCCGCGATCCACGCCTGGTACGCCGCGCGCGAGCTGCCCGCCCAGGTGCAGGCCGCGGTCGGCAGCGAACTGGACCGGCAGTTGGACGCGCTCGGCTGCGGCACCGGCCACGACGGCGCCGAGCGGCAGACGGCCGCGGTCGGCCCGGCGATCGAGGCGCTGACCGCGCACGCCCACCCGAACGTCCCGGTCTCCACCACCGGACGGCCGCAGGACCGGTGGCTGCGGCTCTACCGCGCGGGCGCGCTGCCGCCGAGCGCCAGGGAGATCCTCGGCTCCGGCGAGCGCTACTGCTACGCCACGATCTACCACGAGAGCACCGGCGAGCCGCTCTCGATCGGGCGCGCCTGCCTGGCCGGCGACACCCACCGCTGGGTCGGGCTGGCCGGGATCGAGACCGCCCCGGACGCCCGCCGCCGCGGCCTGGCCCGGCTGATCCTCAGCACGCTGCTTCAGTGGGCGGCCCGGCAGGGCGCCGAGCACGCGATGCTGGAGGTGCGCTCCGGCAACCACGCGGCCATCTCGCTCTACCGCGGGCTCGGCTTCACCACCGCACACGCCTACCACTACCGCACGCTGCCTCCTGCCGCGGACAATTGACGGGTGACGCGGAACGGGCGACGGTCACCGTAGCCGCGGCATGATCGCAGGCTGCGGTGATCCGTTACGCTGGCGGTATGGCGGACAGCTCGAAGTTCGACACCGAATCCACGGCGCGGCACTACGCGGCGGCCCGGCCGACCTATCCCGGCGAGCTGTTCGACGCCCTCGACGACCTGCTCGGCCACCGTCTCGCGGGCGCGGACGTGGTCGACATCGCGGCCGGCACCGGGATCTCCTCGCGGCAGCTGGCCGAACGCGGCGCGCACGTGGTGGCCGTCGAGCTCTCGGCGGCGATGCTGGCGCAGCTGGCCGCCTCCTCGCCCGGCGTGCGGGCGGTGCAGGGCAGCGGGCACGCGCTGCCGCTCGCCGACTCGAGCGCCGACCTGATCACGTTCGCGCAGGCCTGGCACTGGATGGACCCCGGGCGGGCGCTGCCGGAGATCCGCCGCGTGCTGCGGCCGGGCGGCGTGCTGGCGCTGTGGTGGAACCAGACGGACCGCTCCCGCGGCTGGGCGAAGGAGCAGGCGGAGCGGATCGGCGCGGCCGTGCCCGGCTGGGTGCGGGAGTCCGGCATCGAGGCGGCCGAGCAGGCCGAGCTGGACACGACGCTGCCCAAGCACGCCTTCCGCTTCGAGTGGTCGCGCAGCGTCCCGCTGGAGACGCACCTGTCGAATCTGGCCTCGAAGTCGTACATCGCAGGACTCGGCGACAACCGGGAGGCCTTCATCGCCGAGGAGCGGCGCATCCTCGGTGCGCGGTTCCCCTCCGGCGAGGTCACCGAGCGTTTCAGTACCCTGCTGCTCGCGGCGCTGATGGACGACACGCTGTCGATCCCGCGGGCCTGAACCCGGCCGCCGGCACAGACATCCGAGGACCGGCAGGCAGTATTCGGACCTCAGCCCTCCGGCAGCCGCCAGACCTCGGGCAGCCCGGCCACCGCGCCGTCCGCCGAGTAGTCGTGCACGACGTCGAGCAGTTCCGCCATCCGCGCCTGCCAGGCCACGTTCACCGGCAGCTGTTCGAGCTCTGCGAGCAGCCGGGCGTAGTCCTCGCACTCGATCAGGTGGAACAGTTCGGTTCCGCTGCGCCAGATCGACCACGACCGCGCGCCGGCCGCGCGGATCGCGGCGGTCAGCTCCGGCGGCACCTCACGGTGTGCGGCCTCGTACTCGGCGACCCGGTCGGCGCGTACCCGGGTGTGCAACGCGATGCGCATCATGGCTGCGTTTCTACCACAGACCTCCGAGGACTCGCGAGGTTCCGGCGATCGGCCGAGCGGTCGGCGCCGCGGGCGGCGCAGCCGTGCGGGCCGCGGGGCCGCGGAAAAACCGTTGCCCGGCGCAGTGCCGTATGGCTGAATGGACACCGGCGCGGCTGAGCGTCCGTGTGGAGCGGACCGGCCCGTACGAACCCGGGACAGAAGGGACTCCGGCGATGCTGTTGCGCGCATCCGCACTCCGCTGTAGCAGGCCCCTGACCCGACCGGGCGAGTAGTCCCCACCGGACCTCGCCGCGCCATCTGCGGACGGCGTGCTCCGGCGCGCACTCGCGACCGGGACACCGCCGACGCGGACCACCCTCACCGAACTCCACCTGTTCCACGAATCCGAGGAATCACCATGCCCATGCACGAACTGCCGGGCCGTCACGTGCCGATCCGCCTGTGGGCGGACCCGGACAGCGTAGAGCCGCAGGCGCTGCAGCAGCTTTACAACGTCAGCACCGTCCCGCAGATCGCCGGTGTCGCGGTGATGCCGGACGTCCACGTGGGCATCGGGGCCACCGTCGGCAGCGTCATCGCCATGCGCGGGGCCGTGTGCCCGGCCGCGGTGGGCGTCGACATCGGCTGCGGGATGACCGCGGTGCGCACCTCGCTCACCGCCGCCGACCTGCCCGAGGACCTCGGCACGCTGCGCAACCGGATCGAGCGGGCCATCCCGGTCGGCCGGGGCAGCCACCCGAACCCGGTCGACCCGGCGAAGCTCGGCGGCTTCGACAGCGCGCACTGGACGCAGTTCTGGAGCGAGTTCGACGCGCTGGCCCCGGCCGTGCACGCGCGGCGCGAGCGCGCGCTGAGCCAGATGGGCACGCTCGGCTCCGGCAACCACTTCATCGAACTCTGCCTCGACACCGAGGACCGGGTGTGGCTGATGCTGCACTCCGGCTCGCGGAACGTGGGCAAGGAGCTGGCCGAGCACCACATCAACATCGCCCGGGCGCTGAACCACAACCAGGGTCTGGTCGACCGGGACCTGGCCGTGTTCCTCGAGTACAGCCCGCAGATGGCCGCGTACCGCTCCGACCTGTTCTGGGCGCAGGAGTACGCGCGCTACAACCGGGCCGTGATGATGGCGCTGTTCCAGCACGTGATCGCGCGCGCATTCAAGGCCGCGCAGCCGCGCTTCGAGCAGACGATCTCCTGTCACCACAACTACGTGGCGGAGGAGACGTACGACGGCGAGAAGCTGTTGGTCACGCGGAAGGGCGCGATCCGGGCGGGGGCCGGCGAGTTCGGGATCATCCCGGGCTCGATGGGCACCCGTTCGTACATCGTCAAGGGTCTGGGAAACCGGGCCGCGTTCAACTCGGCCTCGCACGGCGCGGGCCGGCGGATGAGCCGCGCGAAGGCCAAGCGCTCGTTCACGCAGGCGGATCTCGAGCAGCAGACCGCGGGCGTGGAGTGCCGCAAGGACACCGGGGTGCTCGACGAGATCCCCGGCGCGTACAAGCCGATCGAGGAGGTCATGGCGGCGCAGACCGATCTCGTCGAGGTGGCCGCCGAGCTGCGCCAGCTCATCTGCGTCAAGGGCTGAGCGCTCTGTCGAGGGCGGAGCGGCTCTGCCCGCTGCGCCGCCTCCGGCACCGGGCACCCGGCACGGCCGGGTGCCCGGTGCCGCGCGCCCGCAGGAAGCGCGCGACACCGGACCGGGTGCGGCGTCCGCGTGTGCGACGACCCGGACGGCGCCCGCTCGAGGCGGCCCCTCCGGTCAGCCGGCCCCCCTGCAGCCGGCCGGCCGTCGTCCCGCCTGATGCGCCCCATCCTGTCGAAGCCGCCTCACATCCGGCTCGCATCCTGCCTCCCATGCAGTTCAGGGCGGATCTGCGAAGCCGTTCAGCCGAGGGATCAGAGCGGGTCCGCCGGAGCGGGCCCGGCCGACTTGGCGCGCCGGTACGGGCTGACCGTGGGGTCCGCGTGCACATGAAGCCGCCACGGCAGGTCCGCAGCGCGGCTGATCCCGGTGCGCGGTCCCGAGCGGATCAGCTCGTCGGCCACGGGCTTGCCCGGTTCCAGCGTGAGCGGGCCGCCGGGCTCGCACAGGTCGGCGCCGTCGAGCCCGAGGGTGAGCGCGAGCGCGGTGGCCAGGCGTCCCGGTCCGCGGGCGAGCTCGGCGTCGGAGCGGGCGGCGGGACGGCGCGCCCGGGCGAGTTCGAGGCCGTCGACGACCTCGCCGGCCCGCACCAGCACCGCCTCGGCGACGCCGTCCGGCATGCACACCATGTTGACCGCGTGATGCATGCCGTAGATGAAGTACACGTACGCATGCCCGGGCGGGCCGAACATCACCGCGTTGCGCGCGGTGCGGCCGCGGTAAGCGTGCGAGGCCGGGTCGTTCAGCCCGGCGTACACCTCGACCTCGGTGATCCGCACGCTGACGGCACCCTCCGGCGAGCGCGCGGTGAGCAGGCAGCCGAGCAGCTCGGGCGCCACCTCCAGCGCGTGGCGGGCGAAGAACTCCCTGGGCTGCGGCACCCGCCCACTGTAACGGGCTCCGGGGACGCGCCGGGGCGCGGCCGGCACCCGTCCGGCACGCCGAGATCGTCAACTCAGGGTTGACGAAAGCTCATCGTCAACTTACGGTTGACTCATGAGCCCCACGCCAGATCTGAGCGACCTCATCCGATCCGTCCGCGACGAGGTGGCCGACGGCGATCCCATCGCCCAGCTGGCCAAGGCCGCCGAGTACGCGGCCGGCCTCAGCCAGCTCGGCGACCGCCTGCTCGACCACTTCGTCTTCCAGTGCCGGCAGGTCGGCATGTCCTGGGCCGAGCTCAGCGCCGCCCTCGGAGTGAGCAAGCAGGCCGCGCACAAGCGCTTCACCGGACTCGCCCCGACCTTCCAGCGCTTCACCGTCAAGGCGCGCGACGTCGTGCAGGGCGCGACCGGGCACGCGCGTACCTTCGGCCACCCGGACATCGGCACCGAGCACCTGCTGCTGTCGCTGTTCGATCCCGCCGACAGCCTCGCCGCGATCGCCCTGGACCGGCTCGGGCTGCGCCGCGAGGCGGTGAGCGAGGAGCTGTTCCGCCGCCACCCGCGCGGCGAGGCGCCGATCCAGGGCGCGATCCCGTTCACCGCGCACGCCAAGGAGGCACTGCGCGGCGCGCTCGAGGAGGCGCTTGAACTGGGCCACAACTACATCGGCACCGAGCACCTGCTGCTCGGCCTGCAGCGCGAGGCCGACTACGCCTCGGCCGAGATCCTCAGCACGCTCGGGGCACAGAAGGACACGGTGCGCCGGGAGCTGCTCGAGGGGCTGCGCCGGTTCATGCGGGAGCGGGAGAAGCAGACCCCGAAGATCGATGGCTGATCGCGAGGCGGACCGCGGGAACCGGCCACGAGAGATCGCATAATGAGACAACATTGACCGAATAATGGACCGGTCTGCTAAGGTCGCGATCACCGAGACCGAACGAAGGAGTCTTCAGTCCGATGCAGGAGACCGCCACCTACACGCACGGCCACCACGCCTCTGTGCTGCGCTCGCACACCTGGCGCACCGCCGAGAACTCCGCCGCCTACCTCCTGCCGCACCTGCGACCCGGCATGACCCTGCTGGACGTCGGCTGCGGACCGGGCACCATCACCGCCGACCTGGCCGAACGCGTCGCCCCGGGCCGCGTCGTCGCGCTCGACTACGCGGAGCCGATCCTGGAACAGGCCGCGCGCACGGCGGCGGAGCACGGCGTGGCCGACCGCATCGAGTTCGCGGTCGGCGACGTGCACGCGCTGGACTACCCGGACGACACCTTCGACGTGGTGCACGCCCACCAGGTGCTGCAGCACGTCGGCGACCCGGTGCAGGCGCTGCGCGAGATGCGCCGCGTCTGCAAGCCGGGCGGCGTTGTCGCGGCCAGGGACAGCGACTACAGCGGCTTCTTCTGGTACCCGGAACTGCCCGCGCTGGACGCCTGGGTGAAGTTCTACTGCCAGGTCGCCCGCGCCAACGGCGGCGAGCCCGACGCCGGGCGCCACCTCAAGTCCTGGGCGCGCGAGGCCGGGTTCGCCCACGACGCGATCCGCTCGACCGCGAGCACCTGGTGCTACGAATCCGACGCCGAGCGCGAGTGGTGGGGCGGGCTGTGGGCGGAGCGGGCGGTGAAGTCGGACTTCGCCAAGGTCGCGGTCTCCGGCGGGTTCGCCACGCCCGAGGAGCTCGAGGGGCTGGCCGAGGGCTGGCTGGCCTGGGCCGCGGACCCGGACGGCTGGCTGTGCATCCCGCACGGCGAGATCCTGTGCCGGGCCTGACGGGCCACGTGCCCTGATTTGAGAACCCTGACGTCCCGGGCGTCCGCCCGCCATCCGCGCCGGCGGACGCCCTCCCGGCATAATCGGCACCGTGTCTGACGACGGGTCGATGGAATTCACCGACGAGCAGGACGAGCGGCCGGGCTCCGGCCCGGCGGCGCCCGCGGTGGGCGGTGCGGGAAGCGCCGACAGCACAGACGGCGCTGACGACGCGGCCGGCGCGGCGCGCGAGCCGGGGCAGCGGGTCAGCTGGGCGGAGTGCTTCTTCGACCTCGTCGTCGCGCTCGCGGTCACCGAGGTCTCCGGGCAGTTGGAACACGCGGCGAACACCGCCGCCCTCGGCCGCGCGCTGCTGCTGCTCGTCCCGTTCTGGTGGGGCTGGGTCGGCACCGCGCTGCTGTTCAACGGGCTGCGCATCTCGCCGATCCGCAAACACCTGCTGCTGTTCGGGATCGCACTCGGCGCGCTGCTGATGTCCACCGCCGTACCGGACGCGTACGGCTCGCGCGGAGCGTTGTTCGGCTGCGCCTATATGACGGTACGGATACTGCTCGGCGTGCCGATGCGGGCCCGGCGCGTCTTCGGCTTCCAGCTCGACCCGTTCACCGTCGGCCTGGTCATCGGCGGGCCGCTGTACGTGATCGGCGGCTTCACCCCGATGCCGTACCGGGTCTGGCTGTGGACGGCGGCCGCGGTGATCGAGCTCGGCTCGACCGTGCTGCGGCCCCGCCGCTTCGCGCACATGCACTGGGAACCGGCGCACCTGCCCGAGCGATTCGGCCTCTTCGTCATCATCGTGCTCGGCGAGACGATCGCGGCGATAGGCGCGCAGGCCGCCACCGGGACGCTGACGGTCTCCGTCATCTGTGCCCTAATCCTGGCGTTCGTGCTCTCGGTCGGGCTGTGGTGGGCCTACTTCCCGTACGCCATGCCGGCGATCGAGTTCGCGCTGCGCACCGCGCCGGTGCAGACGACGGTGGTGCGCGACGTGTTCAGCTACGGCCATCTGGCCCTGTCCGCCGGCGTGCTGCTGACGGCGGCGGGCTCGGCCGATCTGGTGGCGGAGCCGACCGCCGTGCCGCACGGCCTGACGAGCCGGCTGACCGGGATCGGCGTGGCGCTCTAC
>Ga0310811_10008182_pt1 | contig 13437 bp, 12 predicted proteins | sample YCmetagenome_FD_207642 | JGI IMG/M metagenome (GOLD analysis project Ga0310811, IMG submission 207642) | Soil microbial communities from experimental microcosm in Duke University, North Carolina, United States - YC | ecosystem: Engineered > Artificial ecosystem > Soil microcosm > Unclassified ... | reverse complement strand
CCTACACGATGGGCCGGGCTGCGGAGATGATCGGGGTCACCCCCGGCTTCCTGCGCGGCCTGGACGAGGCGAAACTCTTCACCCCGCAACGCTCGGCCGGCGGCCACCGCCGCTACTCGCGCTACCAGCTGCGGCTGGCCTCCCGCGTGCGGGAACTCGTGGACGAAGGCACCGCCCTGGACGCGGCGTGCCGCATCATCATCCTGGAAGACCAACTCGAAGAGGCACTGCGCATCAACGCCGAACTGCGCCGCGAGCAGACCTGAGCTGACCCGACGCACTCGAACAAGCCGAGCCGGTCGTCGGGTGGGCGAGAAATCAGAACACGCCGCGGGCAAGGCGTGGCACCTGCTTCAGCCGGCTGGACGACTATCGGCCGGTCCTGACTGACCCAAGTCTCGGGAGCAGCGGCGACAACCGCGATTGACCGGCACCCTGGTGGACGGCGGTCGAGGTGCGTCCGACTAGTCAGGGCCCGCGCTCACCTGGGCAGGGCGGGGACCGGGGCCCGAGCGGTTGACGGCGACGAAGTGCGGAACGCGCTTGCGGTCGCGGAAGCAGCCGACGACCCGCTGGTACGTTTGCGCGCCCAATACGTGCGCTGGGTCGTCGACCACCCAGCCGCCCCAGCCACGACCGCGGGCTGGAGACGCTGGCTGGCTTCCGAGGAGCAGAACTGATCCCATCACGACCTCGACGAGCTAGGCCAACTCCGGTGAGTCGCACACGCGGCTGCCCCGCGACAAGATCCACGGCAGAGCCGGCCACGGGACGAAGCAACTCGACTGCTTGAAGAGTTACGCGCCTTCGACTCCCACCAGTATCGACGGCGTCGCTCGCGTCCCCGAGTCGTGCGCGGGTCCGCCCTCGGATTCCCAGGCTGATATCTGCCCGGAGTCCGGGCGGTGGCCCGTCGGATCCGCCCTCACCGCGGCGAGCAGTTCGCTGGCGGATTGCAGATTGCCCGGGGTGGTGGCGTTGCCCATCAGGCGCTCGGCGGCCAGCGCCTCGAGTTCCGGGGGTATGACGAGCAGGTCCCAGCGCTCGCCTCCGCGCAAAGAGATCAGACAGATGTCATGTGGGTCCTGCTCGGCGTCGAACCAGCCGACGCGTGCGACGTGATCACCGGTGACCACCTTCTTGGGGATCTCGGGCCACATGCCGACCTGCACGGTGACGTGGTAGATCCGCCCCCACGCGCGGTCGAGTGCCGCGATCAGCGGCGGGAGTTCGCATGTCAGGTCGCGGATTCGTGGCCACCAGGCCCCGTTGACCATTCCCGAGTCGTTGCCTGGCGGCTTGAGTCGCAGCCGGGCTGAGGTCAGCGGGGTTTGTCCAAGAGTCGGAGAACCGTTCGGCGCGTTCACGATGCGAACCTGTCCCCGGGCGCGAAAGGCCCGGAATAATCCGTGCACCGGTGACGGGCCGCCGTGGACGGCGGACTTCGAACTGCCTCGGCGACTCCAGTCTATCCCGCTGAGACGGCTTTGGGTGGAGCTCGCGGCCGACCGTTTTGAACCGTACCTCGGTGGCGGCAGTGGAATGTCCATGCGAGCGATGCGCCGTAGAGTGGAGATGGTGGATTATCGCCAGCCTCCGCGCACCGGAACATTGGAAAGGGGGACGCACTCATCATGGCCGACCCCGAGACACCCGATGTCACCGGACATCTGCCGAGCGCCGTGTTCCACGGCGTGAGGCCGGGGACCGCTCTGCTGCGCCTGGAGACCACACGGTCCCGCGAGGGCAGCCTCGACGGCGCATGGTGGCCCCGGTCGCGTGACATCGCCGCTGAACTGCCTGCCCTGGTGAGTGCCCTGACCGAGCACCTCGGTCCGATCACTCGCGTCGGCCTGGATGCGGCAGCATGGGAAGGGCTTCCGACTCGGCTGGTCATCGACGATCGAGTCGTGCACATCGACTCCTTCCCGATCGGCGACGACACCGTCCTGATCAGCCGGGGAGATCGGGACCACTTCGTGCTGCTGGTCGTGCCGCCCTCCGCGACCCCGGAGGCGGCGCGTGCCGCCATGGCTCAGGCGGTGCGGGCGGACAATCTCGCGCCGGCCGAGCAGATCCTCATCGATGTCCAAGCCGGACGACGGTCGCCAGTCTGATCCCGGTTGACTACGCTCGCCTCCGTACCCGCCGTGCCGCCGCTCTCGCGCGGCCACGGGGATCACCGAGGCCCTGACCCCTCGCATCGTTGCGTGATGGTTCGCTGTCCGCCCGGCCGGCCGCGCCGGCGAGGGGACTGGTATGCCATCCCCGACAACATGAGTTACGAGAGCGGCGGGTTCCGGCCGGCCGCGGCACTGGGCCGTGCCGCGGCCATGGGCATCGCCCCGGGAATCGGGCTGTTGATCCGATCGGTTCGGGGGGAGGCTGTCGCGGGTCGGCGGCCGCGCGTCCTGCGGTGCAACCCGAACACGTTCCGGACCAGCACACCGGCCGGAGCGGCGGTTCCCGCGAGCATGATGCGCAGGCCTATCGCCAGCGCCCGTGCCGATGACGAGCCCCATTCGTATGCGACGACTGTGCCGAGCCCCACTGCGGTGAGGGCCGCGGTGATATACCTGGCGGTCACAGGTGTCCGGTTCCCGTCCGCTCCGGTCCCCGGTGAGCAGGTCGCCTTGAAGGCGGAGGGCTGGAAGTTGTTGGGCTTCGGCATGGCAGGCCCTGTCTCCGGATCGAGGCCGATCCGGGTTTTGAAGCTCATCCGCGGCGACGCAGAATCCGATCATCGGTGCACGAAGTGCCGAGAATATCTGCACTCCACTCCGCTCTTTGGTCTTGCGTGCCGAGCAGTTGTCGGCTCTGTGGGAAGGACGCCAGGGGCGTCGCCGTGAACGGGGTCGCCGCCCTGGCGGTGTGCGACAGCCCACGCGTGCCGGCATCGAGGTGATCCGGTTCGACGGTGTGCCAGGGCAGATCGGGCATCGGCGGCGTGCCCGCTCCTGTTCGCCCGTGTGCTGACGCGCTGTCGCTAGAGTGCCTGGCCGCTGGCATGCGCCACGCGGTGCATCCGGCTGATCAGGTCGGGAATGGGCACGGTCGCGAAGGAGATGGCGGTGTCGCCGGTGCCGTAGGGGATGACGAGGGCGTCGTGGTGACGCATCGCGCCGCAGGAGTAGACGACGTTGGGGACGTAGCCCTCGCGCTCGTGCGCGGTGGCCGCGATCAGCGGTTCAGGCAGGTGGGCGATGACCTGGTCGGGGTGGTCGAGGTCGAGGAGCATCGCGCCGATGGTGTAGGTGCGCATCGGGCCGACACCGTGAGTGAGCACGAGCCATCCCGCGTCGGTCTCGATCGGGGATCCGCAGTTGCCGACCTGGGTCAACTCCCAGGGCCGGTGCGGGGTGTGCACGGCGGTGCCGATGGTCCAGGTCTGGTTGTCCGGGGAAGTCGCGATGCTCGTGGTCTCCCGGTCCCAGCGGGAGAGCGCCAGGTAGGTGCCGCCGATCCTGCGGGGGAACAACGCCATGCCCTTGTTCACCGAGGCCGAGCCGGTGAGCTGGGTGACGTGGAAGGTGCGGAAGTCGGTGGTGTGCAGGCGCTGCGGTGTGACGGTGGCGCCATCGAACGCGGTGTAGGTCGCGTAGTACGAGCGGGCGCCGTCGTCGTCGGTGAAGCGGACGAACCGGGCGTCCTCCATGCCGTGGCGTTCGGTCGGCGCGTGGGGCCACAGGACGCGTTCGCCGACTGCGGTGTCGGCTGGGAATTCGAGGTCGTAGGTGGACGCGGCGATCCAGCGGATGCGTTCGATGGTGCGGTGGGTCTTCTGCCGCGCGGTCAGGCGCGCGGGGAGCATCTGCAGCGTGCGCTCGAGTTCTGCTGCCGCGAACCGGCCGGGCAGGTGCCGGTGCAGGAACGCGGTGACCTCGTCGTCGCCGCCGGTCGCGGACAGCGTGGCCTCGAACTGCCGCAGGTCGTAGACCGGCGGGAGCACCCGGCCCAGGCAGGGGTGGGGTGCGGGCTGCTCCAGATCGATCCGCCCGTCGGGCCCGAGTACTCCGGTGCGCAACTCGATACAGGAGAAGTGGCCTTCGCCGATCGCGCGGGCGCTGAGAACGAACCGGGCCTGGCCTGGGCCGAGGCCGTGCTGGTTGGGATGGGCGACCATGGACGGGTTGCACAGCGCAGCGCCCTCGATCGCGTACTCGTGGGTGAAGTAGGAGCCGATCAGCAGGCGGCGCGTGCCGGAGAGCGTTGCGGCGCGAGGAATGCGGTGCGCCACGGTCTCGAAGTGGTCCGCGAAGGTGGCGCGCAGGTCGCGGTGGCGTGTGGCGAACGACGCGATGGTCGCGGACAGGGCCTCGCCGGCTTGCGCTTCATCGAGCGCCAGCACCCTCGCGATGACGCGGGCGGTGCGCGAGTCGTGCTCCGGCACCTCCTCGCCGGGCACGAATAGTTTCGCGATCACCCTGCTCGGGTCGGCGGCCACTCGCTGGGGCGAACGGGTGATCAGATCTCCGGTGGTGTTCGCGGCGGGCCGGGCGGGGTGCGTGGTCATCGGGAACCTGCGATCCTCAGGGCCTGCTGCAGGGTGGAGATCAACGCCAGTGTCGACTCGGCACCCTGGTTGAGGCTGTTGCCCTGCGGGTGCAGACCGTCGTAGCCGCCGCCGCTGTCCTGGTCGTAGAGCGGAATGTTCCGGTCGTTGTGCCCGAGGAACCATTCCGCCGCGCGCTCGAGCCCGGCGAGCCAGCGCACGTCCCGGCTCGCCTCGAACGCCCTCGCGCAGGCGTCGGCCAGGGCCGCGGCCTCCAGTGGCTGCTGGTCGTAGCCGGGCCGGGGCTGGCCCGTGTGCCAGCCGCCTGATCCGGTCGGTGACAGGTGGCCGGGCCCGCTCTCGGTGGCCAGCAGCCATTCGAGTAGTTCGAGGCCGTGGTAGCCGGCGTCGGCGTCGAGGAGCAGTTCTCCGGCGGCGATGAGCACCTCTGGGAAGACGGCGTTGGCGTAGCCGAGCCGTTCCTCGGGCCACGGCCAGGACGAGCCCGGCTCGCGCCGGTCGATCATCTTCGCCGCGTCCGCGAGCAGGTCGATCGCGTCCTGGTGGGTGGGGTGGGCGGTCAGGATCTCGGCGGCGCCCAGTGCCGCGAACGCCATCGCACGCGGCCAGGGCGAGCGTTGACGACCGCTGGATTCGAAGGCGTGCAGGGCGCGTCGACGCACCCACGGCAGCGGCGAGCGGACGGCGGCGGTTCCCAGCGCCCATAGCGCCCTGCCCCACCAGTCGCCGAGCCCCGGCTCATCCTGCCAGCGTCGGTCGAAGCCGAGCCGGTTGTGGAACCGTCCGTCGGCGCTTTGGGCATGCGCGATGAACGCCAGGTACCTTTCGGTGATCGCGTCGAACGGGTCGGCGTGAGGGGGGCGGCCCGGTTGCCGGCACAGCACGATCAGTCCGCGGGCAACGTCGTCCACGCAGTAACCGTGTTCGCGCCGCGGTGTGGCGTGATGGGCGTGCTCGAACAGGCCGGTGTCGTCGCTGAGCCGGGCGAGATGCGCGAACGCCGCGTCAAGCAGCACGGCCCTGGGCTCGGTCACGGCGCGACCGTCGCCGGGGCGGCCAGCAGCGCACGTGCCAGTGCCCGATAGCCATCGGCCACGGCGGCCCACTTCAGACCGGGGGCCAGTTCGCCGCAGCGTGCGCTCATCGTCTCGGCCAGGCCCGGTTCGGTCAGGACCCGGCGGATCGCCTCAGCCATCGCTTTCGGGTCCCGGTGCGCCACGACCAGGCCGGCGCCGTTGCCGAGCAGTTCCCGGGCGTGCGGGAACCCGGTCGCGACCACCGGGCGCCCGGCCGCCACCGCCTCGATCAGCACGCCGGAGGTCACCTGTTCCGTCGAGTCGTAGGGCAGCACTACCACATCCGCGCGGCGCACCATGTCCATCAGCGGCCCGAGCGCGCGGTAGACCGGGTCGAACTCGACGAGGTCGGAGACGTCCTCGGCCCGAGCGCGCGGTAGACCGGGTCGAACTCGACGAGGTCGGAGACGTCCTCGGCCCGCGCCCGGCGGCGCAGACCGTCGCGGTAGGCCTCGCCCTGCTGGGCGAGCACCTTCGGGTGGGTCTGGCCGGCCACCAGGTACCGGGGTGCTGGATGTAGGTCGCGCAGGTGGCCGAGCGCGCAGATGGCCCACTCGATTCCCTTGCCCGGTCCCAACAGCCCCCACGTCAAGATCGTCGGCCTTCCGCGGCCGCGTGCCGGGCCCGGTCGCGCATGCCCGAGTACCGGTGCGCCGTGCGGAATGACGCTGATCCGGCTCGCACCCAACAGATAGCCGCTTTCGAGAATGGTGGCGGCGCTCTGGGAGAGCACGACGACGGCATCGGACGCGTCGATCACGCGTTGGAGCACCAAGTGTTGATGCGGCGTCGGGCTGGCAGGCACCGTGTGCAGGACGGAAATCACGGGGATCTCCACGTGTTCGAGAACCTCAAGCACGTCTTGACCGTCCAGGCCGCCGTAGATGCCGTATTCATGTTGGAGGACCAGGACGTCATAGCGGTTGAGCACCTCGGCCGCGTGCTCCGCGCTGAGCCGGCGCCCGGTGACCGCCGTCATACCCGGCTCGTGTCGCATGCTCTGGTAGGCGCCGTCGACCACTTGCACGACACCGCAGCGGTCGCCGGCCACGGGATTCAACAACTGCCGTAGCAGCGCCGCGCAGAACGTCGCCAGCCCGCATTGGGTCGGCGGATAAGTGCTCAGGAAACCATAGTTGACCATCGGTGATACGCCTCACATGCCATCGAAGACGGATGGCCGGAGGCTCGAGGGTACGAGCGACCAGCCCCACACGGGGCGCACCTTCCTTGAGAACCCGGCCGCGTGGCGGGCCGGTGGCGCGCGAACGCACCAGGAGGGCGAGAAAGAATCAAGCATCGTTCAGGAGAAGCGGGAGATGCCCGGTACAGGGCCATCGGATGCAGAGCAGACGCACAAGCGCCCGAGACAGAAACGTACGTCAGGGCAGATCGGCACACTCGACCAACAGCCTACGGCCTGCCTTTCCGCCTTCCTCAGGCTGCGGCGGCGGTGCCGCGGATGCCGGGAAGCGCTAAGTGGGGGTCGCCTCCCGGGGCGAGAACCCGGCCGAAGGGAGCGGCCGGCTCCCGGACGAACGAGTCAAGCAAGCCGCTGATCTTCAATGACTTGTCAAGGAGGGGTCGGACTCCGCGCAGCCCGGGAACAGGGTGCCCGAGCCGCCGCGCCTCGCGCGAGACGGCGCCCAGCACGCGAATCCCACTCGTGTCGAGAAGCATCGCGCCTTCGACGTCGAACACGACCCGCCTCCACTGCCGCACCATGGCGAGCGCCGCCTCACGGAACTGATCGGCCGTGGCGATATCAACCTCCCCACGCACCCATAGCACCGCACGGTCCGGCTCGATACTCACTGTGCAGCGAAGCTGCTCGGTCACAGTCATCATCCCAATTCGATCGCGAAAAGGTCCGCCACGTACCCGAATCCCGCGCCGCGAGAGACACCATCGGCCAGGCCACCGAATGTGCTGTTCGCACAGCCCTGGCGACCAGTTGATGTTTCAACTCCCTGCACGTGCTGCCGACCGGCTTGAAACCGCTACGAGGCAGCGCTTTCCGACGAGTCCACCGCCAGCACAGCCAGGTTGACCGCGGAGAGCTTGCTCGTGTTCTCATCCAGGTCGAACGAGACCCTCGTACCGTCGTCGAGGTACGCGATCTTGGCCGCGGCCAGCACGGTCATGTGCACGAACACGTCCTTGCCGCCCTCATCAGGGGTAACGAACCCGTACTTCTTCGCGACGCTGAACCATTTGACAGTGCCTGTGGCCATGGGGATTCCCTTCACTGGCGGCGACCCGGAATGCACGGACGGATCACTGGAGGCGAGCGACTGCGGAAGAAACCGCCTGATGTCGCCCGGTGAAAGCCGAGGAGGCTTCCAGGATGGAGAAGGTCCGCCGACCCGGGCCCCTCAGGCCCGGCTGCTGATCGACCGGTGCACGGGCGCCTGATAGGCGCCTTGCGAATGTGACCGCCGGTATCGCCCATGCTACTCCACCACCAGCGCGCCCGTCTGCCACCATCGTCCCCCCGGCGGTTCCTGAGCGGACAAGAACCCGAACTCGCGACCGACCCCGTCACCGCGCTTCTCGCCTTGGCACGCCACCGTCAACGCACCGGCGGGCACTTCCCCTGCACGCGCCGCCTCCTGGCGCAGCCTGGCCGTCCTCGCCGGGCACCGCCCGCTCTGCCTCGTCGGCCAGCCGACGGCCGTCACCCAGCCGATCGAGACCTGGCTTCCCCTCGACCAGCGCACCCCGGCGCCGCTGATGCTGCTCTACGGTGTCGACTCTCCCGCATCCAGCGGTTGCGCCGTGACGAGGTCGATCAGCGCCCTGACGGGGTCTATCTCGCACTCGACCGTCGCGACGGACGGCAGTTGCGCCTAACCGATCCCGCCGGTGGCCTTCTCGCCAGTCATTTCGCGAGTACAGCAGGCGCCCGGAGCGATTGGGTCTTCCCCCGTCATCGAGTGCTGTGTCTTAGCTGGTGGGATAGGTGAATGCGTGGTTCGGTGTTAGCTGACGGGCCACGTGGTCGGGCTGCCCGCTCGCACGTAGTCGGCGTATTCGTCCAGGCCGAGGCCGCGGTTCATCCAGCTGCTCCGGACCGCCCCGGTAAGAGACTCGGCCATCTCGAGCGCTCCCAGTGGCTCGGAGGCGATGCCGAGTTCGCAGGAGGGCATGTCCTCGTCGTCCTCATACGGGAAAAGAAACCGTGGAAGCGCGTAGAGGTTCCGCTGCCCCTGATAGCCGTCGGCCCGATCCGCGCCGCCGAACAGCGTGATCACGTAGCCCTCGTCCCGCGGCCAGATCTCCACCCATGCGACACCCCGCTCGCCGTGGTGCTCCTTCGGTCCGAGGAACTGCTCGATCTCTGCTCCACGGCGCAACGCCCCGATGACGAACGCTTCAACGAGATAACGCATGCCACCACGGTGAACGGGTGGACTGACAGCGAAGAAACCGACGCCCAACAGGCCGCCCCGTGATCATCATGGTGTGACTCACGTTGAATACGGGGCGGCCTGAACCGTACCGGGTTCTGTCCACGGACTTGCGCTTTGCTGCAGGTGGGATCGATCCCATCGGCGCGCGGCCATTCGGAATCCGGGGCGGTTCGCTCTTGTGGGTGACCTCGAGCCCCGGGCGCGGTGCGCGTGCGCGGTCGTGGCGTAGGCGAGCTCAACGTGCGCCCGGACGTAGATCGCTCCTCCGGTTCCGGAGGCCTCTCCACCACACCACCCGACTACGAACACTGATGGTGGTTGCCACCTCACCCCGCAGGCCAGGCGTCATCAGGAGTTCACCGACGCACCCACGGCGCGGAGTGGGGCCGCCGCGCGCCCCGAGATGCCGCGCGGCCCACGCCCGGTGGGAGACCCGTCGTCGGCCATTCCGTTCTGTCGCTGCTCCCTGCCTCACGGAACATGGACGGAACAGAACCCCGTACGTGATAACCAAGCTAAGCGGTCAGACGTCGACTTCCGACGACGATAGCGCGCTGATCAGCGGATATACCGCCCCGAGATGGCGCGGGCGATGACGAGGCGCTGGATCTCGCTGGTGCCCTCGAAGATGGTGTAGATCTTCGCGTCGCGGTACATCCGCTCGACGGGGTGCTCGCGGCTGTAGCCGGCGCCGCCGAGGATCTGGATGGCCTTCTCGGAGGCGGCTACGGCGAGTTCGCCGGCGCGGAGCTTGGACATGGAGCCCTGGGCGGCGTCGAACGGCTTGCCGTTGCGGGCCATCCAGGCGGCCTGCCAGATCAGCAGCCTGACCATCTCGATCTCGGTGCGGATGTCGGCGAGCGCGAAGGCGATGGACTGGTTCTCGATGATGGTGCGGCCGAAGGCCTCGCGCCGACCGGCGTATTCGAGGGCGTACTCGTACGCGGCGCGGGCGATGCCGAGGGCCTGGGCGCCGACGGTGGGGCGGCTGACCTCGAAGGTGGCCATCGCGGCCTGCTGGGCCTGGCCCTGCGCCTGGGCGGAGCGCTGCTCCTTCGTGCCGGTGGCCACCGCCTCGGCCGCGGCCAGGCGCTCGCGGGCCTTGGCGATGCGGCCCTCCAGCTTCTCCTTGCCGCCGAGCAGGCAGCTGCCGGGGACGCGGACCTCGTCCAGGAAGACGTCGGCGGTGTGCGAGGCGCGCAGGCCGAGCTTCCTGATCTTGCGGCCGGCCTCGAGGCCCTTGGTGCCCGGCGGCACGACGAACGCGGCCTGGCCGCGCGCGCCGAGCTCCGGCTCCACGCTCGCCACGACGACGTGCACGTTCGCGATGCCGCCGTTGGTGATCCAGGCCTTCTGGCCGGAGACGACCCACTCGTCCTTGGCCTCGTCGTACCGGGCCCGGGTGCGCAGGCCGCTGACGTCGGAGCCGGCCTGCGGCTCGGAGACGCAGAACGCGGCGACCTTCGGGTCGTCCTTGTCGCCGAAGCACTGCGGCACCCACTCGAACAGCTGCTCCTGCGTCCCCGCCGCGAAGATCCCGGCGACGGCCAGCGACGTGCCGAACAGTGCCATGCCGATCCCCGCGTCGCCCCAGAACAGCTCCTCGTTCGCGATCTGCAGCGAGAGCCCGCTCGGATCGCCGAACAGGTCGGCGAGGGATTCGAAGCCGTAGAGGCCGATCTTCGCGGCCTCCTGGATCACCGGCCACGGGGTCTGCTCGCGCTCGTCCCACTCGGCGGCGGCGGGGCGCACGACGTCGCGGGCGAAACCGTGCACCCAATCGCGCAGCTCCCGCTGCTCCTCAGTCAGCTCCAGCGAGAATCCGGTCATGGGGCGCCCTGCTCCTGACTTTAGAGTAAGTTAACGGGTCAGTAAGCTACCCGGCCCGGCACTAAGGTGGCAAGGTGCAACCGATGAACGAGGAACGGACCCGCCGACGGCTGCCCCGCGGAGAGCGTGAGCAGCAGATCATCGACTGCGCGATCCAGGTCTTCGCCCGGCGCGGCTACAGTGCGGCCTCGGTGGACGACATCGCCGAGCAGGCCGGCGTCTCGAAGCCGCTGGTCTACCTGTACCTGGAGTCCAAGGAAGGGCTCTTCCTCGCCTGCCTGCGCCGCGAGGAGCAGCGGCTGGTCGCGGCGTTCCAGGACGCGGCCGGGGCCGGCGGCACCTCCGAACTGCGGCTGTGGGCCGGGCTGCAGGCGTTCTTCGGCTTCGTCGCCGACCACCGGGACAGCTGGGCCGTGCTGCACCGGCAGGCTCCCGACCTCGGCGAGACGATCGCCTTGGAGATCGACCGGGCGCGGCACACGATCCTCGACGAGGTGCGCAAGCTCGTGCTCGAGGGCATCGCGCTCAGCCCGACGCCCGCGCACCTCGGCGAGGCGGACGCCGACTTCGTCTCGCACGCCCTGGTCGGCGCGGCCGACTCGCTGACCGACTGGATGGAGCGCCACCCGGGCGAATCGCCGGAAAGGGTCACTCTGCGCCTGATGGGCATGATGTGGGTGGGTATGCGGCAGGTGCTCGACGGCGAGGTGTGGGTTCCGCCGGACTCGCCCGCCGACCGCTGAGTGGTGCCGCCGATCCTGGTGGGACGGAAGGTAAAGAGGCGGTAGAGCCTGGCCGGTCGGCGTGTCGCACCCCCGGGGCGCGCGCCGCGGCGGGCTAGCCTCGCGTCGTCACTGACCGATCCGATCATCCGTCCCGGGCCGACCCCACCTGTCCGCTTCGCCCTGGCCTCGCCGTTTCGCAGAACAGACGGCGCCCGGCCATGGATTTTCCGCCTACCGGTGAGTAAGTTTACTCAGAGGTAAGGAGGAGCGGCTGTTCGGGTCCGGACGGCGGACGACCCACTCAGGCAGGCAAAGGAGCCCGCGCATGGCACGGACGTTCTACCGAGGGCTGCGCGCCGCCCGCAGGCGCAAGGACCTCGCCGACCGCACCCGCGTCCACCTCTCCGTCGAGCACGGCAAGGTCCGCGAGGTCGCCACGGAGCCACTCGCCCAGCCGCTCACCCGCGGGTCCCTCGCCGACATACCCTTCGACAACGCCCGGCAGCACCCGAAGCGGATAGCACTGAAACGGCGCACCGAGCAGGGCTGGCTTCCGGTGACCTCCGCCGAGTTCGCCCAGCACGTCTCCGAGACGGCGAAGGGCCTGGTGCACGCCGGGCTGCCGGTCGGCGGCCGGGTCGCGCTGATGTCGCGCACCCGGTACGAATGGTCCGTCGTCGACTTCGCGATCTGGAGCGCCGGCGGGCAGACCGTGCCGGTGTACCCGACCTCGTCCGTCGTGCAGCTGGAGTGGATCCTCGAGGACTCCGGCGTCCGGATGATCGTCGTCGAGGACGAGGAGACCGCGAACGTCGCCCGGCAGGCCATGACGGTGCTCGACCTGGCCCTGCCGATCTGGGTCATCGACCGGGGCGGGCTCGAGCAGCTGGCCGAGCTCAGCCTCGGCGTGCCGGACAGCGAGCTGCAGGAGCGTCGCGCGACCCTGACACCGGACTCCATAGCCACGCTCATCTACACCTCCGGCACCACCGGCCGCCCCAAGGGCTGCGTGCTCACCCACTCCGCGCTGCACGCCGAGGCGACGAACATCGTCGAGCTCATGGTCCCGACGTTCCGCGCGGTCTGGTCGCATCAGCAGCCGTCGACGCTGCTGTTCCTGCCGCTGGCGCACGTGCTCGGCCGCGCGATGGAGATCGCCTGCATCGAGGGCGGCATCACGATCGGCATGTGGCCCACGATCAAGCCGGACGAGGTGCGGCCCGAGCTCGAGGCGTTCAAACCGACGTTCCTCGTCGCGGTGCCCTACTTCTTCGAGCGCATCCACGACATCGCGCGCGGCACGGCCGAGCGGATGGGCCGCGCGTCGTCGTTCGACCGGGCCGACCGGATCGCCGTCAGGTACGGCAACGCCCAGATGCGCTCGATCTTCGGCGAGGGCCGGAGTCCGGGCCTCGGACTGCGCATCGCGCACAAGATCTACGACCTGCTCGTCTACCGGCGGGTGCGCGAGGCGATGGGCGGCAAGGTCCGCTACGTCATCAGCGGCGGCTCCCGCCTCGACTCCGATCTGGCGCAGTTCTTCTTCGGCTGCGGCGTGCTGGTCTACGAGGGCTACGGTCTGACCGAGACGAGCGCCGCCACCACCGTGAACCCGCCGCTCGAACCGCGGCCCGGCACCGTCGGCGTGCCGCTGCCGGGCGGCGCCGTGCGCATCGACGACGACGGCGAGGTCATGCTCAAGGGCCCGATGCTGTTCTCCGGCTACTGGCGCAACCTGGAGGCGACCGCCGGCTCGATGCACGGGGACTGGTTCTCCACCGGCGACCTCGGCAGCCTGGACGAGCACGGCTACCTGACGATCACCGGCCGCAAGAAGGACATCCTGATCACCAGCGGCGGCAAGAACGTCTCGCCGAGCA
>Ga0310811_10008181_pt1 | contig 13437 bp, 11 predicted proteins | sample YCmetagenome_FD_207642 | JGI IMG/M metagenome (GOLD analysis project Ga0310811, IMG submission 207642) | Soil microbial communities from experimental microcosm in Duke University, North Carolina, United States - YC | ecosystem: Engineered > Artificial ecosystem > Soil microcosm > Unclassified ... | reverse complement strand
CGGCGGCCCGGCCGAGGCCGACCTCCCGAACGACGAGGAGGCCCGCCGCCTGCGCCGCCTGGCCGAGGCCGCGGGCGTGGCCGACAGGGTCCGGCTGCGGGGCCGGGTGGACCGGGCCCACCTGCCCGCCCTCCTGCGCTCGGCCGACGCCGTGCTCTGCGTGCCCTGGTACGAACCGTTCGGGATCGTCCCCCTGGAGGCGATGGCCTGCGGTGTGCCGGTCGTCGCCTCCGCCGTGGGCGGCCTGGTCGACACCGTGGTCGACGGGGTGACGGGCATCCACGTCCCGCCCCGGTCGCCGGACGACATCGCCGACGCCGTGCGGTGCCTGCTGGAGGAGCCGGGCCTCCGCCGCCGCCTCGGCGCCGCCGGCGCCCGCCGGGCCCGGAAGTACGGCTGGCCACGGGTCGCCCGAGCCACCCTGGGCGTGTACGGCGAGCTGCTGTGCCAAGGAAGCGCCGGCCTGCCGGTGGAGGCCGAAGCCCAGTCGTGAGCCAGTCAGCCCGGCCGCTGCCCACCGGTCGCCACCACCTGGCCGCTCTGGCCGGCCCCCTGGCCGCCCTCGAAGCCGACGTCGACCGGATCGACGCCTGGGGCCGCCACCTGGCCCGGGTCCTGACGCGGGGCGGCCGGCTGCTGGCCGCCGGCAACGGCGGCAGCGCGGCCCAGGCCCAGCACCTGACGTCCGAGCTGGTCGGGCGCTACCGCGACGACCGGCCGGCATTCAGCGCCATCGCCCTCCACGCCGACACGTCGGCCCTCACCGCCATCGTCAACGACTACAGCGGGGCCGCCCTCTTCGCCCGTCAGGTCGAGGCCCACGGCCGGGCCGGCGACGTGCTGGTCGCGCTCTCGACCTCCGGGAGCAGCCGCAACGTGCTGGCCGCGGTCGACGCGGCCCACGGGCGGGGGATGACCACGTGGGCCCTCACCGGCCGGGCACCCAACCCGCTGGCTGCCTGCTCCGACGAGGCGGTGTGCGTCGACGCCCCGGCCACGGCCACCGCTCAGGAGGTGCATCTGGTTGTCGTCCACCTGCTGTGCGCGGCGGTGGACGTGGCCCTCGGGGCGTCGCGCCCCGTGGCCCCCCGGAGGGAGCGCGTGTCCTGGTGACCCGCCCCCTCGTCGTGGTCGGCGACACCCTGCTCGACCGAGACGTCGAGGGCCGGGTCGAGCGGCTGTGCCCCGACGCGCCGGTGCCCGTGGTCGACGCCGACGCCGAGCGCACCCGGCCCGGTGGTGCCGGCCTGGCCGCGGCGTTGGCCGCGGGGGGCGACCGTCCGGTCGTGCTGGTCACTGCGCTGGCCGATGACGACGCGGGCCGGACCGTGGCCGAGTTGCTGGCCGGGCACGGCGTGGACGTGATCGACCTGGGCCTGCGGGGCGCCACCCCGGAGAAGGTCCGCATCCGGGCCGACGGCCGCTCCCTCCTGCGGATCGACCGCGGCGGCCCACCGTCGACCGTGGGCGCCTGCGGCGAACGGGCCCGCGCCGCCCTCGACGGGGCGGCGGGCGTCCTGGTGGCCGACTACGGGCGGGGCGTCCCGGCCGCCACCGGCGTGCGCAAGGCCCTGGCCGGCCTGTCGTCCCGGGTGCCGTTGGTGTGGGATCCGCATCCCCGCGGCGGCCCGCCGGTCCCGGGGGCCCGGCTCGTGACGCCCAACCGCCGGGAGGCGGCCGACCTAGTCCCCGAGGTCGAGGGCGACGACCTGCCCGCCCACACCGCCCGGGGCCGGGTGCTGGCCGAGCGATGGGAGGCGGCGTCGGTGGCGGTGACGCTGGGTGCGGCGGGCGCCCTGCTGGTGGCCGGCGACGTGCCCCCCCTGGTCGCACCGGCTCGCAGCGTCACCGGCGGCGACACCTGCGGGGCGGGGGACCGGTTCGCGGCGACGGCGGCGGCCGCCCTGGCCGGTGGGGCCCTGCCGTCGGAGGCCGTGGTCGACGCGGTAGCGGCGGCGTCCGCCTTCGTGGCCGCGGGCGGGGCAGCCTCGGCCCTGGCCCCGGCGGTGCCTTCGGGTCCTGCCTCGACCGGCGAGGCCGCCGCCCACGAGGTGATCGAGCGCGTCCGGGCCGCCCGCGGCACGGTCGTCGCCGCCGGTGGGTGCTTCGACCTCCTCCACGCCGGCCACGTCAGCCTCCTGGCCGCGGCCCGTGCGCTCGGCGACTGCCTGATCGTGTGCCTGAACTCGGACGCCTCCGTGCGCCGGCAGAAGGGCCCGGACCGGCCGTTCGTCACCGAGGACGACCGGGCCGCCGTGCTGCGGGCCCTGGCGTGCGTCGACGCGGTCGTCGTTTTCGACGAGGACACGCCCCTGGCCCTGCTCGACCGCCTGCGGCCCGACGTCTTCGCCAAGGGCGCCGACTACTCGGTCTCGGACCTGCCCGAGGCCGGTCTCCTCGCCCAGTGGGGCGGCCAGGCCGTCGTCCTGCCCTACCTCGGCGGGCGGTCGAGCAGCGGGCTGGCCCGGGAGGTACTCAGCCGTTCCGGCCGCTGACCCCCGCCCGCTCCTCGTGGCGCTGCGGGCCCTGGGCCTCGGCGACTTCCTGACCGGCCTGCCCGCCCTCCGGGCCCTGGTGGACGCCTTCCCGGACCACCGTCGGATCCTGGCCGCGCCCGCGGCACTGGCCCCGCTGGTCGGCCTGGCCGGCGGCGGGTGGGATGTCGTCGACACCGCCCCGTTGGCCGCCCTCGACCCGTCGCTCCACAACGCCGACATCGGCGTGAACCTGCACGGGCGGGGCCCGCAGAGCCACATGATCCTGCTGGCGGCCGAGCCGGCCCGCCTCGTCGCCTTCGCCCACCCCGACGTGCCTGCGTCCGCCGACGGCCCCCCCTGGGCGCCGGCCGAGCACGAGGTGGTCCGGTGGTGCCGGCTGCTCCAGGCCAGCGGCATCCCCGCCGACCCGTCCCGCATCGATCTTCCCGCCCCCCCTGGCTCGACCGGCGGCGGGGCGACGGTCGTGCATCCCGGGGCCGGCTCGGCCGACAAGCGGTGGGCCGCCTGGCGGTGGGCGGAGGTGGCGGCGGCGGAGGTGGCGGCGGGCCGGAACGTCCTCGTCACGGGCAGCGCCGAGGAGGCCGGCCTGGCCCGGGACGTCGCCGCCGCCGCCGGCGTTCCGCCCGAGGCCGTGATGGCGGGGCGCACCGACCTGCTCAGCTTGGCGGCGATCGTTGCCGGCGCCGGCCTCGTCCTATGCGGCGATACCGGCATCGCCCACCTGGCCACCGCCCTCGGCACCCCGTCCGTGGTCCTGTTCGGGCCGGTACCGCCGTCGCGGTGGGGCCCGCCGCCTGATCGCCCGCAGCACGTCGCCCTGTGGGCCGGCCCGGACGGGCTCCAGGACATCACCGTCGCCCAGGTCCTCGCCGCCGCCGACCGTCTTGTGCGCGCAGGGTCGTGATCCGGGCTCGAGACGCCGATTTCACGACCGGCAATGCACGAGATCAGGCCGACGCGGAGCCGACCACGTCGACCATGCGGTCGACGTGGTCGCTGTAGATCCCGTCGATCCCCATCCGCACCAGGCTGAGCAGGATGCGCTCGTGCTGGGCGTCCCAGCCGAAGGCCAGGCGGCCGAAGCGGTGGAACAGGGTGGTGAGCCCGCCCGTCCAGTCGGCGTAGTGGAGGTTGACCGCGTCGATCCCGGCCGACGAGAGCTGGGCGGCCCGGCGCTCCGGCCCCCGGCGCATGGCGGCCAGCTTGGTGCTGTCGACCAGGCGGACGTCGGGCAGGTCCTCCCGCCAGCGGGCCAGCAGCTCCCAGTCCGGGTGGCACAGCCACAGCCGCTCCGCTGCGCCGCCACCGGCGGCCCGGGCGATCTCGACCACCCGGGGGACGGCGGCCGGATCCTTGATGTCCAGCGACAGCTCGAAGCCGGTACCGCACTCGGCGTAGAGGTCCTCCAGGGTCGGGACGTGGGCCGGGAGGGCCCGCCGCTCGAGCCCGGTGATGGGCCGGTTGCGCAGCCCCACCTTGACCCGGCCGTCGTGGTCGAGGACGGGGACGCCGTCGGCCGTGAGCCATACGTCGCTCTCCAGGCCGGCGGCGCCGAGGCGCAGGCCCAGCCGGAAGGCGTCGATGGTGTTGTCGGCCGCGTGGGCCCGCCCGCCCCGGTGGGCGAAGGTGATCGGCGGCGTGCGCAACGAGTCGACGATCCCGGGGACTCTACGGTCCGGAGCCGGTACCATCGTCCCTATGAGCCTGCTCTGGCTGATGCTCGTCCCCGTCGTGCTCATCGGGGGCTTCTTCCTGATTCGCAGCCTGCGGATGATGTCGAAGTCCATGAAGCAGCTGCGGGTGGCGATGGACGACCTGGCCCAGGCCGGGGCGGCGTTGAACAAGGTCCAGGAGGAAGTGGCCAAGCTGGGCGCCACCGTTGACGAGGTGCGCCGCCGGTAGAGTGGGCCCATGCCCACCTCGTTGGGACCGGCGGAGATCCTGGTCATCCTGATCGTCGCCCTCATCGTCCTCGGGCCCAAGCGGCTGCCCGAGGCGGCGCGCCAGGTCGGCAAAACCCTGGCCGAGGTCCGCAAGTGGTCGCAGGGGCTGCAGGACGAGGTGCGCAACGTCATGGACCCGGATTCGTCCCCGCCGTCGTACTCGTACCCCCCGCTGCCGACCCTGCCGGCCGAGACGTCGCCGCCCCCGCCAGCCGCCGTCCCGCCCCCACCGGCCGCCGACCCCGCTCCTGAGGGCCGCGCTCCCGCAGACGAAGCGGACCCACCGGCTGCGGACACCCCCGCCACGTAGCGCCCCCTTGGCCATCATCGAAGACGAACCGCCGGGGGTCGACGACCTCGGCGAGCGCATGCCGCTCGTCGCCCACCTCACCGAGCTGCGCCGGCGGCTGATCATCTCGGTCATCGCCCTGGTCGTCGGGGCGGTCATCGGCTTCGTGCTCTACAACCACATCCTGAACATCCTCATCTCCCCGTACCGGGAGGTGACGCACAACCAGAAGTTCGTGTTCTTCGACCCCCTGGAGGCGTTCGCCACCCGCCTGAAGGTGGCGGCGTGGAGCGGCGCCTTCCTGGCCTCGCCGGTCGTGCTGTGGGAGCTCTGGCGCTTCATCACCCCCGGCCTCCACCGGAAAGAGAAGCGCTACGCCATCCCGTTCATCGTGTCGTCGATCCTGCTCTTCGTCCTGGGCGGGGTGGTGGCCATGATCACCTTCAAGCCGGCCTTGAGCTTCCTCATCGGCGTGGGCGGGAACAACCTAACCCCGCTGTTCAGCGCCTCGAAGTACCTGAGCCTGGTCATGCTCATGATCATCGCCTTCGGGGTGGCCTTCGAGTTCCCCATCCTGCTGGTGTTCCTGGAGCTCGCCGGGGTGGTGACCAGCGCGCGGCTGCGCAAGTGGCGACGGCCGGCCATCGTGATCATCGTCACCGTGGCCGCCGTCATCACGCCCAGCCAGGACCCCTACTCCTTGTTCGCCATGGCCGTGCCCATGTACCTCTTCTACGAGGCGTCCATCCTCATCGGCCGGCTGCTCAAGAAGTGACCCGCGACGAGTTCGCCGCCGCCTACGCCTTCGGCCTCGACGACTTCCAGGTCCGGGCCCTGGACGCCCTCGACGCCGGCCGCTCCGTCCTGGTGGCCGCCCCCACCGGCTCGGGCAAGACGGTGGTGGCCGAGTACGCGGTGGCCAAGGCCCTGGCCGAGGGGGGCAAGACCTTCTACACCACCCCGCTGAAGGCCCTGTCGAACCAGAAGTTCGGGGACCTGAGCCGGCGGCACGGGCCGGAGAAGGTCGGCCTGCTCACCGGCGACAACTCGATCAACGGCGACGCCCCGGTGGTGGTCATGACCACCGAGGTTCTCCGCAACATGATCTACGCCGCCTCGTCGACCCTGGACGGCCTGCGCTACGTCGTGCTCGACGAGGTCCACTACCTCCAGGACCGCTACCGGGGGCCGGTCTGGGAGGAGGTGATCATCCACTGCCCCCCCGAGGTCGACCTGGTGTGCCTGTCGGCCACGGTGTCCAACGCCGAGGAGTTCGCCGACTGGATCGAGACGGTGCGAGGGGCGACGACCGCCATCATCGAGGAGAAACGGCCGGTCACCCTGCACCACCTGTACATGGTGGGCGACCGGGAGAACGACAGCCTCGCCCTGCTGCCCACCTTCGTCGACGGCAAGCCGAACCCCGAGGCGCTCCGCCTGGAGACCCGCACCGCCCACCGGGGCGACCAGTGGCGGGCCCGGCCCCGGGGCCGGCTCTACACCCCCCGCCGGGCCGAGGTGGTCGACCGCCTCTGGGACGAGGGGATGCTCCCCGCCATCTACTTCATCTTCAGCCGGGCCGCGTGCGACGACGCGGTGAAGCAGTGCATGGACGCCGGCCTGCGGCTGACCACGCCCGAGGAGGCCCGGGAAATCCGGGCCATCGCCGAGGCCCGCACCGAGATCCTGTCCGAGGACGACCTGGGCGTGCTCGGCTACGGCCGCTGGCTGGCCGGGCTGGAGGCCGGCTTCGCCGCCCACCACGCCGGGATGGTCCCCCCGTTCAAGGAGACGGTGGAAGCCTGCTTCTCGGCCGGGCTGGTCAAGGCCGTGTTCGCCACCGAGACCCTGGCCCTCGGGATCAACATGCCGGCCCGCTCGGTCGTCATCGAGAAGCTGTCCAAGTTCACCGGCGAGCGCCACGAGTTCCTGACCCCGGGCGAGTACACCCAGCTCACCGGCCGGGCCGGCCGGCGGGGGATCGACGAGGTGGGGTACGCGGTCGTGCTGTGGTCGCCTTACGTCCCCTTCGACCAGGTGGCCGGGCTGGCCTCCACCCGGACCTACGCCCTGCGCTCCTCGTTCCGGCCCACCTACAACATGGCCTGCAACCTGGTCCGCCGCTACACCGCCGACGTGGCCCACCACCTGCTGAACCTGTCGTTCGCCCAGTACACGTCGGACCGCGACGTCGTGCGCCTGGAGGCCCAGCTCGAGCGCTCCGGCCACCTGCTGGCTGCGGCCCGGCGGGAGGCCGAGTGCGAGCTGGGCGACATCGGGGAGTACCGCCGCATCCTGCGGGAGGACGACGACGACCCGGGCTCGCGCCGCACCTCGTCGCTGCGGGCCGGGGTGGTCTCCGCCTTGGAGCGCATCCGGCCCGGGGACGTGCTGGTGGTCGGCGGGGGCAAGTCGGCGGGGCGGGTGGCCGTCATCTCCACCGCCAACCGCCGGGGCGACGACGTCCGCATCGGCGCCCTCACCCCCAGCCGCCGCTACCTGACCCTGTCGGCCCGGGACTTCCGGTTCCCGCCCCGCCCGGTCGGCCGCGTCGACCTCCCGGTCCCGTACGCCCCCCGCAACCCGGGCTTCCGCCGGGAGGTGGCCCAGGCCCTGGCCCGGGTCCGGCCGAGCCAGGCGCCGGCGCCGGAGCGGGGCCGGGCGAACCCCGACGACAGCGCGGCGATGCCCGTCGCCGCCTGCCCCGACCTGCGCCGGCACCTGCGGGCCGCCGAGCGGGCCGAGCGCCTGGAGAAGGATCTCCGCCGCCTGGAGCGGCGCATCCAGGGCCGGACCGAGTCCCTGGCCCGCCAGTTCGACCGGGTCCTGCGGGTGCTGGAGACGTGGGGCTACGTCGAGGGGTGGTCCCTGACCGAGGCCGGCGAGGTTCTCGGGCGCATCTACCACGAGTGCGACCTGCTGGTGGCCGAGGCACTGCGGGCCGGGCTGTTCGACCAGCTCGACGCCACCGGGGTCGCCGCCCTGGCCTCCACGTTCACCTACGAGGCCCGCCGGCCCGAGGGCCAGTCCGAGCCGTGGTTCCCGTCGCCCCGGATGCGCCGGCGCTGGGACGAGCTGGAGCGCATGGCCAGCGAGCTCAACGCGGCGGAGGAGGAGGCGGGCCTGCCGCTGACCCGTCGCCCCGACGCCGGCTTCGTGGCCCACGCCCACGGCTGGGCTGCGGGGGAGGAGCTGTCCGAGGTGATCATCGACGAGGCCGTCTCGGGGGGCGACTTCGTGCGCAACGTCAAGCAGCTCATCGACCTGGTCCGCCAGCTCGGCGACGTGGCCCCCGAGCCGGCCACGGCCAAGGCGGCCCGGGACGCCGCCGACCGGCTGTTCCGCGGTGTGGTGGCCGCGTCGTCCGTCCTCGGCGGCTGAGCCGTGTCGCCCATCGCCAAGGGCCAGCCCTGGGGCGCGCCCGGCGACCTGCCCGAGGGCGGGGTCGTCGTCCGCTCCGACGCCGAGGCGGCGGCGGCGCTGACGGAGGCCCGGCGGGAGCGGCGGCCGTTCCCCGCCCTGGGCCTGCTGGGCGGCGACCTCTGCCACACCCTGGGCGGCGGCGGGGCCGACGGCCGCCTGCAGGGCGTGCGCTTCACCGTCGACCTGGGTGAGGCCCTGCTCGACGGCCGCCTGCACCTGTTCGTGGCCCATCTGGTGGCCCGCACCCGCCTCTGGACCCGGGCCTTCGTGGCCATGAACGCCCAGTGGCTGGGCGACTGGAACCTCGGCCCCCGGGCCCACCCCAACGACGGCCTGCTCGACACCTACGACGTCCGGCTGCCCCCCGGCCAGCTCCTGCCGGTCCGGGCCCGGCTCCACCACGGCGCCCACCTGCCCCACCCCGGGATCAAGGAGCGCCGGAGCGCGGCCGTGCAAGTGGAGCTGGAGCGGCCGCTGCCGGTGCGCCTCGACGGCGTGGCGGCGGGCCGGGCCCGCGTGGTGTCCGTGCGGGTCCAGCCCGACGCCCTCACCGTCGTCGTGTAGCGGTTATCCCTTGCCGGCCAGCTTGGTCAGCAGCTCCTCGCCGTCCGGGCTGCCCAGGCCCGTGCAGGGGTCCCAGCCCGCGGCCGCCTGGTAGGCCCCGTTGTTACCGACGGTCACGTCCCGCAGGCGCGGCGAGCCGGCCAGCGGGCCGTAGAGCAGCGGGTTCAGGAACCCCACGGACGTGCCCAGCTTCTGGTTGAAAAGGGCGGCCAGCCCGGCCCACAGGGGAGCGACGGCGCTGGTCCCGCCCACGATCGTGTCGGTCCCGTCGACCCGGACCTGGTAGCCCGTCTGGGGGTCGGCGTCGCCGCTGATGTCGGGGACGCCCCGCCCGGGCCGGCCGTCGTTGACCGACGGCGGCACGTGGGCGCTCTGCTGCCAGGCCGGCAGGCCGAAGTGGGCGCTGACGCCCCCGCCAGTGGCGCCGCCGCCGGGCCCGTCGTTCCACACCACCTCCGAGGTGACCTGGCCGCCCGACGCGTTCAGCCGGGTGCCGCCGCAGGCCAGCACGTGGGGGCTGGAGGCGGGGAAGTCGACGTGGGCCTGGCCGTCGTTCACCCGGTCGGACGACCCGTCGTCGCCCGATGCGCAGCAGACGGTGACGCCCATGGCCGCGGCATCGGCGAAGGCCCGGTCGTAGGCGTCGAGGGCCTGGGCCGTCCAGCCCGACTCCGGCGCCCCCCAGCTGATGGAGATCACCGACGGCCGGTGGTGGGTGTCATGCGCCGCGGTGGTGATGGCCCGGAGGAACCCGGCCGTGGTGTTCGGGGCGAAGTACACGACGATCTCGGCGCCGGGGGCCACGCCCCCGACCACCTCGATGTCGAGCATGACCTCGGTGTCGGCGCTGGCCGCCGTGGTCGGCTTGTTCCTGGCGCCGCCGACCGAGACCGCCGACACCTTGGGCGTGGGCCGCCCGAGGCGGGTGAAGTAGGCCTTCAGGTCGGCGTCACGGAACCCGCCGTCGAGCTCGATGATGGCCACGCTCTGGCCCGAGCCGTCCACGTCGGTGGGGAAGTCGTAGAGCTTGGCCAGCTCGACCGGGCTGAACGACGTCGACGTGGCGTGGGCCGCGAACGCCCCCTGCGGCGGGTCCAGGCGGCGGAAGTGGGGCCGGGCCTGCGGGCGGTCGTCGAGGCCGAGCACGGCCAGGACGATCCCGTCGAGCGACGCCGGGACGTGCACCGCGCCCGTGCGCCCCCGGTACCGCCCCTGCGGGCCCTCGTAGACGTGAAGCTCCACCGCAAACGCCTGGCTGAGCTCGGCGACGGTCCCGGCCAGGACGACGGTGCGCTGTTCGAGGCTGATGTCGACCACGTCGAGGTCGTTGTCCCGGGCGAACGCCTCCACCTGGGCCACGTCGTCCGACGCGGCCGAGAACCGGGCCGCGAACTCCTCGCGGGTGAGGTTCTGGCGCTCGGCGGGCAGGGCGGCGGCCAGGGCGGCCACGTCGGGCTGGGCCGCGTCTGGCTGGCGGGAGCGCAGGAGCACCGTCACCTCGATCCGCTGGTCGGGGTCGGGCTCGGCTACGGCGGTGGAGAACGGGACGGGCTTCCGTTCGCTGCCGGGGACGGGTACGCGTGCGTTGTCGACCATGACGCCTCCTCATGTACGGGCGCGGGCGCCCACGGGTTCCTGCGAGCGCCAGCGCCGCCGGGCCCGCCACGAGTCTGATGCACGGGGGGCCCACCTTGATACGCGCCGGCGAAAATGCCGCCCCCGCGGCTCGCAGGGGCTGACACCATGGCCGGATGGGCTCCACCGAGCTGCCGCTGCGCCTGGTCCTCGAACCGGACGACGACTACGGGGACGTGATCACGTCCCTTGCTCTGGCGCGCTTCGTCACCGGTGCCGAGCCCTGGGCCCAGGAGCTGGGGGTGGACGGGCTGGTCCGGGCGGTCGACCTCGTCCCGCTCGGAACGGTGGTCCGCCACGTCACCGAGCCGTACATGGACAAGGTCCTGGCCCAGGGCGACGGCTGGACGGTGTTGGTCCAGCGGTACCGCAACGGCCACGCCGACGTCTCCGTGTCCGCGGCCGACGGCGAGCGGCTGGCCAAGGTGGTGGCTGACGTCCTGGCCCGGTGCCCGGTCGTCGAACCGGTGCCCGACGCCCTGCAGGTCGAGTTCTGGTACGGCGACCGCAACTGCCAGCGGAGCGTACGCCGCCAGCTCGACGCCCCCCGCTGGGACGAGATCGCCGGCAACTATGCGGGGCCGGCCCGGGCCAAGGTGGGCGAGCTGGTCGCCATGGGGCGGCCGGCCGGCGCCGGGCGGCTCCTGCTGTGGCACGGCCCGCCGGGGACGGGCAAGACGACCGCCATCCGTTCCTTGGCCCGAGCCTGGGGCGCCTGGTGCCGCACGCTCTTCGTCGTCGACCCCGAGCGGTTCCTGGGCGAGGCCGGCTACCTCATGACCGTCCTGCTCGGCGCTGACGACCACGAAGAGGAGGGTGAGCAGCCGACCTGGCGGCTGATCGTCATCGAGGACGCCGACGAGCTGCTGCGGGCCGACGCCAAGCGGGTCGCGGGGCAGTCCCTGTCCCGCCTGCTCAACCTGGCCGACGGGTTCATCGGTCGCGGCCTGCGCACCCTGGTGCTCATCACCACCAACGAGCCCCTCGGCGGCCTCCACCCCGCCGTGGTCCGCCCGGGCCGGTGCCTGGCCGAGGTCGAGTTCCCCGCCCTCAGCCCGGCCGAGGCCTCCGCCCTGCTGGGCGGCTCGGTGACCGCTCCGCTCACCCTGGCCGAGGTCTTCGAGCGCCGGGGCGAGGTCACCCGCCTGGCCTCCCCGGCGCCTGCCGGGCCGACCGGCCAGTACCTGTAGCTCGGGTTTGGCAGATCCGGCGCGCCCTGGCGCGCCGGATCTGCCAAACGCTCCTGCTAGTCGCCGGCGAGGCGGTCGGTCAGGAGCTTCTGGACGACCTGGGGGTTGGCCCGACCCTGCGACGCCCGCATGACCTGGCCCACGAAGAACCCGAACAGGGCGGTCTTGCCCGCCCGGTAGGCCTCAACCTTGTCGGCGTTGGCCGCCGCCACCTCGTCGACGATGGCCGCGAGGGCGTCCTCGTCGCTGACCTGGGCCAGGCCGCGATCGGCGATGATCCGCCTCGGGTCCCCGCCGCCCTCGACCATCTCGGCCAGGACCTCCTTGGCCACCGCGCCGGTGATCGACCCCGCCTCGAGCTCGGCCACGAGGGCGCCCACGCCGGCACCGGTCAGTGGCGTGTCGGCCGCCGACCGGTCGCCGAGCAGCGGCGGCAGCTCGTTGAGGATCAGCCGGGCCACGCCCGGTGCCGGCGCGCCTGATCTGGCGGCGGCGAGGAACAGGTCGCCCGTGGGGCGGTCGCCGGTGAGGAGGTCGGCGTCGGCCTCGCTGATCCCGAACCGGGCCGGCCAGGCCGCGAACCGATCGGCCAGCTCCGGATCCCGCACCCGGGCCTCGGCCCGGTACTCGGCCCGGCTGCGCTTCGGCGGCCGGGTGCTGGCCCTGGCCGCCGCCGCCGATGTCGCTGCCGCCGCCGTCGTCCGGGCCTCCTCGACCGGCGGGGCGTCGGCCTTGTCGGTCCACGAGTCGCGGAGGCCGACGATCCGGTTGAGCACCAGCTTGTCCGGCCGCGAGTCCTCGGCGTCGACCACGAAGTAGCCCACCCGCTCGAGCTGCCAACGGCTGCCGGGTTCGGCCCCGGCCAGGCTGGCCTCGACCACGGCGTCGGGGACGACCCGCAGCGACTGGGGGTTCAGGCTGGCGACCAGGTCGTCCTCGTCGGGCCGGGCCTCCTGGAACAGCCGGTCGTAGAGCCGCACCTCGGCCGGCACCGCGCCGGCGGCCGCCACCCAGTGGATCACTCCCCAGACCTTCACCCCGGCCGGGTTCTGGCCCACCGTGCCCGGCACATGGTGGCCCCGCAGCTCGACGACCTGGCCGTCGTCGTCGTCGACGACCACCTCGTCACAGGTGACGCAGTAGCCGTGGCGCAGCCGGACGGTTCGACCGGGCGCCAGCCGCTGGTAGCCGTCCGGCGGGTCGAGGGCGAAGTCGTCCCGGTCGATCAGGATCTCCCGGCCGAAGGGCACCGCGCGCTCGCCGGGCCGACCGATGTCGGCCGGGAAATAGGGCCCGGTCAGCTGTTCGACCTCGCCCTCGGGCCACGAGGTGAGGGTCAGCTTGAGCGGGCGCAGCACGCCGAGGACCCGAGGGGCGACGCGGTTCAGGTCGTCGCGCACGCAGAACTCCAGCTTGCCCACGTCGACGGTGGAGTTGACCTTGGCCACGCCGATGAGGTCGGCGAAGGCGCGGATGGCCTCGGGCCGGTAGCCCCGCCGTCGCATCCCGGCGATGGTGGGCATGCGGGGGTCGTCCCACCCGGTGACCAGGCCCGCTTCGATCAGGGGGAGGAGCTTGCGCTTGCTCAGCACCGTGTAGTCGACGTTCAGGCGGGCGAACTCGATCTGCTGCGGCCGGCTGTACCCGTGCCGCTCGGACACCCCGGTGTGGGCGACCACCCAGTCGTACAGCTCGCGGTTGTTCTCGAACTCGAGCGTGCACAGCGAGTGGGTGATGCCCTCGATGGCGTCGGAGATCGGGTGGGCGTAGTCGTACATGGGATAGATCGGCCAGGCGTCGCCGGTGCGATCGTGGGTGGCGTGGCGGATCCGGTACAGCAGCGGGTCCCGCATCTTCATGTTCGCCGCGGCCAGGTCGATCCGGGCCCGCAGGAC
>Ga0310811_10008180_pt1 | contig 13437 bp, 9 predicted proteins | sample YCmetagenome_FD_207642 | JGI IMG/M metagenome (GOLD analysis project Ga0310811, IMG submission 207642) | Soil microbial communities from experimental microcosm in Duke University, North Carolina, United States - YC | ecosystem: Engineered > Artificial ecosystem > Soil microcosm > Unclassified ... | reverse complement strand
AGGATGTTGGTCAGGATGACGCAGTTGATCACCACCCCGCTGAACACGTGGAAACCGTGGAAGCCCGTTACCGTAAAGAAATAATTGGTGAACGCCGTGCTCGCGACCGTACCGTCCCTGTTGGGGAAGGGGTTCCGGCCCCACCAGGCGCCCTCGTGGAAAAGGTGGTTCCATTCCCATGCCTGGCAACCCAAAAAGCAAAGCCCGCCGATGATCGTCAGGAACAGCCATTTGGCGGCGCCGTTCTTGTCCATATGGTGACCCGCGTTCACGGCCAGGACCATCGTAACCGAGCTCATGATCAGGATAAAGGTCATCAGGCTCACGAAGACAAGAGGCGCGCCGCTCTCGATAAACGGAGCGGAGCTGAACACCTTGTTCGGATCGGGCCACGATGAGAGCGAAAAACGGGTAGTCCACAGGGAGATCAGGAAAGCGCCAAACGTAAAGGCATCACTCATCAGGAAGAACCACATCATCAGCTTACCATAGCTTACATTGTAGGGGCTTTTACCTCCACTCCACCATGTTTGCTCATTCGCTACTGCAGCAGTTGCCATGAAATCGGGTTTAAAAGTCTATGAATTATTGAATCAATATAAAAAATACCAAAATATACAGCCACAACAAATCCACGAAATGCCAGTAGGTGCTTACGATCTCAATGGGCACCGCGCTGTAGTTCCGGCTCCGCGCGCTGAAGGCCCGGCCGAACTGGATGGTGAGCGCGATGATACCGCCCAGCACGTGTACGGCGTGCAGCCCGAAAATGATGTAGAGGAAGGAAACCGCTACGTCATTGGTGAACCGCAACCCCTGCCCCCAGAGGCTTTCGAAACCCCTGAACTGGAGGACCACAAAAAGCAGGCCCCCGACAGCCGTGATCGTCAGCAGCGACCGGTAGCGCTGCATCCGGCGTTCCTTGAAGGCCCTCAGGGCCATCTGGATCGTCAGGCTCGTGATCAGCAATACCCCCGTAGAATACCAAAAGATCGTGGGCAGGGTAAATCCCTGCCAGTCCGCCTGGTTGCGCTTCACGATCACCGCGCTCGTCAGACCGGCAAACATCATTACGATGCTGCCTATCGCGAGCCACAAGGTGAACTTGTGTGGGTGCAACCTCTTTCTCTCCGTCGCCATTCCAATAGTACTCATCAGTTTATAACAATATGCACTTTATCGAACAATAACGCCAGAAACACCACCGGCAGGTAGATATAACTGCTGAACATCACCCTCCTGGCCGCCTTGACCGACATCTCCGTGAGCAGCCTGATACACTGCACCAACAGGAAAACGTTGGCCAGCGCCACGACCGCCAGGCTCACCACCCCGCTCATGTGCAACATGTAGGGCAGAATTCCCACCGGGAACTGCGCCAGCGCATAGGTCACCGCCTGTACGGCCGTAAACCGCGTCGGACCCTTCTCCGAAGGCAGCAGCCTGAATCCGGCCCTCGAATAATCCCCGTGCGCCACCCAGGCGATCGCCCAGAAGTGCGGGAACTGCCAGAGGAACTGTATGCCGAAGAGCACCAGCCCGCCCGTCCAGTTGAACAGGGGACCGTTGTCGTAAGCCGCCGCCCAGCCAATCAGACAAGGGAGCGCCCCGGGTACAGCCCCGACCAGGACCGCCGTGGAGTTGACCTTTTTCAGCGGCGTATAGATGAATGCATACAGGAACAAACTGAATGCACCCAGCGCCGCCGCCTGCCAGCTAAAAAAGAACTTCAATATTCCGATACCCAGGACACCCGCCAGGAAGGCAAATACCCAGGCTTCCGATTCGCTCATCCTACCCGCCGCCACCGGCCGGCCGGCCGTACGCTTCATCATGGCGTCGGTGTCTTTCTCCACCACCTGGTTGATGGCATTGGCGCTGCCGGTCACCAGGAGTCCCCCGAGTGAGAGGAGCAGCACCATTTTCCAGTCCAGGGAAACGATGTTTGGCGCCAGCTCGTAGCTTACCACGCTGCTGAACACCACCATGATGCTCAGGGACAGCTTGACAAGCAGCAGGTAATCCTTCACCTTCTGCCTCACCGCATCCACGATGCCCCTCACTCCACTACCTGCTAACGTTTGTGTCAATGCGTGCTTTCGTTTGCTCCCACCGGTTCGGTCTGGGGTATGAAATCCCGGCCGTCCTTACCATAGTCATAAGCCCAACGGTGTACCTCGGGTATTTCACCGGGCCAGTTGCCGTGCCCCGGCCGGATGGGTGTGGTCCATTCCAGCGTTGTGGCTCTCCAGGGGTTCGCCTCCCGTACCTTGCGGCCTTTGAATATGCTGTAGAAGAAGTTGAAAAGGAAGAGTATCTGTACCGCGAAGGTGATCAGGGCCACCACGCTGATGAACTCGTTGAGACCGCTGAAGTTGCGGAAGGATACCCAGTTCTCGTAGTTCATGTACCGGCGGGGCATGCCTGCGAGACCCTCGTAGTGCATCGGCCAGAAGATACAGTAAGCGCCGATGATGGTCGCCCAGAAGTGGATATACCCGAGCGTGTTGTTCAGGTAGCGTCCGAACATCTTGGGATACCAGTGGTAGATACCGGCGAACATCCCGAAGAAGGAGGCCACACCCATCACTATGTGGAAGTGGGCGATCACGAAGTACGTATCGTGGAGGTGGATGTCAAGGGCGGAGTTACCCAGCCAGATACCCGTCAGGCCACCCGAGATAAAGAGGCTTACAAAACCGATCGCGAACATCATCCCCGGGGTGAGGCGGATATTGCCCCGCCAGAGCGTCGTCAGCCAATTGAAGACCTTAATGGCCGACGGGATGGCGATCAGCAACGTGAGCAACACGAAGAACGAGCCCAGGAAGGGGTTCAGACCGGTCACGAACATATGGTGCGCCCACACCAGGAACGCCAGGATGGTGATCGCGAACAGCGAACCCACCATCGCCATGTACCCGAAGATGGGTTTCCGCGAGTTGACGGCGATTATCTCTGACGCCATACCCATGGCAGGGAGCAGGATGATATACACTTCCGGGTGACCCAGGAACCAGAACAAGTGCTGGTAGAGGATGGCGCTGCCACCTTCATTGGGGAGCACGGTCCCGTTGGCCAGGTAAATATCGGACAGGTAGAAGCTCGTACCGGCGTGGCGGTCGAACAACAACAGGATAAAGCCGGAGAACAACACGGGGAAGGACAACACCCCGAGCACGGCGGTAAAGAACAGCGCCCATACGGTCAAGGGCAGCTTGGTCATGCTCATGCCCTTGGTGCGCATGTTGAGGATCGTGGAAATATAGTTCAGACCGGCCAGCAGCTGCGATACGACAAACAGCGCCATCGCGATCAACCAGAGGTCCATGCCTGCTTTCGACCCGTCGGAGGCGCCACCCAGCGCGCTCAGGGGAGGATAAGCGGTCCAGCCACCGCTGGCTGGGCCTGTTTGGACGAACAGGGAGGAGAACATGACCACCGATGCCATGAAGAAGAACCAGTAGGAGAGCATGTTCATGAAGGGGGAGGCCATATCCCGGGCGCCCACCTGCAGGGGGATCAGGAAGTTGGCGAAGGTGCCGCTCAGACCGGCGGTCAACACGAAGAACACCAGCACGGTCCCGTGCATGGTCACCAGCGCGTAGTAGAACTCGGGGTTCAGGTGGCCGCCTTTTGCCCAGTGGCCCAGCAGGGTTTCCAGGAAGGGGAAGCTCTGATCGGGATAGCCGAGCTGAAGACGGAAGATCACCGAGAACAAACCACCCACCACGGCCCAGAACATACCCGTGATCAGGAACTGTTTCCCGATCATCTTGTGGTCCTGGCTGAAAACATATTTCGTGATGAACGTGTCATGGTGTTCATGGAACTCATGGACTTCGTGGTGGTGGGTGCTCACCGCTTGTCCGCTCTGAAGGATGGCTTCGTTACTCATGATATCCGCTTATTTATATATTCTTCTTATGCTTACTTAATGCTTGCTGTTACTCGATGCACCGAGGACGAGTCCTGGGTGGACGGGGGAGGCGTGGGTGTCGCGCCGGGGGCCTTCTCGGGGAAAGCCGCATAATAGTTGGGCTTTTGGGCGTCCAGCCACTTCTTATAGTCATCCTCGCTGTCGACCACGATGATACCGCGCATCCCGAAGTGGCCGGGGCCGCACATCTGGTCGCAGGAGATTTCGTATACGAAGTCGGGGTTCCCCGTCTTTTTCTTCATCTCTTCCGTCGTGAACTGGGGAGTGAACCACATCGTCGTGGGGATTCCCGGAACCGCATCCATCTTCATGCGGAACTGGCTCAGACCCACGTCGTGGATCACGTCGCGGGAGTGGATGATCAGCTTCACGGGGTGGTTCACGGGGATATGCAGCTCCGACGTCTCCACGAGGTCGTCCTGGTTCGCGGGGTCGTCCCACAGCTGGCCCAGAGGGTTGCTCTTGTTCTCGTCGATGTTCTTGAAATAAGTCTTGCCGAATTTGCCGTCATGACCGGGATAGCGATAGATCCAGTTGAATTGTTTGCCGGTGATCTCCACCTCGATGGCGTCCTTGGGCGCTTCCCCGGTCATATGGAACCAGTATTTCAGACCAAACACGACCAGCACCAGCAGGAAAATCGCGGGAACGACTGTCCATAGCACTTCCAGCTTGTTATTGTGGGGGAAATAAAAGGCCTTACGGTTTGGCTTCTCCTGGAAACGAAACACAAACGTAAACAACAGGATCTGCAGGATGACAAAAACCACACCGGTGATAGCCAAGGTGATCCATAGCATCTTGTCGATATCCATCCCTTCCTTGGAAGCGGAGGTCATGGGCAGGAGAGTCTTTTTGTAGAGGAGGTCATTACACCACCACACCCCGATCAGGCCGACCACCAGGAAGGCCAGCATCAGGAAGGCGTTGATCCGGTTGTTTTGCGCGCGGGACTTTTCTTCGCCTTTCAGTACACTCACATACTCGCTAGCCTTGGCGATCTGGAAGACCACCACGAAGACCAGTATAATCGTTGCTATCAGAAGAAATGACATGATCTATCGAAATTATCTTTAGGTATGGTGTATAATGCTTTCTTTGAGGAAAGGCGAGTTCATCGGCACCAGGGAGGCCTTTTCCAGCTGTTTGGCGGTCACGTAGATGACCGTTCCTACGAAGCCGGCCAGGATGCCGAACTCATACCAGCTCATCGACGCGTGGTCCTTCATCGGACCGGGCATCACCATCTGGTAGAAGTCCAGCCAGTGACCGAAGATGATCAGGACGCCCATGAACGTCATCACCGCATAGTTGCGCTTCGAGTCGCGGGTCATCAGGATCAGGATCGGACACACAAAGTTAATGATCAAATTCAGCAAAAAGATCGGCCGGAACGAGCCCCAGAGGCGGATACCGAAATAAGTCGTCTCGTCGGGGATGTTGGCGTACCAGGTCAGCATATATTGCGCGAACCACAGATATGTCCAGAAGATCGAGAACGCAAACATATACTTGCCGAGGTCGTGCAGGTGCTCCTCGTTCGCGAGCTCCAGCTTACCCTGGTTCTTCAGATAGATGAAGAACAAGGCGATAAAGGAAAGTGCTGATACCCATGTGCTTGCAAATGTGTACCACCCGTACATGGTGCTCGACCATTTGGCGTCGATACTCATCAGCCACAACCAGGAGGGAGCGGAGGAGATACCCACAGCGTAAAAGACCACGAAGACCGCGCAGATGGTCACCATCTTCCTGAAGTAGGAACGGTCCCCGAAGGCGCCGTTGTCTTCGGCAATCGATGTTTTACGAAATGCAGTCCTGGTCCACATCCACACCCCCATAAAGAGGATGGAGGAGACGACGAAGAAGGCCTGCCCCTGGAAACCGTGCTTACGGAGCAATTCCTTGTCCGTGCCGGGGGTTTTCCAGGTGTATATGTAGTGGTCCTTTGCGACAAAAATGTAGAGGAAGAAAACAATCGCCAGGATGATCCCGCCCACGTACATGTACCCCGAAATGGCTTCAGGAATACGGCGGACCAGGGTTTGCCATCCGCCCATGGCCAGGGTGTGCGCCACGATAAAAAAGAACGCCGCCACCGAGATCAGGAAAAAGAAGGTGCTGTCCTGGATCAGGCTGGCCCAGAAACGCGTCGTCTCGAAGTGTTGCTCCGGCCCGCTATAGAACGGGTGCAGGAAGATAATCCCCAGCAGGAGGGTCAGCACGCCAATCGCAATCAGCGCCAGGGACCAGGTTTTCAATCGTGCCGGTATGGTGAATTGTTCCTTCATCGTCAAAATACTTTATACGTGATCGTTGATGGCTTTAGATTCTCGATTTCGTCCCCGTGCTGTCCGTCGTCGCCGGTGTGGGCTTGTTGGACGGCAGGGAGGCCGTTTGTTGTGCCTTGATATATTGGATGACCATCCAGCGCTGTTTGCGGGTCAGCTGGGACGCATAGCTTCCCATCATGTTCTTGCCGTAGGTGACGGAATAGAACATCTGGCCTTCCGGCATGCTCATGTACTGGGCGCCGCCGACGAGCTGGGCGGGGTGGGCGGAAAAGGGCCCGCTACCGTCTTTCCACAGGGGGCCGTTGCCATCCAGCTTGGCCCCGTGACAAATGGCGCAGTTGATGTTGAACAGGCGACCGGCCTCCGCCAGGTCCGCGGAGTCGAGCGGCGACAAGGGGTCTTTTACCTGCCTGGAGGCGATGTAGTTCGTCGTGTCGCCGCTGGCGTCCTTGGCATAAGGGAAGGGCAGCTCTTCACCGCGGGCGATGGTGCCCGCGACCGGCATATGGTCGAAGTGAACGCCCTCGTCCGTCAGGTCCTGCGTCGAAGCGTAGGTTTCATACGCCCGGCTATAGGTCATGTCCGGCATGTAGATGCGGCCGGGATTCCGTTGCACGCCACCACAACCGACCAGACCCACCACCAAAGTGCCCGTCAAAACGCTGGAAATTATCTTAGTCATTTTCATCGTTATATAATTTGTTAGACCAGCTCCTCCTTGTATAATACCTGCTCCTTGTCATAGGTACCCCACCACCAGCCGGCTTCGGCGTGCTGGACGTTGATGTCCGCGGCGCCGACCGTGCTCAGGAAAGCCTTGACCTCCTCGGTGTTGGTGTGCTCGGTGCACTCGATCACCATCGTAAACGTATCGTCGGTGGAGCGGGGATTGAAGACGTGCTTCTTGACGCCGGGGGCCAGCGCGCACAACCAGCAAAAGGTGTACACCATACCCACCGCGGCGAACAATACTGTAAGCTCGAAGGTGATGGGTATCATGGCGGGCAACGGGATGTGGGGCTTACCACCGATGTTCATCAGCCAGTCTACGTCGAAGATCCAGCTGATCCCGCACAGCGCGGTCGTGGTCCCGGTGATGCCGTAGATAAAACCGGCCGTGTGCAGCTGCGTTTGTTTCAAACCCAGGGCATGATCCAGACCGTGCACGGGAAAGGGCGTATATACGTCGTGTATCTTGTAACCGGCGGAGCGCACCCGCTTGACGGCGGGGAACAGCACCTCTTCATCGGTGAAATTGCCTACAACGAACTTTTTGATTGCCATAATGCGTTTCGTTTTTATAATTAATGCCCGTGCTCGCTTGGCGCATGTTTGTGAACAAATTCATCGACGCTCTCCTTTTCGATGCCTTCCATACCCCGCTTGAAATTCTCCCCGGAGGTCTTCAGGACGGCCTTGATTTCCGCCACGGCGATAACCGGGAAGTATTTGGCAAACAGGAAATAACAGGTGAAGAACAGCCCTATGGTCCCCATGAAGAACCCGACTTCCCAGATGGTCGGCCGGTAGAAGGTCGACCAGGAGGACGGCAGATAGTCGCGGTACAGGGAGGTCACGATAATCACAAAGCGCTCGAACCACATCCCGATGTTCACCACGACACTCATGATAAAGGTGAACTGGATGTTCCGGCGTAGCTTCGCCGACCAGAACAGCTGGGGAGACACCACGTTACAGGTCATCATCGTCCAGTAGGCCCAAACATAGGGACCGGCGATGCGGTACTTGTAGAAGGCGTCGTATTCGTAGGGGTTACCCGAGTACCAGGCTATGAAGAGCTCGGTCAGGTAGGCACAACCCACGATCGAACCGGTCATCACGATGACCTTGTTCATGGCCTCGATGTGCCCGATGGTGATGTAGTCTTCCAGGCGGAGGACCTTACGCGTGATGATCAGCAGCGTCTGGACCATCGCAAAACCGGAGAAGATGGCCCCCGCGACGAAGTAGGGCGGGAAGATCTGCGTGTGCCAGCCCGGGATGACGGAGGTGGCGAAGTCCATGGATACTATGGTGTGCACCGAAAGCACCAGGGGGGCGGAGAGACCGGCCAGAACCAGGGCCAGGGCTTCAAAACGCTGCCAGTGCTTGGTGGAACCCGACCAGCCGAAGGAGGTCAGGCCGTAGAAGAATTTCCGGAATTTAGTCTTGGCCCGGTCGCGGAGAGTCGCCAGGTCGGGGAGCAGACCCGAGTACCAGAACAACAGCGATACGGTAAAGTACGTGGAGATGGCGAACACGTCCCAGAGCAGCGGGGAGTTGAAGTTCACCCATACAGGCCCGCGGGTATTCGGATAGGGCATTACGAAGAAGGCGATCCAAACGCGACCCATGTGCCAGATCGGGAACTGGCCGGCGCACATGACCGCGAAGATGGTCATGGCTTCCGCCGCGCGGTTCACGCCCGTCCGCCAGCCCTGGCGGAACAGCAGCAGGATCGCGGAGATCAGCGTACCGGCGTGACCGATACCGACCCACCAGACGAAGTTGGTGATGTCCCAGCCCCAACCGATCGTCCGGTTCAGGTTCCACTGGCCGATACCGTAGGTAACGTCCCGGTAGATCGAGTAGACCCCGAAGAGCAGCAGGAGCACCGATATGCCGAAACCGACATACCAGGACTTCAGGGGCTTCACCTCGATAGGCCGGCAGATATCCTCCGACACCTGGTGATAGTCCTTATCACCATCCACTAACGGTTCTCTGAGCGTTGATTCGTACTTTAACAAAGACATTGGGCTCTATTATTTGATTATTGCTCTCTTTTGTTGATCTCTTATGCTTCTTTCTCCATTCCCACCTTGCGTTCGGTGTTCCGCACCTTGGCCAGGTAGTTGACGTTCGGCAACACGTGCAGTTCTTCCAGGGCGTAGTATACGCGGTTCTTGTTTTCCCGTTTGCGGAGGTTGAAAATTTCGCTGGAGGAGTCGTTCGCGTTCCCAAAGACGATGGCGTGGGTGGGGCAGGCCTGGGCGCAGGCGGTCCGTACTTCGCCGTCGCGGAGCGGGCGGCTGTCCTTCTTGGCGTTGAGCTTGCCTTCCTGGAGACGCTGTACGCAGAAGGAGCACTTCTCCATCACGCCGCGACCGCGGACGGTCACGTCGGGGTTGAGGACCATCCGGCTCAGCGGGTCGTTCATGTCGTTGAGGATGGGGTCGATCCAGCCTTCTTCAACCAACGGTTTCTGGTTGTCGGGGAAGCTGTCGGCGCCCAGCCAGTCGTACCAGTTGAAGCGACGGACCTTGAAGGGACAGTTGTTGGCGCAATAACGCGTACCGATACAGCGGTTATACGCCATCTGGTTCAACCCCTCGGTGGAGTGGTTGGTCGCGTTCACCGGGCAGACGTTTTCGCAGGGCGCGTTGTCGCAGTGCTGACACATCATCGGCTGGAAGACCACGTCCGGATTTTCCATGTCGCCGCTGAAGTAGCGATCGATACGGATCCAGTGCATCTCGTGGGCCTTGGCCACCTGGATCTTGCCGACGACGGGCACGTTGTTTTCAACGTTACACGCCACCACGCAGGCCCCGCAACCGATACACGCGCTCAGGTCGACACTCATTCCCCAGGCGATACCGAACCGGTCGTAGACGTCTTCGTCTTTGTACAGCGTCCCGTTCTCCCGGAAGTTGTCACCGTATTCCTCCTCCAATTCCTTGTCCATCTGGCGGAAGATATCGGGGGATTCCCTGAATGTCCCGACCGTAGCCTCCTTGATGACGGACGTACGGCCTTCGTATACATTATGGAGCTGGGTCTGTGCGATTTTATAGGTGTCGCCGGCGGCGGTAACCGAAGCGTCGGTCGCCGCGTAAGTGAAGCCCGTCCCGTCATACCCGACCAGCGGGTATGCGTTCTGACCGATCCCGCCACCAGCCAGGCCGATCTTGGGATCGCGGCCGTAACCCAGCGCGACGCCTATTACGTCCGGGTGAACCCCGGGTATGATGATGGCGGCGAGCTTATAGGTCTTGTCTCCCACCTTTACGCTGACGGTGGGTTTGCCGATTTCCACCTCGTAGTGGTCGCCGGCGTGGATGTTCATCTTGGCGGCGAGGGCCGGGGAAAGGATGGCGTAATTGTCCCAGGTGATGCGGGTCACCGGGTCGGGCATTTCCTGGAGCCAGGGGTTGTTGGCCAGGGCGCCGTCTCCGATGGAGACCTTTTGATAGAGCACCACTTCGACCTGTCCGCCGGCTTTGGCTTGCGCCAGCGCTGACGTGGCCGCGCTTACCGGGCCGCTGTTAAAGGCGGCCGTGCCGATAGCGGGCTCCTGCGCGGGCTCCGAAATACCTGCCTGGAGCGCCAGGTCGAAGGCGTCGATGCCGCCCAGCTTGGCTACCCAATATTCCTTGAAATAATTTTCGTAGTCCTTGTCGTTGCCACTCCACTTCAGCAGGGAGGTAGCAAAGGCGCGGGTCTTGAACAGGGGGGCGATCGTCGGCTGCAGGAACGAAACATAACCGGGTTTCAGTTCGGCGTCACCCCAGCTTTCCAGGTAGTGGTGTACCGGGAGGATGTACTGGCACAGCGTGGCGGTCTCGTCTTCCACCTGGGCGAAGGCCACCGTAAGGGGCACCTTCGCCAGACCCGATTTGAACTTGTCCGCCTGGTAATAATTATAGACGGGGTTGGGCCCGAAGATGAAGAGGGCGCCGATGCTGCCGGCGTTCATGTCGTCGACCAGCTTCACCATGTCCGCGTCGATACCCTGGCGATAGTTCAGGGTGCCGGTCCAGTCTATGGTCTTGCCGCCCGCGCCGATCAATTCGTTGATGGCGTGTACGACGATCTGCACATTTTTGTCGTTGCTGCCCGCAACCACCAGGGCGTTGCCACCGGCGGCCTTGAGCTCCTTGGCGGCCTGGGCGATGCCATCTTTCAACCTTTGCTCGGTCAGCGCGGGTGCGGATACGGACCCGCCGAGCGCCTGGTAGAGAGCCAGGACGACAGCCCCGGTTTGAGACGGCTTGAAAGTATAACGCTCATCGGCGTTGGCCCCGGTCATGGAGAAGGTCCCTTCGAACTGGAAGTGACGGCTCATGTCCAGGTTGGCGTCGGTGACACGGCGGCCTTCGGCGTATTGACGCGCAAAGGTCGCCGGGCTTACCCAGGTACCCAGGAAGTCGGCGTCGATAGAAACGATCACCTTGGCCTTGTCGAACCGGTAACCCGGGATCGCGCGCTTGCCGTATACGGCCTCGGAGGCCTGGAGCAACCCGCTGTAGGAAACGGCGTCGACCGTAACCTGGCGGGTGGAGGGGAATTTCTTGGTAAAGTCGTCGATCGCTGCCTTGATGGTCGGCGAGGAAATCGTGCTGGTCAGGAGCACGATCGGTTTGGAACCGTTGCCGGCCAGCGCCTGGGCGATCTTTTTGTCGATGGCTTCGAACGTGGGCTCGTTCCCTTTACCCTCTTTGGGGTTCCGGACACGGTTCACGTCGTACAGACTGAGCACGGAGGCCTGCACGCGGGCGTTGGTGACGCCCTTGGTGATCGTGGACTTTTCGTTCCCTTCAATCTTGATGGGGCGGCCGTCGCGGACCTTCGCCAGCACCGGGATCATGTCCCCGTCCTGTACAAAGGTCGTGGCGTAGTAGTTCGCCACACCGGGCACGATGTCCTCGGGCTTATTCAGGAAGGGGATGGACTTGCGGACGGGCATTTCACAGCTGGCCGCCAGCGCCGCGGCTGCGGTGCTGAAGCCCAGGTACTTCAGGAAGTCCCTCCGGGGCGCCTTGGCGTCGAAGAGTCCCTCGTCGGGCGACACGACAGGAAGGCTTTCCTGAAATTCATCCTTTGCCAGTTGATTAAAAGCCTCGGAACCGTCTTTCTGTCCAAAACTTTGCCAGTGCTCTTTCTTTTGCATATGAATTAGTCAAAAGGATTAATAGTGACATTTCTGACATTCGGTACCGCCGATCATTTGGACGGTAACGCTGTCGATCTTCTTATCGTTCATGTCCTTGTGGAAACGCTCGTAGATGCTGTAGAAGCCGTTGTCCTTAAACTGCACTGCAGTGGTGCGGTGACAGTTGACGCACCAGCCCATGCTGAGGGGGGCGAACTGGTGGACTTCATCCATCTTCTGGATTTCGCCGTGACAGGTCTGGCATTGCACCTTACCCGCGTTGGTGTGTTGTGCGTGGCTGAAGAAAACGTGATCCGGAAGGTTATGGATGCGGATCCATTCGATCGGGTGACCCTTCCCGGTGTACTGCCGCGTTTTCGGATCCCAACCGGCGTAAGAGTACAGCTTTTGGATTTCGGACGTGCCGTCTACTTCCGTACCGTCTTCCCGGTACAGCTTGCCTGCCGTACCGCTGTATTCGTTGATGTTCATGTGGCAGTTCATGCACACGTTTACGGAGGGTATGTTGGCGTGCTTGCCCGTGGTCGCGAAGCTATGGCAATATAAACAGCTTATCTGGTTGACGCCGGCGTGCACCTTGTGTGAGTAGAAGATCGGCTGCTCCGGTTGATAGCCCTGCTGACGACCCAGGCCGATCGCGCCTTGCACCAGGTAGTAGCCGCCGATCATAAAGAGGATGACGACCACCAGCGCGATGTACGCCTTGTTCCGGTAGAAGGGAACCGGTTCGCCGCGGCGAACGCCTTCTTTATCGTCGGACAGTTTGCGGAGGTTGCTGTTGACCTGGAGGAGGATCAGGGCGACGACCGCCAGGACCAGCGTCATGATGCCAAAGAGGAGGGAGTTGTTGGAGCCGCCGCCTTCATTTGTCGAAGTCGCCGCGGCGCCGCCGGCCGGCGTGTTCGATTTTCCGGCCTCGGATTTGATATAAGCAAGGATATCGTCGATGTCCTTATCCGAGAAACTCGAAAAGACGTTCATCGATATATTGCTGTACTGTTTGAAAAGGTTTACCGCGTACGGATACCCTTCGGCCAGCACCTGCTTGTTGTTCCGGATCCAGTTGTGCAACATCTTCTTGTCCGGCCAGCGATCCTCGACACCTGCCAGGGCGGGCCCCGTTACCACCTTGTTCACGGCATGGCAGGAACTGCAGTTTGAAAGGAACAAAGCCTTCCCCTTGGAGGCGTCCTGTGCGTGGACTTTGCCGACCAAAAAGAGACCACCAATCAGTAAAGCTGCGAGAGATTTTTTCAGGATAGTACGATCTTGGAACATAAGCGCTTGAATCGTAAAGAATTTGGAAT
>Ga0310811_10008179_pt1 | contig 13438 bp, 7 predicted proteins | sample YCmetagenome_FD_207642 | JGI IMG/M metagenome (GOLD analysis project Ga0310811, IMG submission 207642) | Soil microbial communities from experimental microcosm in Duke University, North Carolina, United States - YC | ecosystem: Engineered > Artificial ecosystem > Soil microcosm > Unclassified ... | reverse complement strand
GAACCTCTCCTCCGTCACCAGCGCGGCCATGCCGGCGCGCCCGTCGCAGCCGGGAACGGCGACGCCGTAAGTCGCGGCGTCGACGACGCCGGGGCAGTTCCGGATCGCCTCGCTCACCTCGCCGGTTGCCACGTTCTCGCCTTTCCAGCGGAACGTGTCGCCGACCCGATCCACGAAATGGAAGTAGCCTTGGTCGTCGCGCCGCATCAAGTCGCCGGTGGCGAACCAGGCGTCGCCTTCCACGAACACGTCGCGCAGGATCTTCCTGTCGGTCTCCGCCCTGTCCGTATAACCCTCGAACGCGCCGCCGCCGTCCTTGCTGGTTCCGATACGTCCGATCGCGTGCCCGACCTCGCCGACGCCGCAGGGAATGCAGAGCCCGTCCCAGCCGCGCGTCGGACGACCGTCTGCAGGATCGACCTTCACGATTGCGGCGGGGAAGCGATGCGCCAGAAGTGGAGGTATCCGGCCGATCGCGCCCGGCTTTCCCTCGACGTTGAACAGCGAAAAGTTGCCTTCGGTTGCCGCGTAGAACTCGAGTATCCGGGGAATCGAGAAGCGCTCCGCGAACCTCTCCCAGATGTCGGCGCTCAGTCCGTTGCCGACCGCGAGGCGTAACCGATGTCCGCCTTCCGCAGTGGGTCCCCGCAAGAGGTAGCGGCAGAGTTCGCCGATGTACTGGAAGATGGTGCAGTCGAACCGCACGACTGCGTTCCAGAATCCGTTTGCCGAGAATTTCTCGGCTATCGCGACCGAACCGCCCGCGCGGAGCATGCTGCAGGGCGCGACGACACCGCCGACCGAATGATGCAGCGGCAGGCAGTCGTAGAGACGGTCGTCGACGGAAGCCTCGGTCAGTCCGGCGAACCAGCCGCCCCAAGAGAGGATGCGTCGATGGCTGACGTTCGCCGCCTTCGGCAGTCCGGTGGTGCCCGAGGTGTAGATGAGGAGTGCCCGGTCGTCGATTCCAACTGCCCTACGTTCGGACACGGCGAGCGTCCGTGGATCCTGATCGGCCAGCGCCGTCTCGAGATCGGCTCCCAGGCCGCAGCCACCGAGACTCCAGACCCGCGGTACACGCCATAAATGGGGCCGCGCAGTCGAGAACGCCTCCGCGCACTCGGCGGCGAGGACGACGTGGTCGGCGGACGCCACCTCGATGCAGTGGGCGAGCGAGCGGCCGACGAGGCGCGTGTTGATCAACGCCACGGTGCCGCCGACCCTGGTGATGCCGAGCCAACAGGCGAGATAGTCCGGCCGGTTCGGCATCAATAGACAGACGGTAACGCCGGGTCCCACTCCGATCTGCATCGCCCAGCGTGCATAGCGGTTGATCCGCCCCGCGAGGTCCGCGTAGGTGAAGCTGGTGACGTCCGAGAGCAGCGCCGGGCGTTGCGGCTGCAGCTGCGCCCATTCCTCCACGACGTCGGCGAACAGCCGCCGCGGCTCGACCTCAATCCGCGAAGTCAGTCCGATGGCCTTGAGCCAGAGCTTCGCCGACGAGGTCCTTGCCGGCGAAACCCCACCAGCCAGGCGAGCAGCCGCCATTGGTCCGGCGGTCGAGGAAATCCGCCGCAAAACCCCGCCTGCTGCCTGTTCGAGCGCGCCGGCCGTCATGATGGTGTCCGCTGATCGCTTGATCCCGCCAGCCCGAGTTTGACGATCATGGATTCCAGCGTCCGCACCGACTTGAAATTCTCGGGTGTGATTTCGGGTTGGGGAAGGATCATGTTGAACTCGGCCTCAACGCCCAGCATCAGGGCGACCATGTCCGTCGAATTCAGACCGATGTCCACCAGCTGCATCTCCGGCTGAACGTCCGCGACCATGGCATTCTGCTTCAGAATGTTTTGGATGACGGTCAGAACGCGACTGCGGATATCGGCGGCGGATGCTTCCATATCCATATTGATCGGGCCTCCCCTGCCCGCGTGTACACGGAACGACGCGGCTCTTCGTCGCGACGATAGCCGACCGTGACCGGCCCCTGTAGCTGCACTGCGGGGGTAACCCGTTTGGGAATGCGCCGCCTGCGACATCCACTTCCGCGCCACCGACTTCGCAGTCGCACTCGGATAACATTGCCACCATTGCAGTCGCGCCGATCGCCTGTCCTTCGGAGGTGGTCCGGAGCCCGCGGCGGGAGGCTTTGAACCATGAACGTGCAGCACGCCACATTCCGCAATCACGCCAGGGAAGAGATCCCGTTCTCCTCGTTCCGGCACCGTACGGCGGCCGTCGCCGAGGCGGCTGCGTCGGCGGCCATAGCGGTCGACCGCGAGGCCTGCTTTCCGAAGAAGGCCATCGAAGCGGCGCGCCGGGAACGGCTTCTCGGTGCCCAGATTCCGGTCGAGTTTGGCGGCGACGGCGCTTCGACCACCGAAATCGCCGAAATGTGCTTCGCGCTGGGCCGCGCCTGTGCGTCGTCCGGCATGATCTTCGCGATGCATCAGACCAAGATCGCCTGTTTGATCCGCCACGGCGTAGGCAGCCATTGGCACGAAAGGCTCCTGCGCCGCATCGCCGAGGAGCAGCTTCTGATGGCATCCTCGACTACGGAAGGCCAGAACGGTGGCAACATCCGCTTCTCTTCTGCAGCGGTGGAACGCGCGGACCAGGATCGGACGATATCGCTGTCGCGCGACGCCACGGTCATCTCGTATGGCGCGCAGGCCGACGGCATCGTCACCATCGCCCGCCGCGACGGCGATGCCACGGGCTCCGACCAAGTGCTGCTCGCCATTGTCAAGGACGACTACACGCTCGAGCCGACAATCGGATGGGAGACGCTTGGCATGCGGGGCACCTGCAGTGCCGGATTCAAGCTCGAGTTCAAGGGTTCTGCCGAACAGATATTCCCGGTGCCCTACGAGCGGATCCATGCCCAGACCATGACGCCCGTGGCCCATCTGTACTGGTCCTCGGTCTGGGCCGGCAACGCTGCCGCCGCCGTGGAATGCGCCCAGCTCTTCGTCCGCAAGGCGGCGCGCAATTCGGGTGGGCAGATGCCGCCGGCAGCCGCCCATTTCACCCAGGCGAAGATGTCACTCGCCAGGCTCCGCGCCCTTATCGCCGTCAATCTGGAGACCTTCGCCCGCAACGAGCACGACGAAGGGGCGCTGGCCTCACTCGACTTCCAGTCCCAGATTACGCTGTTGAAAGTCCAAGCCTCCGAGCTTGCGGTCGAGACCGTCATGCACGCGATGCGCACGACGGGCCTCGCCGGCTACCGCAATGACGGCGAGTTCACCATGAGTCGCTATCTGCGGGACGCGCTCTCCGCGCCGATCATGATCAACAACGACCGCATCCTCGCCAATGCGGCTGCCGCCACCCTGATGAGCGCCATGCCGGCCGGCCTGCGCGACTGAACGAAAAAAAGCGAAAGCGCGAAAGGAAGTCTCCACCATGAACGTAGCCTTTCTATCCACGAACACCGAAGCTCTCACCGAACAGGTCGATCCGCTCGATCACCTCACCGACGTCCTGTTCCGCCGCATAGGCGCCGAAGGCGTCTATGCGCGCACCGAGCTCTACGAGGACATCGTGCAGCGACTGGCTGCCCTTATCGGCAAGTACCGCGAACCGAACGCCGAAGTGCTGCGCTTCCCGCCAGTCATGAGTCGCGCCCAGATCGAGAGGTCAGGCTACCTCAAGAGCTTCCCGAACCTGCTCGGCTGCGTCTGCGGGCTGCACGGCGGTGAACGCGAGATCGACGCCGCCGTGAACCGCTTCGAAGTCGGCGGCGACTGGACCACGTCGCTGACGCCGTCCGATCTCGTGCTGTCGCCAGCCGCCTGCTACCCGGTCTATCCGATCGCGGCCGCGCGCGGGCCGGTGCCGGCGCGGGGCTGGCATTTCGATGTCGCCGCCGACTGCTTCCGCCGCGAACCGTCGCGCCATCTCGACCGTCTGCAGTCCTTCCGCATGCGCGAATATGTCTGCATCGGCGATCCCGACTACGTCTCGCAATTCCGCGAGCGCTGGATGGAGCGCGCCCAAGGCATCGCGCGCGATCTCGGGCTGCCCTTTGCGATCGACTACGCCAACGATCCGTTCTTCGGACGAGTGGGCCAGATGAAGGCGGTGAGCCAGAAGCAGCAACAGCTCAAGTTCGAGCTGCTGGTGCCGTTGCGCTCCGACGAAGACAAGCCGACCGCCTGCATGAGCTTCAACTATCACCGCGACCATTTCGGCCTCGCCTGGGGCATTCGCGCCGCGGACGGCTCGCCGGCCCACACCGCCTGCGTGGCCTTCGGCATGGACCGGCTCGCGGTCGCGATGTTCCAAATTCATGGCAAGAACGTCGACAAATGGCCCGTTGAGGTGCGCGATCTGCTCGGCCTCCCGCGCGACGACCTGTAATCGCCACAGCCATTCAGGGACCTTCGATGCATCAGAAAACGCCCGCAATCGTCAGGGACCGCAGAACTGAAGGGCTTGCAGCGATGAGGCGGGAGACCATCGCTGTCCATGGCGGCTACGAGGTCGAGCCGACCACCAAGGCCGTCGCCGTGCCGATCTACCAGACCGCCTCCTATACCTTCGACAGCGCTGACCACGGCGCCGCGCTGTTCAACCTCGAAGTGGACGGGTTCCGCTACACGAGAATCGGCAATCCGACCAACGCGGTGCTCGAGCGGCGCGTCGCCGCCATGGAGGGAGGCATCGAGGCGATGAGCGTCGCCTGCGGTCAGGCTGCGACCAACTACGCGGTGACCAATCTCACCGAGATGGGTACCAACATCATTTCGGTGCCGCAGCTCTACGGCACCACCCACACGCTGTTCGCTCATATCCTGCCGCGCCAGGGCGTCGCGGTCCGCTTCGCCGAGGACGACCGCGCCGAAAGCATCGAGCGGCTGATCGACGATGACACGCGGGCGGTGTTCTGCGAGAGCGTCGGCAATCCCGCCGGCAACGTCTGCGACATCGGAGCGCTGGCGGAAGCTGCCCACGCTCACGGCGTGCCGCTGATCGTCGACAACACGGTGCCGACCCCGATCCTGCTTCGCCCGATCGAGCACGGCGCCGACATCGTGATCGAATCGCTGACCAAATTCATGGGCGGCCACGGCACTACTCTCGGCGGCATCATCGTCGACGGCGGGAATTTTCCATGGACCGATCATGGCCGGCGCTTTCGGCTGATGACAGAGCCGGAGCAGTCCTACCACGGCATGGTGTTCACCGAGCGCTACGGACGGGCTGCCTATATCGCGCGCTGCCGTGCCGTCGCTCAGCGGACGACGGGAGCCGTCCTGGCGCCACTCAACGCCTTCCTGTTGCTGCAGGGCATCGAGACGGTCGCGCTGAGGATCGAACGCCATGTCGAGAATGGTGCCCAGGTGGCGCACTTCCTGCGCGACGACCGGCGCGTCGCCTGGGTGAACTATGCGGGCTTTGAGGATAGCCCCTATTACGCGCTGACGCACAAATATCTCGGCGGAAAGGCCTGCTCGCTCCTGACCTTCGGAGTCGCCGGGGGGTTTGAGGCAGGCAAGCGCTTCTATGACCGTCTCAAGCTCTTCAAGCGCCTGGTCAATATCGGCGACGCCAAATCGCTCGCCTGCCATCCCGCGTCGACGACCCACCGGCAGATGTCCGCCGAAGAGCAAGCGAAGGCCGGCGTACGCCCCGAGATGATCCGACTGAGCGTCGGGATCGAGCATATCGACGACATCCTGGCCGACCTCGATCAGGCGCTCGGCGGCGCGAACTGAACTTCGAACCATAACGAGCCACGAAGGCGTTCCCATGCCTGTCCTGATCAACATCGAGCAGCAAGACCATCATCTCTTCGCGAGGGTGCAGGAAGAGAAGGCGCGGCAGAACAAAAGCATCGGCTGTCTCGATATCGGTCTGGTCAATAACATGCCGGATTCGGCCCTGATCCCCACGGAGCGTCAGGTGTTCGACCTGCTCGAGGCGGCCGCCGGGAAACATGCCGTCAGGCTGCACTTTTACACAATGCCTACGACGCCGCGCTCGGACTGGGGACGCGACTACGTGCACCGCTACTACCGCGCCACCACCGAGATGGTGAACGGAAGGCTGGACGGCATTATCGTGACCGGTGCCGAACCGAAGGCCGCCAGGCTGACGGAAGAGCCTTACTGGGCCGACTTCGCCGAGATCGCTGACTGGGCCAGCGAGAACACCGTCTCGTCGGTGTATTCGTGTCTCGCCGTCCATGGCGTCGTCCTGCACGCCGACGGCGTCGAGCGCCATTCTCTGCCTGCCAAACGCATCGGAGTCTTCACCCAGACGAAAGCGATGGACCATCCCCTGACTGACGGACTGTCACGCACGTTCCGCATACCGCACGCGCGCTGGAACGAGGTGCTGGAGGAAGAGCTTTCGGAATGCGGCTACTCTGTTCTCTCGAAGTCGGCTGACGCCGGCGTCGACTGTTTCGTCAAGCAGCAGAAGAAGAGCCTCTTCGTCCACTTTCAGGGACATCCGGAATACGAGACTCAGAGCCTGCTCGGCGAATACCGCAGGGATATCGGCCGCTTTCTCCGCGGCGAAAACCAAGTTTGCCCGACGATACCAAGCGGCTATTTCGACATCAAATCCGAAGGGATCATGATCGACTTCCGGGCGAAGGCCCTGTCGGAACGGAAACCCGAGCTCCTCGCCGACTTTCCGGCCGACCAACTGGCCAAAGACGTCCAGAACGTCTGGCGTCGCACGGCCAGACGCATCTACCGCAACTGGCTCTCCTACATGGAAACACAGCGCATCGGGCGCATTCGACCGCGGTTGCTGGATGCGCCGCGTCTCGGAGCGGGATCGTATCCAAGGACCGAGTTTGGCTCATGATCCGCTGCCGTCAAGATCGGAACGGTCGATCTTGACGCAATCGCTGATCTGTTAACGCGGTCCGCCCGAGCACGCGATCGAGCCGCGCTCGCCGCCGCATATCCCGGCGAAATGCTGGCGGGCAAGCGCTCAATCCCTCTCAGGCCGCAAGCCTTGTCGCGTGTGCGAAGTCCCAGTAAAGCTTCCGCGCACGTGCGTAAAGTGGCCCGGGCGTGAGCGGCCTGTCATCGATCCGGATCACCGGAGTCACCTTGGCGAAATTTCCGGTCGAGAATATCTCGTCGGCGGCGACAAAATCGGAATAGCGCAATGTCGTCTCCAGCACGGCGATGCCCTCGCCTCGCAGGAGTTCGATCACGCGTTGCCGCGTGATGCCGTTCAGGAACGTGCCGTTAGGTGCGGGCGTGTAGAGGACGCCGTCTTTTGCCATGAATACGTTCGAGTTGCCGAACTCTGCGACGTTCCCGAGCATGTCCAGCATGAGGCAGTTCTGGAAGCCGCGCGAGGCGGCCTCGATCAGCGCACGCGAATTGTTCGGGTAGAGACAGGCGGCTTTGGCTCCGACCGGCGCACATTCGGCCGTCGGTCGACGGAAGGGAGACAGTGTTATCGTAATGCCAACAGGCTTGGGGATGGGCGCTTCGTAGATGCAGAGGCACCAATCGGTTGTTTCTGGATCGAAGAGGACTCCGCCGCCAACCCCGTTCTGGGGCCAATACATCGGGCGGATGTAGAGCTCCGCATTGGCCGGGAAGCGCGCCACACCCTCGCGCGCCAGACCAAGCCACGTGTCGAGATCGACCATGGGTTTGAGCCCGAAGTTCACTGCGGATTGATTGACACGGGCGCAATGCCGGTCGAGATCGGGCGCAACGCCTTCGAACGCACGCGCGCCATCGAACACAGTCGACCCGAGCCAGAGCCCGTGCGTGCGCGGTCCCATGATGGGTACATTGCCTTCGTGCCACCGGCCCTCAAAGAAGGTCCAGGTCTGCGAATGGCGAACAGATTTACTGCCAACAATCATCACGGCGCTCCATTTAGGACTGCACATCCACCTATTTTGTTAGGCGATGCGGCCGGCAACGAACCCTGGTTGCGGTGCTGACGAAGTCCGATCGGATTCTCCGTTCACGAGTGAAGGCGCCTTCGAATTTTCGGCTCACGATCTTATCGTGCGCAACCGCGGCAACTAAGGGCGCAAACGAGGTACTTACGTGACGCAGTGAAAAGCCCGCGAGACCTGGCACGCAACTGCTTGGCCTCCGTCTGCCTCGCCGTAGTTCTTGTACTGGTTTACTCAATCTCGATCCCGATGCGCTTGCCTGCGAGACATACTACTCAAGCACCGCTCGGCACACGTGCTGCCGCTCTATGATGCGCAGAAATCACATTTTGAGATTTTTTTTGCCATACTTCCTAACTAACCATCCGGGCTAGCAGTTGGGGGGCACCTTCCAAATTCCCGCTGCTTTGGAATCCTCTCGCGGTACGAGAATGTAATGCTTTGGAATATGCTCGCGGCGCGACGCCGCAAGCATATGGCTTGTCGCGCGCCTTCGCGATGGGCAGCAGTGGAATTTTCGTCTTCAACTTCCTGCAAGGGGGATCTTAGAGTGACCACAAGTGCTTCTGACGGAACCCATCGGTTCAACAATCATCCTGACTTCGCACGTGCGGCGACGACGCTCATCGAGGTCGGAGCAACAAGGTCTGGCATCGTGTCGCCCGCGCCGCCACGACGACGACCGATCCTGCCGCAGGTGTCGAAGGCGTACGCCTTCCTCCAGATGATGGCGGGCGATTTCGGTCGCGAGTCGCATTTCGCGCAGGCGGCGACGGCATCGTCCGCGTCGTCCTAACAGCAGGCCAACCTCCTGACCAGGCCTCTGCACTAACCAGCCAGACCAAGGCTGCTCGGGACCGGCCGCCCCTTCGGAGGCGGTCGCGATGCCGCACGGCCGGAGCTTCAAGACATGACGACGACCAGGACCAAGCGGCCACAGGCCGCGCATCACGATCACGCGTTCGAGCAGGGCGTCACGGCGTTGACGATTCTGTCGCGTCTCCACGGGCGCGGCGTCGCGCCAGAGCAAGTCCGCCAGCACTGCAAGGGGGACGTCTTCGACGTCACCCAAATGCTGAATTGCGGCCGCGCGCTGGGAATGAAGTTGCGGGCGCACAATTGCGACTGGAAGGGCCTGTCGCAACTATCCCTGCCGGCCATCGCCGTGCTCCGAGCCGGCGGATTCCTGCTTCTTGGCCAGATCGTCGAAGGCCGCGTGGTGGCGGCCGATCTGACGTCACGACGGCCGAAATACATGTCGCAGACCGAATTGGAGCGCGTTTGGGACGGCCGCGTCGTCGCACTGGCTCCGCCGAGGAACTGGAAAGACTCCGCGCCAAGACTCCCCCGCCTGCGCAACGTTCTCGACTATTTACCGCGCCTGCCGCGCCTCGACGCCGGGGTCGCCAGCTTGACCATAGCTGCGGTCGGACACGTCCGAAGCTTCGCCGAGCGGCTGTGGCAATGGTTGCGATCCACGTCGGACGATGCCGCGCATCTTGAGTTCGAGCCGAACGAAGAGGCCGCCGCGCAAGACCCGGCCCAAACCGAAGCGGCGCTGCTGGCGCTGGTGATATTGCTGCGTTGTCATGGAATAGGTGCCGAATCGGAACAGATCCGCCATCGCATCGGCTCGCCGCGGATCGGCATCGGCGAGATGCTCCGCTGCGCCAAGGAAATGGACCTGAAGGCGCGCGCGGTCTCGACGACTTGGGAGCGGCTGGAGTCCACGCCTTTGCCGGGCATCGCCGTGCTCCGCGACGGCAGCTTCCTCATCCTCGGCAGGGCCGCTCCCGACAAGGTGCTGGTGCAGCGTCCGGCGGAGCAGCGGCCCGAGACGATGACGCGGGAAGAGTTCGAGGCCATCTGGAGCGGCGGCCTGATCCTGATGGCGCGCCGCGCAGGCCTGACGGACCTTGCGCGCCGCTTCGACATCACCTGGTTCTTGGGCGCTATCGGCAAATACCGGCGGATGCTCGCCGAAGTGCTGACCGGATCCCTCTTCCTCCAGCTCTTCGCGCTGATTTCGCCGCTGTTCTTTCAGGTGGTCATCGACAAGGTGCTGGTCCATCGCAGCCTGAGCACGCTCGACGTCCTGATCTTCGGCCTCGTGGCCATCGGCACGTTCGAGGCCATCCTCGGAGCCCTGCGCACCTACCTCTTCGCGCACACGACCAACCGCATCGACGTCGAACTCGGCGCCCGCCTCTTCCGTCATCTGATTTCGCTGCCGATCGCCTATTTCCAGGCGCGCCGCGTCGGCGATTCGGTGGCCCGCGTCCGCGAGCTCGAAAACATCCGTCAGTTCATCACCGGATCAGCGCTCACGCTTGTCCTCGACCTGTTGTTCACCTGCGTGTTCCTCGCGGTGATGCTGTACTATTCGCTGTTGCTGACGTTCGTCGCCGTCGCAGCATTCCCGCTCTACATCGGCATCTCGGCCGGGCTGACCCCGCTGTTCCGGCGGCGCCTCGACGAAAAATTCCGGCGCGGCGCGGAGAACCAGGCATTCCTGGTCGAGAGCGTCACCGGGATCGAGACGCTGAAGGCAATGGCTGTCGAGCCGCAGATGCAACGGCGATGGGAGGAGCAACTCGCCGGCTATGTCGCCTCGAGCTTCCGCGTCGTGAGCCTCAACAACGTGGCGAGCGAGGCCGTGCAGCTCATCAACAAGCTTGTTGGCGCGGCCACGCTCTATCTCGGCGCCAAGCTCGTCATCGGCGGCAGCCTGAGTGTCGGCGAACTCGTGGCCTTCAACATGCTCTCCGCACGCGTGAGCACGCCGGTGCTGCGGCTGGCCCAGATCTGGCAGGACTTCCATCAGGCCCGGCTCTCGGTGGAACGACTGGGCGATATCCTCAACACCCTGCCCGAGCCGGCCCAAAGCCCCAGCCGTGCAGCGCTGCCACCCATCCGCGGCCGGGTCACGTTCGACCACGTCACGTTCCGCTATCGCGCCGACGGCCCCGAGACCCTGCACGACCTCAGCTTCGACGTCGAACCAGGTCAGGTGGTCGGCATTGTCGGCTCGTCAGGTTCAGGCAAGAGCACGCTTACCAAGCTGGTCCAGCGGCTCTACGTTCCCGAGCGCGGACGCGTGCTCGTCGACGGCATCGACCTGACCATGGTCGATCCTGCCTGGCTGCGGCGACAGATCGGGGTTGTGCTGCAGGAAAACGTCCTGTTCAACACGACGATCCGCGAGAACATCGCGCTCGCTGATCCGATGATGCCGATGGAGCGCGTGTTCGCCGCAGCCATGCTTGCCGGCGCGCACGACTTCATTCTCGCCCTTCCCGAAGGCTACGACACCGTCGTCGGCGAGCGCGGATCGACCCTCTCCGGCGGCCAGCGACAGCGCATCGCGGTCGCCCGTGCCCTCGTCGCCGACCCGCGAATCCTCATCTTCGACGAAGCCACGAGCGCGCTCGACTATGAGAGCGAGCGAGCCATCCAACAGAACATGAAGCAGATCGCCGCGGACCGGACCGCCTGTCCACGGTGCGGACCGCCGACCGCATCATCACCCTCGAGGCCGGCCGCGTCGTCGAGGACGGCAGCCACGACGATCTGCTGCACTCAAACGGCCGCTACGCGAAGCTTCACTACCTGCAGGCAGGCATCCATGGCGTCCGCTAACAACTCCATCGTTCCCTTTCCCAGGCGCCCGATTCGCCGCCACAACTACGAGCTCGCCTTTCTGCCGGCGGCGCTCGAGATTGCCGAGACGCCGCCGTCCCCGGTCGGACGCGCCGTCGGCGCAACGATCATCGCGATCTTCTGCGTGGCACTGATGTGGTCCATCTTCGGCAAGGTCGACATCGTCGCCACGGCCAACGGCAAGATCATCCCCAGCGGCAGGACCAAGCTGATCCAGCCGCTGGAAACCGGCGTCGTGCGAGCCATCAACGTCCACGAGGGCCAGCTGGTCAAGGCGGGAGAAAGCCTGATAGAGCTCGACCCGACCATGACAGCTGCCGAGCAGGGGCACGTCAAGGCAGACCTGATCGCCGCCCGGCTGGACGTCGCGAGGTTAAAGGCGGTGCTCTCGGACGGCGGCGATCCGCTCGCGAACTTCCATCCGCCCGCGGGCGCGACGGCCGCACAGATCGAAATGCACCGGCAATTCCTGATCAGCCAGACCTCGGAGCAGCGCGCCAAGCTCGCAGAGCTCGACCGTCAGACATCGCAGAAGGACGCCGAGCGTTCGACCGTGGGCGCGAGCATCGCCAAGCTCGAAGCTACCATCCCGCCGCTCCAGGAGCGGGTCGACATGCGCAAGACCCTGTTCGACAAACAACTCGGATCGAAGTTGAACTATTTGAGCGAGTACCAGGAGCTGGTAGGCCAGCAGCAGGACCTCCTCATTCAGCGAAGCAAGTTGAAGGAGGCCGAGGCAGCGCTTGCCGCGCTCAAGGAGACCCGCGAGAGGACCGCGGCAGAGTTCCGGCGCTCGCTGTTCGACGAGCTGGCGAAAGCCGAGCAGAAGGCCGCGGGCGTCGCCCAGGACGAGATCAAGGCCGAGCGGCGAACCAAGCTCCAGGATCTCGTCGCCCCCGTCGACGGCGTCGTCCAGCAGCTTGCCGTGCACACGATAGGTGGCGTCGTCACGCCGGCCCAGGTGCTCGCCGTGGTCGTCCCACAGGATAGCCACCTCGAGATCGAAGCGACGCTGGCGAACGACGATGTCGGTTTCGTCCATCCTGGACAGGACGCCGAGATCAAGGTTCATACCTACAACTTCACACGCTATGGGGTTCTCCATGGCAAGGTGCTGAGCGTCTCGCCCGATACCATCGCGCGCGACGGACGAGATGTCGCCGAGCCCAGGAACCGTGGTCAAGGCGGGACGGAAAATGGCCAGCAAGGACAGGACGATCTCGTCTATGCCGCCCGGGTATCCCTCGATCAGCGGCAGCTGAAGGCCGGGGATCGCGTCGTCGATCTCGGCCCGGGCATGGCGGTCACGGTGGAGATGAAGACCGGATCCCGCCGCATCATCGGATATCTGCTCTCACCGCTCGCCAGGTACGAGCATGACGTCCTGCGCGAACGATAGGAAGCGCTCTTTGTTGGCTCTGCGCGCGAACTGCCGAGCGCAGCCATGAAGACGTCGCGACGTCATCGACATCCGGACTCCGGAGACGGCAAACCAACAGGCCGCATGAAACTGGTCACGGGAGTTGGGCATCTCAACCGGCGGCACCGTCTGCCTGCCGATGTCGAGCCGGCTGAACTACTTCCCCTCCTAAACAAATCGGCAAGGACACACGCAAGGAATTCACGCCAACCCACGGCAACGAGCGACGCGCGTTATTGAGAGATTATACTTGGAGCCAGGAACGCGCGCGCTCGAGATGCAGAATAGCGCGGCCGGCGAAGACACCCAAGAAGCCACCAACAATCTTTTGGCAAGCGTCAAGGATTCGGGCGTGGCGATCCGGAGTAAGCAGCTGCAGAACTTCAAGCAAGATCGCGCTGCCAACTACAAGGACCAGGACAGCACGAATCCGCCGTGGATAGGCCAAGCAGAAGAGCGCGCCGAAA
>Ga0310811_10008178_pt1 | contig 13439 bp, 14 predicted proteins | sample YCmetagenome_FD_207642 | JGI IMG/M metagenome (GOLD analysis project Ga0310811, IMG submission 207642) | Soil microbial communities from experimental microcosm in Duke University, North Carolina, United States - YC | ecosystem: Engineered > Artificial ecosystem > Soil microcosm > Unclassified ... | reverse complement strand
GCTGGCGCGCGGACCAGCGGTTCCCGATGTGCAGCACCTTCAAGCTGCTGCTGGCCGCGGCGATCCTGCACCGGGTCGACACCGCCTGCGAGGACCTCGCCCGCCGGATCCCGATCCGCAAGGCCGACCTGATGCCCACCTCGCCCGGGACCCAGCCGTTTGTCGGCCAGGACCTGCCGGTGGAGGCGCTCTGCCGGGCGGCGATGATCTACAGCGACAACACCGCCGCCAACCTGCTGCTCAAGGCCGTGGGCGGGCCGCAGGGCGTCACCGGCTTCGTCCGCCACCTCGGCGACGAGGTCACCCGCCTCGACAACTACGAGCTGGAGCTCAACAAGGTGGCCCCGGGCGAGGTGCACGACACCACGACGCCCGCCGCCATGCTGGGCGACCTGCAGACGCTGCTGCTCGGCGACGCCCTGACGCCCGCCTCGCGCCAGCGGCTGACCGGCTGGATGCTCGCCAACACCACCGGCGACGACCGCATCCGGGCCGGCGTACCGAAAACCTGGAAGGTCGGCGACAAGACGGGCGCTTGGCTGCCCGGGGGCGGCGTCAACGACCTCGCCATCCTCTGGCCGCCCGGCCGGCGCCCGATCCTCGTGGCCGCCTTCACCTGGGGCGCGCCGGACAAGGACATGGCGGCCCGCAACGCCGTCCTCGCCGAGGTCGGCCGCATCGTGGCCGCCGCCGTCTAAGAGCCTAGTCGTACGGCCGGTAGTAGCCCGGCGGCGGGTAGGTCGAGCGCTGTCCGTAGTACTGCTGCAGATATTGCTGGCGCTGCTGCTCGGCCTGTTGGCGGCGCTCGTCGGCGAGCGCCTGCTGACGCTGGGTTTCAGCAGCCTGGGCCTGAGCCTGGGCTTGCGCCTGCGCCTCGCGGGTCTCCTCGGCCAGCTTGGCGGCCTGGGCCTCGGCGGCCTCCTTCTGCGCGCGGACCAGGGCGACCTGCTCGTCGGCCAGCTGCTTGGCCCGGGCCTCGGCCGTGGCGCGCGCCTCGGCCTCCTGCCGGGCCGCGAGATTGGCGCGGTGCTGGGCGTTCACCTGCGCGCCACAGATCCGCAGGTCGTTGATGCCCTGCTCGGAGCCAGTGAGCCTGGCGCTCACCGGCTCGTCCGCGAGCCAGGCGATCAGCAGCGAGCCGCCCTTCTTCAGCGCCGCCACCGTCTCGTCGCTCAGCACCATCACTCCGACCTTCGGGTTCTCGAGCCGGGTCAGCAGGTTGGAGTAGGGCTTCTTGTCGATGTCGATGGCCAGGAACGCCCGCTTGGGCATCTCGGCCTTGGCGAACTTCAGCATCACCTGCTGGCCGTCCGAGGCGAGCGACACGTTCGACGGTCCCGTGGACTTGCCGAGCAGCTCGATCTCGGTGTGGCAGCTGTCCTCGTCCGGCGTGACGATCCAGGTGAAGACCGAGTTCGGAGCCGGGGACGGCGCGGCATAGCCCGCGCCCGCGCTGACCGCCGCGGCCAACACGCCCGTTAGAAGATACTTGATCACAGCCTGGCCCTCAGCGCGCCCTCGAAGGCGAGACTACGCCCGAGCCTGGCTGAACGGGAAGTGAGCAGGCTGTCGCGGGCCCGGGCGCACCGGCCGGCCGGGACGGGCTCTAGGGCCGGCAGGCGGCGAAGAACCGGCGGACCGGGGCCGGATCGGCCGCCGTGGCGGTGAGGGCGCCGCCGCCGCCGGCGCTGACCGACAGCTGGCCGCTGTCGGCGAAGGCGGCGAGTGCGGCGAGATGGGCCGGCGCGATGGCTTCGAGCCGCGGCCCGAGCCCGTCCTCGGCGACCCTGCCGCGGGCGCTCGACGACACGCCCTTGGAGGAGAGCCGCAGCACCGGCGGCACGTGGGGCGAAGCCACCGCCGCCGAGATCCGCACCACGCCCGACTTCGGCTGACAGGTCAGCATCACCGGCACGTCGTCGGTGGCTGGCGGCCCGAAGGCGAGCTTGGCGCCTTCGTCCGGGTTCTGGTCGAAAGCCCAGGTCATGACCGGGTATGGGGCCGGGCCTGGGGCCGGATCGGCCGCCGCGGCCGACCGCGCCGGCGTCGACGGCGCGGCGCAGCCGGCGAGCGCGCTCGCGATCAGACCGAGGACCAGCGGCCAACGCATGACGACCCCTCCGCGTGGGAAGGAAACGTCACGCCGCCGCCGCCGTTGCCTCGGCCGGCGATCAGAAGGGCGAGAACTTCTCGATCAGCGACTGGCCCGCCGGGGTCTTCTGCACGCGGGCCATGTCGCCGCGGCCGGCGTAGGAGATGCGCGCCTCGGCGATCTGGGTGTGCCGGATGGTGTTGGTGGAGGAGATGTCCTCCGGCCGCACGACGCCGGCCACGGTCAGCTGGCGCACGTCGAAGTTGGTGCGCACCTCCTGCGTGCCCTGGATGACCAGGTTGCCGTTCGGCAGCACGGCGGTGACCACGGCGGCGATGGTCAGGGTGATCTGTTCGGACCGGGTGATCGCCCCGGAGCCCGCGTTGGAGGTCTTGGACGCGGTGGACACGGCGTTGGCGGGATCGTAGCCGCCGGGCAGGAGCTTCCCGAGGCTGGATTCCAGGCCGAGCAGGTGCGGGAAGCCGATGGTCGTGCCGGCGGTCCGCGAGGTGGTGGTCTGGTTGGTGGTCTTGGCGCTGTCGTCGATCGAGATCAGCACGGTCAGGATGTCGCCCACGCGGCCTGCCCGCTGATCGGCGAAGAACTCCCGGGCGCCGGTCCGCCACAGGGAGTTGGCGCTGGCCGGGCCCGGCGCCGGCTCGCGCGCCGAGGCCATGGAGATCACCTGTTGCTCGCGGGGCACCAGGGCGGCCGGATAGCCGACGGGCGAGAGCTCCGGCCCCTTCACCGCCTCCATCACGGAGGAGCAGGCGCCGAGCGGCAGGAGGGCGAGGAGGGCGAGGGAACGCAGACGCATGGGATTTCCTTCAGCGCGTGGCGATGCGGGTGGAGCGGCCGGCCTTGAGGTCCTGGGCGGCCTGCCCGACGATGGCGCGGCCGGGTCCGGTGACGACGGCCTGGATGACCTTCTTCGATTGAGTGTTCTCGACGTTCAGCGCTTCGCCGACGCCGGCGCCCGCGAGCGCCTTGCCCTGCAGCGACAGGGCGATCCCGTCAGCCTGGAAGCTGACCGTGATGATGTCGCCGGCCTTGATGATCTGCGGCGCGGCCACGTCGCGGGTCAGGGCCGCGGCGCCGGCCCGCAGCGGCCGGCGGGCCGCGAAGCCGATCAGGGCGTCGGGGTCGCGCGGGCTGTCGGCTGGCGCGGCCGCCACCTTGCTCCACACCAGGTCCTCCGGCGCGACGAGCTCGCCGGCGGCGATGTTGCGTGCGTAGGTCAGGACGTCGAGGTTGCCGTGCGCCGCCGCGGCGACGCGCGTGACGCCGCCGGCCGCCGCGGCCGGGCTCACCGGGGCGCCGCTGATCACGATGGTCTTGAGGCCCTCCTCGTTGGCCCAGTCGAGGCCGGCCCGCCGGGCCGTCGCCTGCACCACCTGGGCGTTCAGCGCCACGCTCGTGCCGTGGCGGCTGGCCACCGGCACGCGCGCCGCGCCGCCCGCCCCGTCGAACAGGTCGCCCAGAGTGACGACGCCGTCGGGGGCGAAGAGCGTGGCCTTCAGCATCACTGGCTGGCCGGCGAGCGCCGGGCCAGCCAGCGCCAGGCTCGCCGCGGCGAGCAGGAGGAGCCCTCTCATCCTACGCCTTGGCCTGGTTGGCGACGCCCAGCATGGTGTCGGCGGTGGAGATCACCTTGGAGTTCATCTCGTAGGCGCGCTGGGCGACGATCAGGGCGGTGATCTCCGAGACCGGATCGACGTTCGAAGCCTCGGTGTAGCCCTGCATCAGGATGCCCACGCCGTTCAGGCCGGGGTTGCCGAGGGTCGGCGGCCCGGAGGCCTGGGTCTCCGAGAACAGGTTCGCGCCCTGGGCCGAGAGCCCGGCCTCGTTCATGAAGGTCGAGAGCTGGAGCTGCCCGACAACGGTGGGCGTGGGGGTGCCGGGCATGGTGACCTGCACCTGGCCGGCCTGGGAGACCACGACGGACGTCGCGCCGGCCGGAATGGTGATCGCCGGCTGGATCAGGTAGCCGTCCTGGGTGACCAGCTGGCCGGTGTTGTCGACCGCGAAGTTGCCGGCCCGCGTGTAGGCGAAGTCCCCCGACGGTTGCAGCACCTGGAACCAGCCCTGGCCGCTGATGGCCAGGTCGTACTGGTTGCCGGTCTGGGTCATCGAGCCCTGGGTGCCGATGCGATAGACCGTGCCGGCCTTGACGCCCGCGCCGACCTGCACGCCGGTCGGTACGATGTTGCCCTGGTCCGAGGACTGCGCCCCCGGCTGCTCCATGGTCTGGTAGAGAAGGTCCTGGAACTCGGCGCGCTGCTTCTTGAACGCGATCGTGTTCATGTTGGCGATGTTGTTCGAGATCACCTCGACATTGAGCTGCTGAGCGGCCATGCCGGTGGCGGCGGTGCGAAGAGCCTGCATTCTCGGTCTCCCTTAGTTCGCCTTGCCGAGCTGCTGGACAGCCTGGCTCGACAGCGTGTTCTGGCTTTCCAGCATCTGGGCCACCTGCTCGTAGGCCCTGGAGACCTCGATCATCTTGGTGATCTCCAGGATCGGATTGACGTTGGAGCCCTCCAGCATCCCCTGGCGCACGTGGGGATCGGCGACCTGCGTGGGGGTCTGGTTGGAGGTGTTCTGCATCAGGTTGTCGCCGGTCTTCTCCAGGGTGGAGAGGTTGGCGAAGTTGACGACGCCGAGCTTGGCGATGCGCTGGGCGCCCTGAGAGATCGTGCCGTCGGGGGAGATGCTGACCATGCCCAGCTCGGGGGTCAGCGTGATCTCGCCGCCGCCGTCGTCGAGCACCGGCGAGCCGTCCTCGGTGACCAGGCGGCCGGTGTTGTCGGTGCGGAACCGGCCATCGCGGGTGTAGCGCTCGCCGGCCGCCGTCTGCACCCGGAAGAACCCCTGACCCTCGATCGCCACGTCGAGCGGCGAATCGGTCTTGCGCAGCGCGCCCTGGCCGAAGTTGCGGACCACGCCGTTGGGCATGACGAACTTCACCGGCTTCGGGCCGCCGAGGGTGAAGGCCGGCGCCTGCGGGTCCTCGGCCACCGCCAGCTCCTCCACCTTGAACCCGGCGGTGTCGCTGTTGGCGATGTTGTTGGCGACGATGTCCATTTGGCGCTGAAGCACCATCTGCTTCGACAGGCCGACGTAGAGGCTGTTGTCCATTAATCCTTGGCCCCTGAGCCACGAATGATTTCGGACAATCCGCTGCAAGCTTCGGGCCAGACGAAAACCCAATAAAAATCCGTAGTTAAAATGGTTAATCCCGACCGAGCGGCCAAATCTGCCGGGTAGGGTTGGCCGCCGTTAAGGTCTGTTAAAAACGGCTTCTTAACCAAACGCGCGGCATGCCTGCGGGAGTAGGATTCTAAGGAACGCGCGCGTGGCCGATGCCGCAGTGAAGGAAGCACCCGACGCCGAGGCCGCCGATGGCGCGGACGGCGAGGGTCAGGCGGCGAAGAAGAAGCTGTCGCTGAAGCTGATGATCATCATCGGCGCGGCGGCGCTCCTGGTGCTGGGCGGCGGCGGGGCGGCGGCGTTCTTCATGCTGAAGCCGAAGCCCGACGCGGCGGCCGCCGGCAAGGCGCACAAGCCGGCCAAGAAGGACGCCAAGGGCAAGGACGCCAAGGACCCGAAGGGCGGCGCGGCGCAGGTCCGCGAAGGCCCCGACGGGGTGCTGTTCTACACCATGTCCGACATCGTGGTGAACATGCAGACGGCCGACGGCCGGCCGACCTTCCTGAAGCTGAAGCTCACCCTCGAGCTGCCCGACCAGGACGCGGTCGACGCGCTGGAGCCGGAGGTGCCGCGCCTGAAGGACATGTTCCAGACCTTCCTGCGCGAGCTGCGGCCGGAGGATCTGTCCGGCAGCCAGGGCTCCTATCAGCTGCGCATGGAGCTGCTGCGCCGGGTCAACCTGGTGATCGCGCCGTCCAAGGCGAACGCCGTCCTGATCGAGGAGATGCTGATCAACTAGCCGCCCGGAGCCGGGCGGCCAGTCGCGTCGCGTGAAGCATGGCCGAAGACACCGACAACCCGACCGATCTGGAGTCCGCCGCCGGCGGCTGGAGCGAGCCGTCCGGGCCGCAGCCCGGCGAGGGCATGATCGGCTCCGAGCGGATACTCAACCAGGAAGAAATCGACAGCCTGCTGGGCTTCGACCTGTCCGACGACGAAATGTCCGAGCGGACCGGCATCCGCGCCATCATCAACTCCGCGCTCGTCTCCTACGAGCGCCTGCCCATGCTCGAGATCGTCTTCGACCGGCTGGTCCGGTACATGACGACGAGCCTGCGGAACTTCACCTCCGACAACGTCGAGGTGAGCCTCGACAACATCTCCTCGATCCGCTTCGGCGATTATCTGAACTCGATTCCTCTGCCGGCCATCCTGGCGGTGTTCCGCGCCGAGGAGCTCGACAACTACGGCCTGCTGACGGTCGATTCCAACCTGATCTACTCGATCGTCGACGTGCTCCTGGGCGGCCGCCGCGGCACGGCGGCCATGCGCATCGAGGGGCGGCCCTACACCACCATCGAGCGGGTGCTGGTGCAGCAGATGGTGCAGGTGGTGCTGGCCGACGCCCGGCTGGCGTTCGAGCCGCTGACGCCGGTCTCCTTCACCCTCGACCGGCTGGAGACCAATCCGCGCTTCGCCGCCATCGCCCGGCCGGCCAACGCCGCCATCCTGGTCAAGCTGCGCGTCGACATGGAAGACCGCGGCGGACGCATCGAGCTCTTGCTGCCGTACGCGACTCTCGAGCCCATCCGGAAGATGCTCCTTCAGCAGTTCATGGGTGAGAAGTTCGGCCGCGACAACATCTGGGAAAGCCACCTCGCCACCGAGCTGTGGACCACCCACATGGACGTCCGCGCCGTGCTCGACGAGCAGCAGCTGCCCTTGAAGCAGGTGCTCGAGCTGAAGGTCGGCGACACCCTCATGCTCAACGCCTCGCCCGACAGCCTGATCGAGCTTCGGGCCGGCTCCATCCCCCTGACCCGGGGCCGCATGGGGCGGCGTAACGCCCATATCGCCGTGCGCGTCGAGGCGCCGCTGTCGCCCAACGCCCGCGCCGCCGTCCGGAGGGGCCGCGAGTGAGCCTGATCGCCATCGGCATGAATCTGGTGCTGGCCGTTCTGCTGGCCTGCGCCCTGGTGCTTGGCCTGCGCCTGAACCGCCGGCTGAAGGCGCTGCGCGACAGCCACGACGGCTTCGCGGTGGCGGTGCGCGAGCTGAACGCCGCCGCCGAGCGGGCCGAGCAGGGGCTCGCCGACCTGCGCGCCGCCACCGACGAGGCCACCGACACCCTGGCCGACCGCATCGAGAAGGGCCGCGCGCTCGCCGCAAAGCTGGAGCGGCTGATGGCCGAAGCCCCGCCGTCCGACCGCGAGGCCCCGCCGGCCCGAGACGAGGCGCAGGAGAAGCGGCTCGGCGCCTTGCTCGCCGCCGCCCGCGACGCCCGCAGCCGGCCCGAGCGCCCGGTCCGCGACGAGCCGCCGGCCCGGCCGCTGACGCTCAAGCCCCGCGGCAACCCCGACGACGACCTGTTCGAAGATCCGCCGCTTCGGCTGACCCGAGGAAACCGCTGATGAAGTCCATGCCGCGCATCCTGCCGCTGGTGGGCGTCGCCATCGGCGGCGTGCTGGCGATCAACGCGCTCGCCGGCGCGCAAGACCTGCCGAACCTGCTCTCCGGGGCCAAGGCGTTCGCCGAGGAGACCGCCAAGGGCGGCAAGCCGAAGTCCGGCAAGGCCAAGACGGCCGAGGTCGCCGCCACGGGCGACGCCAAGGACGCCGCCTCGGCCCTCCCCAACCCGGCCCTGCCGCCGCCGACCATCAAGCCGCAGGCGGTCTGCGCGCCCACCGCCGCCGAGCTGGCCAAGGAGGCCGGCCTGTCGCCCGCCGAGCTGCAGGTGCTGCAGAACCTGGGCGCCCGCCGCGGCGAGCTCGACCAGCGCGAAAGCGATCTCAACACCCAGCTCGCCCTGCTGGCCGCCGCCGAGGCCAAGCTCGACGCCAAGGCCAAGGCGTTGACCGGCCTGAAGGCCGACGTGCAGAGCCTGCTCACCCAGGCCAATGGCCGCGAGGCCGCCGAGGTCGATCGCCTGGTGACGGTGTTCGAGGGCATGAAGGCCAAGGACGCCGCGCCCCGCATGGTGCTGCTCGACGACAGCGTGCGCCTGCCGATCGCGGCCAAGATGAAGGAGCGCTCGCTGTCGGCGATCATCGCCCTGATGCCGCCGGCCGACGCCAAGAAGCTGACCGAGTCGCTCGCCAAGCGCTTCACCGCGGCCCAGATGCTGGCCCAGAACGGCATGGCCCAGGCCGACGCCGCCGCGGCGCCCGCCGATCCGGCCAAGGCGCAGCCCGCCAAGCCGGCGAAGAAGGCGCCGCGCAAGCGCGCCGTCGCCAAGAAGCCCGCGCCGGACGACGCGGCCGCCGCGGCGGGATAGCGGATGCGTCTGCGTCACGCCCTGCGCTCCGGCGTCGCCGCGGTCGCCATCGCGTCCGTGGCCGCGCCCGACGCTGCGTGGGCGGCGGCGCAGGCGGCCAAGGCGCCAGCGGCCGGCCCCGACGTCCATGTGGCCCAGGCTCCCGACTTCTCGCGCATCGAGATCCATGGCGCGGGGGCGCTGAAGTCGCGCCGCGAGGGCCAGGTCGTGACCCTGGTCTTCCCGCGGGACGCCGATCCGGACATCGCCCGGCTGCACACCGACCCGCCGCGCTGGGTGAAGACCGCCGAGAAGCGCCATGTGGGCGGCCACCTCGAGCTCGCCATCACGCTCACCGACGACGCGGAGGCCAAGGTCGGCTTCGCCGACGGCGCGGCCTATGTGAACGCCTTCGCGCGGCCGACGCCCGACCCGGCCGCCCTTGCCAAGGCGCAGGAGGCCGAGAAGCCGCCGTCGCCCGAACCGCCGCGGGCGAACCCTCTGCCGGCCGGCGGCGTCGTCCACATGGAGGCGAAGGTCGTCAACCAGCAGGCGATCCTGACCTTCGCCTGGGCCAATCCGGCGGGCGTCGCGGTGTTCCGTCGCGGCGACGCAGTCTGGGTGGTGTTCGACGCACCGGCCACGCTCGACATCTCCAAGACGCCGAAGGCCGTGCCGCAGTTCAGCGGGATCACCGCCACCAAGGGCGGCGACTACGCGGCGCTGCGCATCGAGGCGGCGCACAACATCCCGGTCTTCGCGACCTCGCAGGGGCCGGTCTGGACGATCGCCGTCGGGCCGGGCGACCAGCCGCAGCCGAGCCTCGTGAAGATCGCCCGCGACGACGCCCAGGGGCCACCGATCCTGAAGGCGCCGGTGGCCGGGGCGACCCGCGTCGTGCGCATGGCCGACCCGACGGTGGGCGACGTGCTGACCGTCGTCACCGCGCTCGGCCCGGCCAAGGGTCTGCCGTCGCGGCGCGACTACGTGCAGTTGGGGCTGCTGCCCTCCGTCCAGGGCCTGGCCGTCGAGAGCTACATCGACGACCTCTCCGTCGACCGCGAGGGGGACATCGTCCGCATCGGCCGTGCGGCCGGCGCCGGGCTCATGCTGTCGCCGAAGTGGGCGATCCGCGACAAGGAGCAGGCGCTGCTCGGCGCGCCGCAGCCGGCCGCGATGCCGTCGCTTGTCGATTACGACAACTGGCCAAGGACCGGCTCCGGCGGCTTCCTCGCCCGCCACAACGCGCTGCTCGCCGGGGCTGCGTCCGAGCAGGCCCAGCGGGGCGAGAGCGCGCCCACGGCCGCGCGCATGGCCCTGGCCCGTTTCCTGGTCGGGTCGGAGCTGTCCTTCGAGGCCATCGGCGTGCTCAACGAGGCCGCCCACGACCAGCCGAAGCTGCTGGACGACGCGGAATTCCGAGGCCTGCGCGGCATCGCCCGCACCATGGCCCGCCGCTACAAGGAGGCCGACGCCGACTTCTCCTCGCCGGCGCTGGCGGAAGACCCGTCGAGCGCGCTATGGCGCGCCTTCATCGCCACTCAGCTCGCCCAGTGGAGCGAGGCGCGCGGCCAGTTCGCCAAGGGCGCCCAGGCCTACGCCCTGTTCCCGGCGGTGTGGAAGGCGCGCTTCGCCCGCGCCGACGCGCAAGCCGCGCTCGCTCAGGGCGACCTCGACGCCGCCGACGCCCGCGTCCGGCTGGCGCTGATGGAGAAGACCGACCCTTACGAGGAGCTTTCCACCCGCCTCGTGCAGGCGCGGGTCATCGAGTTGCAGGGCCACAAGGACCGGGCGCTTCGGATGTACCAGGCGATCTCGACAGCGCCGGCCGAGTATCTCTCGGCGCCGGCGCTGCTGCGCGCCACCCAGATCCAGCTCGAGACCAACAAGATCACCCCGACGCAAGCGGCGGGGGTGTTCGACGGCCTGCGCTACCGCTGGCGCGGCGACGCCACCGAGCTCGAAACGATCCGCGCGCTCGGCCAGCTCTATCTGGCCCAGGGCCGCTATCGCGAGGCGCTGGAGGCGCTGCGCTCGGCCGGCAAGCGCATGCCGGACCTGCCCGAGGCCCTGCAGCTGCAGGCCGATCTCTCCGCCGCCTTCCGCGGCCTGTTCCTCGATGGCTACGCCGACGGGCTCGAGCCGATCCAGGCGCTCGCCCTTTTCTACGACTTCAAGGAGCTCACCCCGATCGGCGCCGACGGCGACGCCATGGTCCGCAAGCTGGTCCGCCGGCTGGTCGACGTCGACCTGCTCGGCCAGGCGGCCGAGCTCCTCAAGTACCAGGCAGACAACCGCCTCGACGGCGTGCCCAAGGCCCAGGTCGCCACCGACCTCGCGCTCATCTACCTGATGGACCGCAAGCCGGAGCAGGCGATCGAGGCGATCAACGCCTCGCGCACCACCGTCCTTCCGGCGGCGTTGAACGCCGAGCGGCGGCTGATCGAGGCGCGCGCCTGGGCCGGCGTCGGCCGCTACGACTCCGCGCTCGAGATCCTCGACAAGGACAAGTCGCGCGAGGCCGAGGAGCTGCGCGCCGAGATCACCTGGAAGCAGAAGAGCTGGGACAAGGCCGGGCCGTACTACGAGAAGGCGCTCGGCGACCGCTTCAAGACCGCGACCCAGCCGCTCACCGCCGAGGAGGAGGGCAAGCTGCTGCGGGCCGGCGTCGCCTACAGCCTGGCCGGCGACGACGCCGCGCTCGCCCGCCTGCGCGGCCAGTACCAGGGCTTCATCGACCAGGCGCACAATCCGGACGCCCTGCGCATCGCCCTCGCCGGGGTGTCGGGCGGCCACCTCAACGTCGCCGACTTCAGCCGCGTCAGCGCCGACAACGAGATCTTCGCCGGCTGGGTCGACAAGATGAAGGCCCGCTTCCGCGAACCGCGCGCGCCGCTCACGCCCGCCAGGGGCGCCGGCGGCAAGCGCGCCGAAGCGGCCACCGCGGCGAAGGGATAGTCCGCTCAGTCCCGCGCAGTCGGGAATCCATCGGGACGGTGCGCGCACACGGATTCAGCTTGGATCCCGCCGTCGCGGGGATGAGCGACGGGGCCTCAGCTCCCCGGGCCGTGCTGGAAGCTCTGCACGAGACTGCCGGCCACCAGCCGCCAGCCGTCCACCAGGACGAAGAAGATCAGCTTGAACGGCAGCGAGACCACCACTGGCGGCAGCATCATCATGCCCATGCTCATCAGGACGCTCGCCACCACCAGGTCGATGACCAGGAACGGCACGAACAGCAGGAAGCCGATCTCGAAGGCGCGCTTCAGCTCGGAGATCATGAACGCCGGGGTGACCACCCGAAGCGGCGTGTCGGCGAGCGTCGCCGGCTTCGGCGTCTTGGAGAGCCGCATGAACAGGTCGAGGTCGTCGCGGCCGACCTGGGTCAGCATGAAGCCCTTCACCGGGGCGCTCGCCGCGTCGAAGGCCTGCGGCAGCTCGATCTGGTGGTCGAGCAGCGGCTTGATGCCCTCCTGGTAGGACTTGTCGAACGTCGGCCCCATGACGATCGCCGTGAGGAACAGCGACAGCGAGATGATCACCGAGTTAGGCGGGCTCTGCTGCAGGCCAAGCGCCGTGCGCAGCAGGCTGAGGACCACCACGATCCGCACGAAGGAGGTGGTCATGATGACGATCGACGGGGCCAGCGACAGCACGGTGAGCAGGGCGGCGAGCTGGACCACGCGGTCGGTCAGGCCGGCCCCGGTGCCTAGGTTGATGTTCACCGACTGCGCCGCGGCGATGGCCGGGAAGACCAGGGTGGCGAAGGTGGTCAGGGCGGCGAGCGCCGCCGCGCGTCGCCACTCCGCCGCCGGCAAGGCGCGGACCGCCTGGAGGAGCTCGCGCATCAGGCCTGCGCCTTCTTCGAGTCTTTGCGGATCTCCTGGCCCTCGCCGAGCAGCAGCAGCTTCTCCTCGCCGTCGCAGGCCACCAGCACCAGGCGGCGGGTGGGGTCGAGCACCAGGGTCTCCACCACGGTGAGCCGCCGCTCGGTCCGCATCGGCCGGCCGAAGCGGGCCAGCGCGTCGGGCCCATAGCGGCGCAACGCCACCGCGCCCAGGCCCACGAGGCCCAGGGTCAGAAGCAGCGCGAACACGGCGCGCAGGAACTCGGCGACATCCATCGGCCGATTTTGCAGGGATTCGCGCGGGCGTGCGGCGCCCTTGGGCGAGGTGTCGCGGCGGGCGGCCTTAAGAGGTGATTAACCGTGTTTGTTCACCATCCCTGAGTCATGGACCTCAGCCAAATCCCGCTCTTCGCCATGCTGCGCAGCCGGATGGGTTACCTGTCCGATCGCCAGAAGGTCATCGCCGAGAACGTCGCCAACTCCGACACGCCGGGCTACGCGCCGCGCGACCTGAAGCCGTTCAGCTTCCAGGCGCAGGTGCAGGCCCAGGCGCAGAGCGCCGCCTCCGGCATGGCCGTCACCCAGGCCGGCCACATGCTGGCGCCGCACGCGCAGAAGCCCGGCGCGGCCAAGCCGGTGACCGGCAAGGACTCCGAGACGACGCTCGACGGCAACTCGGTCGTCCTCGAGGAGGAGATGATCAAGATGAGCAACGCGCGCTCGGACTATGACGCGGCCGTCGGCATGTACCAGAAGTCGCTCAGCCTCATCGCCCTGGCGATCCGCGCGCCGGGCCACGGCTAACGGGAACCTGATCCATGGCTGACGTGAAGAACATCGCCGACACCGCCCAGCAGATCGCCGCCTCGGCGCTGCGCGCCCAGCAGGGGCGGATGCGGATCATCGCCGAGAACCTGGCCAACGCGAACTCCACCGCGAAGACCCCCGGCGGCAACCCCTATGTCCGCCAGGAGCCGGTGTTCGAGCCGACGCCGGTGGCTGGCGGCACCGGCGTGCGCATGTCGCGCGTGCAGCCGGACACCACCGCCTTCAAGGTGCAGTACGACCCCGGCAACCCCGCGGCGGACACGCAGGGCTAT
>Ga0310811_10008177_pt1 | contig 13441 bp, 12 predicted proteins | sample YCmetagenome_FD_207642 | JGI IMG/M metagenome (GOLD analysis project Ga0310811, IMG submission 207642) | Soil microbial communities from experimental microcosm in Duke University, North Carolina, United States - YC | ecosystem: Engineered > Artificial ecosystem > Soil microcosm > Unclassified ... | reverse complement strand
GCGGCCGATGGCGATCACGGGATGGCCTTTACCCCGCAACCGGCTCATTGCCATGTTGCTGTATCGTGTAGGGTTATCAGAGGCTCCCAGCACCAGTGTCTTTTTAGTTGGAGTAGACATAGTCTTCCTAAATTACAATTTCTACCGGCATCTTGTTTGGATCAGCTGTTAAAAAACTTGCTTAACCAGGCTGTTTTCGTTGTGGCAGCTTCCTGATGATGGATCTCAGCGCAGCATCCAGCCGGGCATACTGAAAAGAAAAACCGGTTTCCAGCAGCTTTGTGGGCGCTACCCAGCGGCTCTTTAACAGCAGCTCTGCCTCCGTGCCGATAAGGGCTGCACCAAGTTTCAGCAGCCAGGCCGGGGCCGGCAGCCCGAGCCGGCGCCCCGTAAGCCTGCGCAGGGCGGACATGAAATAAGCATTGGTTACTGCACCCGGAGCTGCCAGGTTGTATACCCCTTCGAGTTCCGGCCGGTTCAGGAACCATTCGATCGCACGTCCTACATCTTCAATATGTACCCAGCTATACATCTGGCGTCCGCTGCCCTGTCTGCCGCCCAATCCGAATTTAACAAGATTGAGGTAGGGGATGACAACCCCCCCGTCGCCCAGTGTGATCGCCATTCGCATGGCTATCTTCCGGGTGAAGGGGGTCCGCTGTTCTTCAAAGGTCTTCTCCCATTTTTTACAAACCAGCACGGAAAAATCGTTTTCGTATTCTCCTGTGTATTCATCCTGCGGCCGGTCCTGTGCATGCCGGTAGATGGTTGCGCTGGCCGCATTGATCCATAGTTTCGGCGGCACGGTAGCTTCCCGGATAGCCTGCCCGATGGCCCGGGTGGCATTCGTACGACTGTCAAAGATCTCCTGTTTGTTTCGGGGTGTATAACGGCAATTGACACTGCGCCCCGCAAGATTCAGCACAATGTCGGCGCCTTCTATTTCATGAGCCCAATGTTTCTCTACGAAACGTCCGTCCCAATGCCAGTAAGTGATGTGATAACCGTCTTCGGCCGTCAGGAGCTTGTGTTTATATGAGTTGTTTTGTGTCTTTGCCGACTGCCGGCTGAGGATGATGACCTGGTTATCCCTGCCCCAGCGCGCGGCCAGCGCCTGGCCGATAAAACCCGTGCCGCCGGCTATAACGATCTTCCTGTTTTTCATGTTCTCCATTTTAAACCGGATCAATTAATAGATGCCTTTTGATGACTCACCGGGATACACCAAACGGTTTGTTTCTGCCTTCTTTTCTACGAGGGCCTTCTTACGCAGTTTGAAGAAGACGAACATGTTGAAGAAGTGCATCCCGCCAAGGATCAGAATGATCGCGCCAATTTTAAGACTCAGCTCCTCGACAAGGTTTCGGACGTTGTCGATATTGTATTCGATGCGTAGCGTATACACTGCATAACCGATATTTACCAGGTAAAAGCCCACCAGCAGGAGATTGTTGACCGCCCTGGCCAGTTCTTCATTGCCATGAAAGATATCGATAAGGAAGACCTTACCGTTCCTGAATAAAGTGCGGGCTACCCAAATGGTAAGGATGACGGTAAGCAGCAGATAAATGCTGTAGCAGACAAGGATGTAAGTCATGATCGTAAATTTTAGATGATAGTATTTATTGTTATTGAACTTTCAGGAAGTATTGAAAGATTGTTCTCAAATAAAAGCCGTCATTAACGGCTGTCTGCGTACACTGTCTATCGTATCGGCTTCGGTTCCGCGTCACGCTGGCTCCGGTGGTCCCGGCGCGCGTCGGTTTCATGCGGTACCGGCGTCCTAATCCCGCTTCGGTCCAAAAAGTTTCATCAGGCTGCTCCAGAACCAGTGCTCATCCGCCTTGATCATCGTATCCAGGGTCTTATCGGCCTGCTCGCTGAATTTCCTGATATTCTGTATTGTGTCTGTAAAGGTCTTTACGGCTCTATCCCGTTTGTCTCCTTCTACTTCGCTCAGTTCTTTCAGCACGGGGATCATCAGGTCCAGTTCCCGCTTCTTCCGTTCTTTTACGATCTGTCGCGCCACTTTCCAGATATCCTTCTCTGCGGTAAAAAACTCCTTGCGTTCTCCGGGCACGATGACCTTCTGGACCAATCCCCAGTCGATCAGCTCCCGGAGATTCATATTTGCATTCCCCCGGCTGATGTTCAGCTGCTCCATGACCTCATCGGCGCTCAAATTATCGGGGCTTACCAGGAGCAATGCATGGATCTGCGCCATCGTCCTGTTGATCCCCCAGTTCGTGCCAAATCGCCCCCAGTTCGCAATAAATTGTGCTTTCGCTTCGGCCAGTTGCATATTCCTCCTTTGTTTCAGTTCTACCAAACAAAGATAAAAAGAATTTTCTGAAGTTTCAGAAATAATTGAAAGTTTATTTTGGACAAGTATACTGTTTATCTAACTTATCCTTAAAGCCTTTGCCTGGGCGGATGACAAACGACAAATAGAATCCCCCGTTCTGCACCCTGGTTTTGGAAAAGACATTGGCCCAGTTGTGCACGCCTAATAATACCGGGCCGGCCTTCACCGCACCCCCGATCCAAAGCTTTCCATCTGTGGTCAATGTCACGGGCAGATAACCACCCAGCTTCCTGGTTTCCCAGCGGGGGGTAACGGCCAGCAGGGTCATTTCTTTGGTAAACAATCTTTTTCCGTTGTTTGATCCGCCAAGGTTGAGGGTCAGGTCTGCGTTCAGAAAAAAATGATCCTGCAGGGGGCGGTCTACATTGATCACCAGTCTTGCCGGATTATAGATCGTGAACATCCCATGCAGGGTAGAAATATTATTGACAATGGTCGCGAGGCTATCGTTGAACTGGGCCAGGCTGCCGGTGTAATCGAACTTTGCATTCAGGGCGGAGTCGGATACGCTTGATTTGGGACTGCTCGCCGCCCTGCTCTGGGTTCCGTAGGCATATTTGTTCGCCCCGATATCCAACAGGCTCACACCTATCTTCCACTCGTAATCGAAATAGTCATCATCATCTCCATAAACTTTTACGGCCTGTGATTTCACGAGGTACTCGACACCCAGATCTATCGCCGCTCCCGATTGGGTATGGGTGAGAAAGTCCTTCAAATTGTCAAGCGTGCTATTGTCAGCATGCCACAGATCGTAATTGGAGGAATATCCATATTTTGCGTTGCCCGCGGCCATATGATAAATGGTCAGTGAATCCTGTACCGAACGCGCCACCGCCCCGTTGGCCAGCTGAAGATAGGCGCCGGAGAGCCCGCGCATAAGCTTTAGCGTGATACCCGCATTTAGCCGGCCGTAGGCATCGTCCCACAAGGTCCTGCTGTATGTGCCGTATAATTCCAACCAGCTGCTGGTCACCATATTGGCCTTGTAGGTGGTATTTTCGTTGATGTTGAAGAACTGATTCATGTTTTGCAGCGAATCACTGTAATTGGCATTTCCCGTCCTCGCCGCCCCATAACCCCGGAGATTGGCGCCAAAGGAGATGGCCTGCTTACGGCCCAGGGCTAACCGGACATTCAGGAGATGTACATTGTAGTTGAACGTTGCAAAACGCCGCATATAGCCGCTCTTCCAGTTATACCCGATAGTATCCGGATGAAATGACAGGTAGGAATAGTTGGTGAAAGCCACTGCATTGGTGCTGTTTTTTACCTGCGTGGAAAATAAAGTGATATCCCAGGGATAGGGAGTGCTGAGAATAGAGGCGGGATTATTGGCGACTCCCATTGCCCCTGCGAAAGGGGAACCCTCTATGGCATGATAGTCCTGCGCATATAACCCCAATGAAACCACCAACCCAAATAATAAGCCCGTTAAGCTTTTGCTCATCCAGTTAATTTTTGTCGGGATAAAAGATCATTCCATTGACAGTCAAAGGATTTGGCGGTCGTTTCGGTGGGATATAGGGTAGGGCGCCGCTCCGTTCGTCGTATCAGAAAGGCTGGCCATGCGTTTGCCTGATCAGAAAAGAAACCAGCTTTGGGAAAGGCTTCAACGAAGATAATAAAAGATTGGTACGCGACTCACTTCCAAACCAGCGTTGCAAAAATCTTCCCATCCAGAGCCGTCTGCCGAATTGTCTGTTCCATTGGTCGGAATAGTCCTGTTCCAGCTCATATCTCGCCAGCTGTCCCTGCAAAAAGGCATTGATGCATTGAAAGGCGATCTTACTACCGTGCAGGGCCATGCTCATCCCATTTCCTGACAAAGGAGGCGCCATTCCCGCTGCATCACCAATGAATAAGATATGATCTTCTACCTGTGTGCGTCGTTCGAAGCTGATCTGGGATATCGTCAGCGGCTGTTCGAACAGGGGCTTCATCGATGAGAACAGCTTTTCCAGGTAAGGGTTCTGCCGCAATATTCTCTTTTCCATTTCCGGAATGGAATTGCCGCTGATCCGAAGGTTTTCCGCTGTTGTCATGTAACAAAGACAGCACTTGTCGTCCTCGATCCGGGAGACCCCGCAATACCCGTTCTTAAAATGATGTAACCCGATCAGATCCGCAGGGAACTCTCCTTTCACATGGTATTTGACGCCCACATAATTATTCAGCTGTTTTGATCTCTTCCGGATAAAGGTACGTTGCCACTTGACGTCAAGGTTGCTTCGCTTCCCAAAAGTTCCGCAGGCGACGGCCGAATAGAAGGTTCCCGCGCTGGTTTCGACACGAAACTGGGACTTTTCAAACACGATATCCGTCACCTTTACCGATTCATAGAGGTCCACTCCGGCTGACCGGGCGATGGCTGCTAAGGCCGCATCGATCTTGTATCTGCTGATGCCAAAGCCACCCAAGGGCAGTTCGTGCTCCAGTGACTGTCCGTTTGGGGCAGACAGCAACAGCCGGTGAATGATCGGAAGATTCCAGTCGCTCAGCGGCAGGCCCAGGTCCTGCAGGAAATTCCAGCTTTCCAGGGAGATATACTCTCCGCAAACTTTATGATAAGGATAAGACTCCTTTTCAAATAGGGCTACACGATAGCCTGCTCTCACCAGTTGGATAGAAAGCGACAACCCTGCAAGTCCACCGCCTGTTATTATGACGTCGTACATATTTTACTCTCCACCAGCCATCTGAATGCCCATTTCCATTGCAGGGAATACTCTCCTATCCCTGCTTCAGTCAACAGCCTTTTCCATTCGGCGCGGCTAAACCCGCGTAGTACAGATAAGGGAGCATCATTCTTAACCAGATAGCTACGCGAAAACCAGCTCGTCAGCAGCCGGATGGAGGACCATGCCAGCGGATGACGATGGAGGTCATTGATGAACCACCCGGAACGGGCGTGCTCCTGCATCCACCCCAGCATAAAGATCAGTTCCTCATCGGTGAAATGATGACAGAACAGGGAGGAGAAAAGGATATCGGGCTTTCCGTTGTCAAACTGTATGTCCCGGTAATCCGAATGCACCCAGCGAGCATCTCCTTCTTTCCATCTCTCCTTTGCCACTTTTATACAGAACGCATTGCTATCGATCCCTGTTACTTCCAGGTCAATGCCCTGCTTTCCACACCACCGGCTCAGCACCCGCAGGTTATCCCCGCCTCCGCAGCCAATCTCACAAATGGTTAAGCGCTGCCGGTCACCTATTACGCTTATGAGGTCTTTCAATCCCTTTATGCTTATGGCATGCCCCCCCAGCCAGGTATTGATAAAATCCAGCTCCTGCATATTCCGCTCAATATCCGCAAAAGGGATATCATCCCGGTCCAGCAGCTCTTTTTTAAGACTTCTTTGTGAGAAATCGGGTTTATCAGCCATGCTTGTTTACGTTAGTTCGTTTCCCCGATAAAGGTTTCCATGGTCAGTCCCGGCCCAAACGCTGCCCCGAATATACAATTTGGCTGGTTATAGTCCACCCTGTTGAGAATACGCTTCAAGACAAATAAAATGGTAGGAGAGGACATATTCCCATGTTGAGCAAGGACCTTATAGCTGTCATCCAGGTGTCCGTTGGTGAAAGAAAGACTTTTATAAATGGCATCCAGGATCTTTTTACCTCCGGGATGCACGCACCAGTGACTTATCTCATTATACTGTTTTTGACTCTGTTTTAATGCATTGCCGACCAGGCCGGCAAAATCTGCCCGGATCAGATCGGTGACATAGCTGGTCAGGGTCATTCTGAAACCAGTCGAAGAAATGTCCCAGGTCATTTCTTTTTTACCTTCCGGCACGATCTCCGAGTAAAAATGGCTTAGGCGCATTCCTTTTGCGGCATGGTCATCAGGCACTACCAGGGCTGCGGCGGAGCCGTCTGCAAAGAGAAGGCTGGATAACATATTGTCGAGTGTTGGCTCCTGCTGGAAATGAAGCGTGCATAGTTCCGTGCAAACGATGAGCACCCTTGCGCCAGCAGCTGTGCGAACAAGGGCGTCTGCCAGCTTCAAGGCGTGTACGGCTGCATAACAGCCCATAAAATTTACGGAGGTCCGGAATACCGTCTGCGGTAATTGGAGGGCTTCCACCAATTCCAGATCCAGCCCGGGGGCGCTCATGCCTGTACAGCTCACGGTGATCAGGTGAGTTATCTCCTTTGTATCGATGACCGCGCCGGCAGCTCCGGCGTCCGTCCTCGCGTCACCGCCGCCTGCTCCCTCCAGGCAGCGTCGTATAGCCTGCAGCGAAAGTGGTTTTGCGTGCTGACGGTACAATTTCATTCTCAATTCCAGAGAAGGGAAAGGCTCGAGGTTCTCCGTCGGCGGATAGAACTCCCATTCCGCCGCAGGCCGTGAATAATCGGGAATAACGGATCCCCGGGTGCTGATGCCGCTTTGCTGATAAAGAAACTTTAGCTTTCTGCTGTTTTCCTTCTCCAGGGCATAGATCCGTTGCATGAAAGGAAGGATATCTTCCTGCCGGTGAATGTACTCAGGGGCTGCTGTGCCTATTGAAATGATCTTACTCAAAATATGGAGGTTGATTTATGTACGTATTTTACTGCCGCAAAGATGGGACCACAGTTCGGGCACGCCTGCCCGAATCCCCGGGGCCACCTGCTCAACCCATCAGCAACACGGCGATAAAGCCTGCATTTGTACAAGCGGATGCGATAAGATTCATTCGCATCGTATTGGAATAGCTTGCCTCGACCGGGTTTCGCCATACTTTGACTGCCCATATAAGAAAATAAACGACCACCGGGAGCATGCAGGTTGCCAGCACCTGAAATTCTCTTATTTGCAGCGTCGAAATGAAATAATGGGCCAAAAGAAGAAAAGCGATGCTATAGACCAAACCTGTGAAAATAAAACTCCCTTTGTAGCCCAGCACCAGGCTTAAGGTCCTCACTCCGTCCTTTCGGTCCGCCTCGTGCTGATAGATCTGCGTAAGCGGATAAAAGCCGCCCAGCAGCAGGGAGCAGGCCACCATTGCCTCGATCAGTGTCGCATCCACGTGCACCGGCGGAATTTCAGGCAAAGCTCCGGGATTGTGGCTGCCCTCGTATACCAGGAAAAATATCAGGGCTCCCTGACAGCTTATGACCGTTAAGTAACCGATAAAGGGATATTTCTTAAGCCTGATCCCACGGTAACTATAGGCCCGGGAGGCAAGAATATAGACTGCCAGACCCGCTACAAAATACGGGCTGATAAAAAAACCCAGCAGGAGCGCCAGGACATCCATCCCCAGTGTCACCCAAAAGAGCTGTTTTGTCGGTTGCAGAGGATCTTTCACCCCTCCGATAGGAGTCGTGTCTTTATCCATCAGGCTATTGTACCCGTTACTGGCGGGATAGACCAGCACATGTAACAGGAAAAAGATCAACAATGCCCGGCCCCAGTTACGGTTTTCTACTACCTGTCCCAGTGCGAACCAATACACCGGCATCAGGAAAAAAGAGAAATGGATACGCAAAAGCTGGAGGGTCGAGGCTTGTAGTTTTTTCATATTACAGCGGCATCAGCGGTTATTGAAGGTAGCGACCTATATCTCAACGTGATCTGTTCGTAAAAGATCTTCAGCCAAACGACGATTCCCATGACTGCCTTTATCCCATATGGTCGTATGAGGTGATCTCTGACGGGCGCCGGCACGAGGTCGGACACGGACATCGAGATCAGGAAAAAGGAAAGGATCAGCAACACCCTGTTCAGGAGATCGGAATGCTGCGAGAAATACCAGATCCCAATACCGGCAGTAACAATAACAAAGGTCGGTGACTCGGCCTTATGGTTGAAGATGACCATCCAGATCAGTACGGACGCCAGGTATAAAAGCCTGAAAGTATAATCTTTGTAACGGTTGATGTGTATCAGGGGCAGCAGGAAGAGAAGCAATCCGATCAGCGTAATGCTGTTCTTCAGGTAGGCGAGGTGAAACCAGGTATCCATTATTCCCATCAGTGACACACCCATTGATGCCGATCGGTCTCCCATCAAAAGGTCGAACCAGCTGTGGTATAAGAAACCCAGCTGATGTGTATTGACAACCACCAGGGGCAGCAGTGCGAACAGGATCATCCAGAAGATCGACCAGCCCGCGAGCCGCAGCTTGCCAGGATAAAAAAGATAAAAGACAAAAGCCAGCACGCCGTAGATTTTTATATAGAACGAGAAAACGATGCAAAGGGTTGACAAGGCATACTTTGATCGTTCCGCCAGCGCAAAGGCAAGCACGATCAGTCCGGCCATCAATCCATTGCTTTGTGTATTCTGGATGGAAAGCAGCATTTCCAGCAGCGAAAACAACAGGATCCAGCTCTTTTTTTCGTCGCTAAGCCCGGGCAGCAAACGAATTCCGAAAAAAAGACATAAGGAATTGATGAGGTTCCATAACAGCAGGCCAATGGAATCCGGCATCCATGACAATACCCCGAAGCACAGCGCAAACGCCGGACTGTATTTGTAAAGATCCCAGTGTTCATCGGGAAAGAGCTGATAGATATCTTTCCCTTGCAGGAGATGATAAAAAGAGAGCTTGAAGATGCGGAAATTATTGTAAGAGATATAGGAGTGACCGCCGGGAACGTATGTCTTTGGTCCGGCGAACAAGCCCTGCGCCGTTGCAATTACGGCGATCAGGAAATAAGCAAATAATGCGATCGAAAGGTTTTTGGAATGCCAGGTCTGGAGCAGGCTTTTTTTGGTGAGTTGCATAGTTGAGAACCTATTTAATATCCGTAGGGGGTCATGCCTGCACAATCACAGTCTTTTTCGACAGACAGTTGTAAAAGGCCGGAAAAATGTTTGTAAAATGCGATCCGGTCTTCCCGGCTGGCTTTTATCTCCGGGACCTGGCTTTTGCATTCGATTCCGCCATTGATAATATTTATCGTCATCCCGAAACCCGCTTTGCGTCCGAGCCTTAGGTCTTCTGCATCCGGTTGCCATTTCTGACAGATCACATCGTGACAGGAAGGTTTGGGTTTTTGTGTTCTCATCCAGAACCAAATGGCTGTCTGGAAGGAGATGACCCCATCGTGACTCACCAGTTCCGGCTTTGCCAATAGCGGTAAGCCCAGTTCGGCGCCGGCCAGTCCATAATTATAAGCATAGCTCAATTGAAGCGGGCCTCTGCCATAATAGGATTTGCCTGGTGCGGGTTGATAGGGACTTGTTCCTCCTGTGTTGTATACGGTGCAGTGTCCGGTCAGACAAGCCTGCTCATCCGTATAGTAAAGCCCCCAGGCGAGGGCCCCGCCTTTCGATCCGGCGCCTCCATTGGTGGTCTCGTGTGCGGCATGCGCAAAAAAAGCTGCCAGTTCCCGTTTACGTATAGCCGGATCACCTTCTCCGGCAAATAAAGGGAAACTGGCAGCCGCCTTTATAAAAGCTGCGTAACTATAAAGTGGATGATGATGCGGAAAGAACTGTTCGTACTGTTCCCTGGAAAGAAGGGACGAAAGGTCCGTCCGTTCTCCCCGGTAAAAAGGCATCAGCCCTACCGGCAGCCATCCTGTAAGCAGCAAGAGGTAAAGTTTCATCCGTTGATTTACCACTAAACTAGGTAAAATCTGTCATTTCCCGCCTCCCGCGTTTCATCGGCGATCTACCATTTTTCGTCTCCGGCACTCTGGTTGATGTCGAAGGGGAAATTAGTATCATCGGATGTCTTAATGTCTTTTTTGGGTGCCGGTGTCGAGAGCATACCGGGATTTGGCCTGACCCGCTGTGGCTGATCAGGGCGTTTTCTTTCCGGAGGGCCTTTTTTGACGGGTTGTTGTGAAACAGCGCCCGGCTGTCTTCCAATATGTTGTTGCTCGGCTGGCTGTTGTCCACCTTCGAGGCCGGCCTGTTGAGATTCCTGTACCGGTTGCTCAGGGCGGCGCACCAGGGCGGGTTTTCCACCTCTGTTCTCACCCATTGGCGGGCGGCCCTGCTGCATCGGAGGACGACCTTGTTGCATCGGAGGACGGCTTTGCTGGCCGCCACCCCCTCTTCTTCGGGGATCGCCGCCTCTGTTATCGCCACCTCTGTTCTCACCGCCTCTATTGTTCTGCTGTCCCCTGCCTCCATTTCTGCCGGCAGAATTGCCTGAACCGGCTGCCATTACGGGCGCACCGGAGAAAGAGCCGGACATGACATGCGGGTGATCTTCGACCACCGGGATCGGCTTAGCTATCAGTTTCTGAATATCCCGGAGATATTCTCTTTCTTCTTCGTCGCAGAAGGATAGGGCAATACCATTGGCGCCGGCCCTACCTGTCCGGCCTATTCGATGAACATAAGTTTCCGGAACATTGGGTAATTCGAAATTGATGACATGTGTCAGCTCATCGATGTCGATGCCCCGGGCGGCGATATCTGTTGCAACCAGGATCCGGGTCTGTCTGGTCTTGAAATTCAGCAGCGCGCGCTGCCGGGCGTTCTGTGACTTATTGCCGTGAATAGCTTCGGCCCGGATACCGGCCCTGACCAGCCCCTGCGCTACCTTATCTGCACCGTGTTTCGTACGGGTGAACACCAGGGCCGTAGGAATGGCCGTGCTCTTTAATATATGCAGCAGCAGAGACCGCTTGTCTTTCTTTTCAACAAAATACAGGGATTGTTGTATCGTATCGGCGGTAGAGGAAACCGGTGTGACTTCCACTTTTGCCGGATTGACAAGAATCGTGTCCGCCAGTTTCTGGATCTCCGGCGGCATGGTAGCCGAGAAGAACAGGGAGTGACGTTTTGGAGGCAGCATCTTCAGGACTTTGCGGACATCGTGTATGAAACCCATGTCCAGCATTCTGTCTGCTTCATCCAGGACAAAATATTTGATATCGCGAAGGCTGATGAAACGCTGTTCGATAAGATCCAGAAGCCGGCCTGGTGTAGCCACGAGGATATCCGTACCTCTTTGTAAGGCCTGTACCTGCGCCTGCTGTGGTACACCGCCAAAAATGACCAGGTGTTTCATCCCGGTGTATTTGCCATAAGCGGCAAAAGATTCGTCGATCTGAATAGCGAGCTCACGGGTAGGGGTAAGTACCAATGCGCGGATAGGGCGTGATCCCCCGTGCCGGGTCTCGGCAGTAACACCTGCAGCGTCTTCGCAAAGAAGCTGCAGCAATGGAAGGGCAAAAGCTGCTGTCTTACCGGTTCCCGTCTGGGCGCAGCCCAGCAGGTCTCTTCGTTCCAGCAAGATAGGTATAGCCTGTTGTTGAATGGGTGTGGGAGTAGTATATCCCTCATTGTCCAATGCTTTTAACAAAGGCTCAATTAGATTGAGATGTTGAAATGACAAAATGATTTCTATTTAAATTGAAAAAAGGCCCATCTACTCATCAATATCCTTCGGGCGTTGATACAGAAGGTTGTCACGAAAGTGATTAGAAAGGAATAATAACAAATGCAAAGGTAAGTAATCTCTTATAATTACGCAAACGGCCCGAATGGGGACGAAGTTTGCAGCAAAGTACTAAAACTAAAACGTTGATAATCAATGAAAAAGCAATTTTTTGGAAGAAAAAAGGAATTTTTTTAAAAAAATATGCGGTCGAATTAGGCCGCAATCAAAAAAGCTCTTATATTTGTATTGTCAACGGTAAAACAGCAAACAAACTCTGATTAAGGCTCTCAAAAGGTTGTACCGTTACAGACCTGCAGGTCATTCAAAACCTGCTCAAAGACCAGCCATAACGTGTAGCCGCTATCCGGTTGGTTTATCCTGATCCAAAATTCCGTAAACACGGCGCTGTAAAAGGCTCCAGATAAAGATTTTTTAGTTCCGAAGTTTGGTTGGAACAGCAAGGACACAGTTCTTAAGGGCCCCTTGTTTCTACAAGGGACCTGAAAGGATAAGGTTTAAAAGGCCGCTTCATTTCTATGAGGCGGCTTTATTTTTTCGCTCCTATTGAAAGGCGATTTGAAACTGCCCTTCGATCTCATAGTAATAGGAATGATCCTGTCTGGAGAATTTTATTGGCGCACCCAGCTCTTTTAACACTTTCAGGTACTCATACAGGCTACGTTCGGAAATCCCCATTTTCCGGGCAAACTCGGGCGGAGAGCCCGTTCCTTTTGTTCGAATAAATTGATCCAGCTGCAGGAGAAGGCTAAGGTATTGCTTCATAAACAGTAAAATTAATTACTATGTCAGAAGCCTTAACCGTTCAGGTTTGATAATAGATTTGATAATCGGTGCAGTACGGTTTAAAAATACAGTAGTCTTCGAATTAGCCCGCAAAGGGAGAATAAAACTTGAGCCGGGTAAGAGATAACACTGAGCAGGAATTATAGAAATTTATCTAAGCCGGCGTAAGCTCTGAACAGCAGCTTACGCCGGACCGATCGTCATATCTTAGATCATCATGCGCAAAGGTTCTTCCAGGTAGCTTTTTACCGTTTGCAGGAAGGCTGAGCCCGTTGCGCCATCCACCACCCGGTGATCACAGCTTAGGGTCAGTTTCATTACGTTCCCGGGAACGACGGCTCCGTTCTTTACAACCGGTACCTGCTGAATAGCGCTGACCGCCAGGATACAGGCATCCGGAGGATTGATGATCGCCGTGAACTCATCTACGCCGAACATCCCCATATTTGAAATAGTGAAAGTACTTCCTTCCCAGTCTGCGGGTTGTAATTTTTTGGCTTTGGCACGTTGTGCAAGATCTTTTACCTCTGTGCCGATCTGTGACAGACTCTTCAGGTCTGCAAACCTTACTACCGGCACCAGCAATCCATCTTCAATAGCCACTGCTACTCCGATGTTGACATGATGGTTGATCCGTATCTTGTCTCCCAGCCAGCTGCTGTTGACAGCAGGATGCTGTTTCAGTGAAATGGCCACCGCTTTTAATACAATATCATTAAAGGAGATCTTTACAGGAGACACCTCATTCATTTTTGCCCTGCTTTCAACGGCCTTGTCCATATCTATCGACATCGTTACATAGAAATGGGGGGCGGTGAATTTGCTTTCTGCAAGGCGTCGGGCTATCACTTTTCGCATTTGCGAGACCGGTACTTCATCATAGCTGACCTGGCCGATGCTGGCAGGAAGAGCAGTTGGGGAAGCCGCAG
>Ga0310811_10008175_pt1 | contig 13442 bp, 12 predicted proteins | sample YCmetagenome_FD_207642 | JGI IMG/M metagenome (GOLD analysis project Ga0310811, IMG submission 207642) | Soil microbial communities from experimental microcosm in Duke University, North Carolina, United States - YC | ecosystem: Engineered > Artificial ecosystem > Soil microcosm > Unclassified ... | reverse complement strand
CAGTCGCCCGAGATCGGGGTCCTCGGTTGGGTGCAGGACGGCCGCGTCGAATTTCAGCGCACCGTCGTTCGGCCGCATACGGTCGCGACGCCGTTCATCGCTGGCGCTGCCTGGCCGCTCGTCGAGATCGTTGCGAGCTATGCGGGCGCGTCGAGGGCGGCGGTCGACGCGTTCGTCGCCGCGGGCGCGCGCGGCATCGTGGTCGCGGGCACCGGAAACGGCTCGATCCATGCATCCCTGCAAACGGCGCTCAGCGAAGCGCGTGCACGCGGCGTGGCGGTGGTGAGAGGCTCGCGCGTCGGTTCGGGGCACGTCATGCGCAACGGCGCGGCGCCCGACGACGCGTGCGGCTTCGTGAGCGCCGGCACGCTGAACCCGTACAAGGCGCGCGTGCTGTTGATGCTGGCGTTGGCGGCAGGCGAAAGCGAGCCGGCGGCGCTTCAGCGAGTTTTCGATACGTACTGAAGCGTGGCAAATCCGACAGACGGACACCCGACGACGACGTCTGACCGACCAAGGCTTCCCCGGCGTCGCCGGGTGCCGCTGCGGACCCCACTGCCGCTCTCAGCCCGAAAGCGGCTTTTGCCTCTCCGCCCGTGTGCGAGCCTCGGTCCCGCCGGCGCCGCGCATCTCGCAATGCGTGGTCCGTGCAAGGCCTCCTCTCTCACGCGAGGGCGAGGCGCCCCACGTGCCGGCCGATCGATGTGAATCGAACGGCCGAATTCCGTCTACCGCATGCCTTAGGCGGCGCGCGCTTGTTCCGGCGCTTCCGCGATCTCGAAACCACCCATGATTTCGAGGGCGCGCAAGAGCGCCGAGTGATCCCATCCGCCCCCGCCGTGCGCCGCGCACACGCTGAAAAGTTGCTGGGCGCTGGCCGTGTGCGGCAGCGCGATGCCGAGCTTGCGCGCTCCGTCCAGGGCTAGATTCAAATCCTTGCGGTGCAGATCGATGCGAAAGCCGGGCATGAACGTACGTTTGGTCATGCGCTCTCCGTGCACTTCGAGAATGCGAGACGAGGCGAAGCCGCCCATCAACGCGCGGCGCACGCGTTCGGGGTCGGCGCCGGAGCGGGCGGCGAATAGAAGCGCCTCCGCAACGGCTTCGATATTCAGCGCGACGATGATCTGGTTGGCGACCTTGCAGGTCTGGCCCGCGCCGTTCTCGCCCACGAGCGAGATGTTCTTGCCCATCAATTCGAACAGCGGTTTGGCGCGCTCGAACGCGCTTTCGGGGCCGCCTACCATGATGGAGAGCGTTGCTTCGCGAGCACCGACTTCCCCGCCCGAAACGGGCGCGTCGAGATAGTCGCAGCCGAGCGCGTTGATGCGCCTGGCGAAGTCCTGCGTGTCGAGCGGCGAAATCGAGCTCATGTCGATCACGAGCTTGCCCGGCGAGAGGCCCTTGGCCACGCCGTCATCGGCGAACAGCACGTTCGCGACGTCGGGCGTATCGGGCACCATCGAGATGACGATGTCGGCTTCGCGTGCGACGCTCGTCGAATCGGCCAGGACGCGCGTGCTGTCGCGCAGGTCGTCCGGTACCGGGTACGCGCCGTTGACGCAAAGCGAGTGTCCGCCTTTGATGAGGTTGCGCGCCATGTGCGCGCCCATGATGCCGAGGCCGATGAATCCGATCTTTGCCATGTCGATGTATTCCGTTTAGCGGTAGGTCGTGTTGGATTGGAGCGGGGGCGCGGCCCCGCGGTCGCCGGCGTGAACGTCAGCGGGCGCCTTGGCGGCCGGCGATGTCGCGCAGCCACGTGAGTCCTTCCAGCGTGGTGGTACGCGGTTTGTATTCGCAGCCGATGTAGCCCGTGTAGCCGAGCCGATCGAGCCAGTCGAACAGGAACGCGTAGTTGATTTCGCCGGTGGCCGGTTCGTGCCGGCCGGGGTTGTCGGCGAGCTGGATGTGCGCGATGCGCGGCAGGTGCTTCTGCAACGTCGCGGCGATTTCTCCCTCCATCCGCTGCATGTGATAGATGTCGTACTGCAGATAGAGGTTGTCCGATGCGACGTCGCGGATCACGTCCAGCGCTTCGCTCGATCGATTCAGCGCGAAGCCGGGGATGTCGTACGAATTGCAAGGCTCGACGAGCAGCTTGATGCCTTCTTTCTGAAGCGCCGCGGCCGCGAAGCGCAAGTTCTCCACGATCGTCGAGCGGGCGCGCTCGGGCGATACATCCTGAGTGGGAATGCCGACGAGGCAATTGACCTGCGGTACGCGCAGCGCCTTCGCATATTCGATGGCGCGCCCGACGCCGTCGCGGAATTCGGCCACGCGATCGGGCAGGCAGGCGATGCCGCGCTCGCCGGCTTCCCAGTTGCCGGCGGGCAGGTTGTGCAGGACGAGACGCAGCCGGTTCGTCTCGAGCCGCTCGGCCAGTTGCGCGGCCGAGTACGGGTAGGGAAACATAAATTCGACGGCGGTGAAGCCAGCGCGCGCCGCCGCCTCGAAGCGGTCGAGGAACGGCACTTCGTTGAACAGCATGGTGAGGTTGGCTGCGAATTTCGGCATGATGCTGTGGCTCTTCGGTCGGTCAGGGGACCGACGCTCGCCGTTGAGCCGGCGATCGTCGGGTCGTTCGATGTGTCGGGTAAGCAGCACGTCTCGCGTTGTCAATCGAGCAAGGAGACGGCGGTCGGCGCGTCGTCCCGCGATTGAGCGAGCGGCTCGAACTCGTTGACGGCGTCGATCTCCGTGCCCATGGCGATGTTCGTCACGCGTTCGAGAATCACCTCGACGACGACAGGCACGTTGAATTCCGCCATCATGGCTTGCGCCTTTCTCAGGGCGGGTGCGATCTCGCCCGGCTCGAACACGCGCAGCGCCTTGCAGCCGAGACCTTCCGCGACGGCGACGTGATCGACGCCATAGCCGTTGAGTTCCGGTGCGTTGATGTTCTCGAACGCGAGCTGTACGCAGTAGTCCATTTCGAATGCGCGTTGCGCCTGACGGATCAACCCGAGGTACGAGTTGTTGACCACCACGTGCACGTACGGCAGCTTGAACTGCGCGCCGACGGCCAGCTCTTCGATCATGAACTGGAAGTCGTAATCGCCGGACAGGGCGACGATCGGACGGCTCGGGTCGGCGGCGCGCACGCCGAGCGCGGCCGGAATGGTCCAGCCGAGCGGACCGGCCTGGCCGCAGTTGATCCAATTGCGCGCCTGGTAGACGTGCAGGAACTGCGCGGCGGCGATCTGCGACAACCCGATCGTGCTGACATAGCAGGTATCGCGGCCGAACACCTTGTTCATTTCCTCGTAGACGCGCTGCGGCTTGATCGGCACTTCGTCGAAGTGCGTCTTGCGCTGCATCGTGCGCTTGCGCTCCCGGCAGGCGTCGCTCCAGGCGCCGCGGTCTTTCAGCTTGCCGGCAGCCTTCCACTCGCGCGCCACTTCCACGAACAATTCGAGCGCGCCCTTCGCGTCGGACACGATGCCGAGGTCCGGGCCGAAGACCCGGCCGATTTGCGTCGGCTCGATATCGACATGGACGAACTTGCGTCCCTTCGTATAAACCTCGACGCTGCCCGTATGCCGGTTGGCCCAGCGATTGCCGATGCCGAGGACGAAATCCGATTCGAGCATCGTTGCGTTGCCATACCGATGCGAGGTCTGCAGGCCCACCATGCCGGCCATCAGCGGATGGTCGTCGGCGATCGCGCCCCACGACATCAAGGTCGGCACGACAGGCACGCCCGTGGTTTCGGCGAATTCGACGAGCAGCGCTTCGGCGTTCGCGTTGACGACGCCGCCGCCCGATACGATCAGCGGACGCTCGGCGGCGTTGAGCAACGCGAGCGCGGCTTCGATTTGCTTGCGCGTTGCCTTGGGCTTGTAGACCGGCAGCGGGTCGTAGGTTTCGATGTCGAATTCGATTTCGGCCAGTTGCACGTCGATCGGCAGGTCGATCAGCACGGGGCCGGGGCGGCCAGAGCGCATGAGGTGAAACGCCTGCTGAAAGGCACGCGGCACGAGCGCCGGCTCGCGCACGGTGACGGCCCATTTCGTGACGGGCTTAGCGATCGATTCGATATCGACGGCCTGGAAGTCTTCCTTATAGAGCCGCGCGCGGGGTGCCTGACCTGTGATAGCGAGAATAGGAATCGAATCGGCCAAAGCCGAATAAAGTCCGGTAATCATGTCGGTTCCGGCCGGGCCCGACGTGCCGATGCATACGCCGATGTTGCCGGGGGCAGCGCGCGTGTAGCCCTCGGCCATATGCGAAGCGCCTTCGACGTGGCGCGCGAGAACGTGGCTGATGCCGCCGGCGCGGCGCAGCGCCGAGTACAGGGGATTGATGGCGGCGCCGGGCACCCCGAACGCCGTATCGATGCCTTCTTTCTCCAGCACGAGCACGGCTGCGTCGACGGCTCTCATTTTCGGCATGGGTGTCTCCTTTTCTGTTCGTCCAATGCGTGAATCGCGGGTTAGGTGCACTGTAGAACTACGGGAAAGGTTTGATAAGATCGCTATGTGTTCCGTATTTCGATACAAAAAGTATTGAATGCCGCAGGGGGCGAGGGATGGACCGTTTCAAGCAAATCGAAACATTCGTGCGGGTGGCGGAGGCCGGGAGCCTCGCCGCGGCGGCGCTTGAAGAGGGCGTCTCCCCCGTGATTCTCGGGCGGCGCATCGATGCGCTCGAAAAGCGGCTCGGCGTGAAGCTGATGTACCGCTCGACGCGGCGGCTCGTCGTGAGCGAGGCGGGCGCAGCGTTCCTCGAACGCTGCCGGGGCCTACTGGCCGACTGGGACCAGGCCGAAAACGAATTGGCGGCGGGGCGGCAGGCCGTCAGCGGACACTTGATCGTCTCGGCGCCCGCCGCGTTCGGCCGCAAGCACGTCGCGCCGCTCGCGCCGGCGTTCTTGGTCGACAAGCCGGGCCTGCAGATGTCGTTCAACCTGACCGACCGCGTCGTGGATCTCGTGCGCGAAGGCTATGATTTGTCGATCCGAATCGGCGGCGCCGTCGATCCTAACTTCGTCGCCGTCAAGCTCGCGACGAACCGCCGCGTCGTCTGCGGCACGCCGGGGTATTTCGCACGGCACGGGCGGCCGCGTTCGCTCGAGGATTTGCTCGCGCACAACTGCCTCGCGTTCAATCTGCAAGGCGGACAGAACCGCGGGTGGTACTTTCAGCGGGGCGGCAAGCGCGTGACGATGCGCGTGGCCGGCACGCTCGATTGCAACGACGGCGAGCTGCTGCACCGATGGGCGTCGGAAGGGCTAGGGCTGGGCTGGCGCTCGACTTGGGAGATTGCCGAGCAGCTCGCGCGAGGCGAACTCGAAACGGTGCTCGATGAATTCGCGCTTCCCGAATACGACATTCTGGCGGTTTACCCCCAGCAGCGCTATGTCCCGGCGAAGGTGCGGTACTTCATCGATTACTTGAAAGAGGCGTACGCCCGGGCCGGTTATTGGGGGGGAGAGGGCGGCTAGGGCGGCTAGGGCGCACGCCGGCGCCATTCGCCGACGGAACGGTCCGATTGCATCCCGACACCGAATCGGTTACACTTTCGGGCTTCTCACTTGCCACACCGGTTGGGGTTGTTGACCATCGACGCCCGGGTGGCTTCAATCCACAAGGAGTGTGTATGCGTCATTACGAAATCGTCTTCGTCGTGCACCCCGATCAAAGCGAGCAAGTGCCCGCGATGATCGAGCGGTACAAATCCACGATTACCACGCGCGGTGGCAGCATCCACCGCATCGAAGACTGGGGCCGTCGCCAACTGGCCTACATGATCGAGAAACTCGCGAAGGCTCACTACGTCTGCATGAACATCGAATGCGATCAAGCCACGCTCGAGGAACTCGAGCACGCATTCAAGTTCAACGACGCCGTGCTGCGTCACCTGATCGTCAAGATGAAGAAGGCCGAAACCGGCCCGTCGCCGATGATGAAGGAAGTGCAGCGCGAAGAAGCCAAGAAGGCAGCTGCCTCGTCGCAGCCGTCCGAAGCGCAGGCTTAACGGTATTCACGGTTTAAGCCACCTAGGTTCCACCGCTTTTTCGCCGCTCTCGTGAACAGGCTGCAACTCATGGCCAGCGTGATCGAGCGCGAGCCGCTGCGCTATACGCCGGCAGGCGTGCCGATCGCAAGCTGCACGCTGCAGCATCGCGGGGAAGTCGTCGAAGCCGGCATCGTCCGGCAGGTTGAGTTGACGATGCCCGCGTTGGCCGCAGGCGCCGCGAGCGGGAAGCTCGAAACCTGTGAAATGGGCGTCGAAACGCTCTTCACCGGCTTCCTGGCGAAAAAAAGCCGCAACGCGAGAACCTTGGTGTTTCACATCACAGAATTGCAGGACATTGGAAAGGACTGAACATGCCCCGCCCGACTGGTAAGAAATTCGACAAGCGCCGTCAACAACAAAACCCGCTGTTCAAGCGCAAGAAGTTTTGCCGCTTCACCGCTGCCGGCGTCGAGTCCATCGACTACAAAGACATCGAAACGCTGAAGGACTTCATCGGCGAAAACGGCAAGATCACGCCGGCTCGTCTGACGGGTACGAAGGCCCACTATCAACGCCAGCTCGATACGGCCATCAAGCGCGCTCGCTTCCTCGCGCTCTTGCCGTACACCGACCTGCACAAGGCCTAATCAGACGACGCGATAAGGAGAATCCGAATGCAAATCATTCTTTTGGAAAAAGTCGTCAACGTGGGCAACCTCGGCGACGTGGTGAAGGTCAAGGACGGCTACGCCCGTAACTTCCTGATCCCGCAAAAGCTGGCCCGCCGCGCCACGAAGGCTGCGATCGCCGAATTCGACGTGCGCCGCGCCGAGCTCGAAAAGGCAGCCGCCGAGAAGCTGTCCGCCGCGCAAGCGCAAGGCGAAAAGATGGCCGGCTTGACGGTCCAAATCGCACAGAAGGCCGGCGTCGACGGCCGTCTGTTCGGTTCGGTCACGAATGCCGACATCGCCACGGTCCTGACGAAGCAAGGCTTCGCGGTCGAAAAGGCCCAAGTGCGCATGCCGCAAGGCCCGCTGAAGATCGTGGGCGATCACCCGGTGCAAGTGTCGCTGCATACCGACGTCGCTGTCGACGTCACGGTGTCGGTGCTGGGCGAACACGCCTAAGCATCGCAAAGCGATACCGGCCGTACCGGGCGTCGTTCCGGTTCGGCCCAGCGTTTCCGAAAAGGCAGGAGCCGGAGCACCGGTTCCTGCCTTTTTTGTTTTGGCCTCGTTTTGCTGGCGAAGGCGCAGCCATTTCGCGATAATGCCTCCCCATGAACGCACCGTCGAACGATCCGCAACTCGATTCGCTTAAAGTCCCGCCGCACTCGATCGAGGCCGAGCAATCGGTGCTCGGCGGCTTGCTGCTCGATAACGCAGCGTGGGACCGCATCGCGGATTTCCTGTCGCAGAGCGACTTCTACCGGTACGACCACCGGATCATCTACGAGCACATCGGGCGGCTGATCGCCACGACACGGCCCGCCGACGTCGTGACCGTGTACGAAGCGCTGACTACGTCCGGCAAGGCGGAGGACGTGGGCGGGCTCGCCTATCTGAACGCCCTTGCGCAAAACACGCCGAGCGCCGCCAATATCCGGCGCTACGCCGAAATCGTGCGCGATCGCGCGGTGCTGCGCCGCCTCGTATCCGTGGCCGACGAAATTTCAGCCGACGCGTTCAATCCGCAGGGCAAGGAAGTTCGGCAGCTGCTGGACGAGGCCGAATCGAAGGTATTTTCGATCGCGGAGGACGGTGCACGCGGCACGCAGGGCTTCCTCGAGATCGGGCCCCTGTTGACGCAGGTCGTCGAGCGCATCGATACGCTTTACCACACGGCCAACCCGAGCGACGTGACGGGCACGCCGACCGGCTTCGTCGATCTCGACCGCATGACGTCGGGCATGCACGGCGGCGAACTGATCATCGTGGCGGGACGGCCGTCAATGGGTAAGGCGCAACCGCTCGATGCTCGGATCAAGACATTGTCGGGCTGGAAGACGATGGGCGAACTCGAAGTCGGCGATGCGCTGGCCTCGGTCGACGGGGCGCCGTCCATGGTGACCGGCATTTATCCGCAGGGCGAACGCCAGGTTTATCGGGTCCGATTTTCGGATGGGCGATCCGCGGAGTGCTGCGACGAGCATCTGTGGCGGGTTCATTACCGCGGCTGGGTGCAGCCGCGGATCGTCGATACGAACCAATTGCGCGAATTGCTGACGCGCGAGCGGTACCGCAATCGCCTGTGGATCGATTTGCCCAGCGGCGATTTCGGCCACGAAGAGGCGCTGCCGGTCGATCCTTGGGTACTGGGTGCGCTGCTGGGCGACGGGGCCATCGGGGGCACGTCCGTGCGCTTCAGCGCAAAGGCCGAGGAAACGCTCGAGCGCATGCGCGCGCGCATCGGCGAGGTCATGATGCTCGAGTACGCGGGGCAGTACGATTGGCGGGGCAAACGCCGGCCCGCGAGCGAAAGCGCGGCGCGCCCGAGCGTCAATCCCATCAAGCAAGCCCTGGAACGTTTGAGTCTTTGGGGATGCACCAGCTACGACAAGTTCATTCCGCGCGCGTATCTGGATGCGGCCAAGCCGGCGCGGCTAGATTTGCTGCGCGGCCTACTGGACACCGACGGGTGGGTCGAGCGCTGGGGCACGGTGCGCTACTCGACGGCCAGCGCGCGCTTGGCGAGCGATGTGCGCGAACTCGTGCGTTCGCTCGGCGGCTGGTGCACCGTGTTGGAAAAGCAAACGTCGTTCGTCGTCGACGGCGTGCGCAAACAAGGCGCGACGGCTTACCAGTGCACGATCAGCCATCCGGACCCGCAAAGCCTTTTCCTGTTCGAGGGCAAGCGCGAGCGCCTCGAGCGCGGACGCACGAGGCGCAAAATGCCCGTCGTCGTGTCGATCGAGCCTACGCGGCATACTCAGACCCAATGCATCTCGGTATCGCACCCCACGCGTCTTTACGTGACCGATGACTACGTCGTCACCCATAACACCGCATTTTCGATGAACATCGGTGAATACGTGGCGGTGGAATACGGGTTGCCCGTCGCCGTGTTTTCGATGGAAATGCCGGGCACTCAGCTCGTCATGCGGATGCTCGGTTCGGTGGGTCGCCTCGATCAGCACCGTATGCGTACAGGCCGGCTGACCGACGAGGACTGGCCCAAGCTTACGCACGCCGTGCAGAAAATGAGCGAGGCGCAGCTGTTCATCGACGAAACGGGCGGTCTGAACCCGATGGAATTGCGCTCTCGCGCGCGACGGCTCGCGCGCCAGTGCGGCAAGCTCGGGCTCATCATCGTCGACTATTTGCAGCTGATGTCGGGCTCGTCCCAGGGCGAGAACCGCGCAACCGAAATCTCCGAAATCTCGCGCTCGCTCAAAGGGCTGGCCAAGGAACTCGATGTGCCGGTCATTGCACTGTCGCAGCTGAACCGCGGCCTCGAGCAGCGTCCCAATAAACGCCCGGTCATGTCGGATCTGCGCGAGTCCGGCGCTATCGAGCAGGACGCGGACGTGATCCTCTTCATTTACCGAGATGAAGTCTACAACCCCGACAGCCCCGACAAGGGGACGGCGGAAATCATCATCGGTAAGCAGCGTAACGGTCCGATCGGCCCTGTTCGGCTCACGTTCATGGGGCAATATACGAAGTTCGACAATTTCGCCGGCCCTCAGAATTTCCATGGGGGCGAGTGAAGGGCGCTAGCAGGCCTTTTGCTCCGCCGGGTGCGGTTGTTGCATTCTTGTCCGCCGGTGCAACCGAGCGTTGGGCTCGATCGCGGGAGCCGGTACAATATTGCAGTTTTGTGTCAGCCCCCAGAGAACCGCTGCGCGCGGGTTCCATTCGAACCCGGGCGCAGCGGGTCCTTTTCCGTCCGACGGTGCGCCTCGGGCTGTAGCGGGGCGCCCCATATGACCACCTATCGGGATCTCAATGTTCGGTCGCTTCATGCCCACCGAGGGCAAGTTCTTTGAAATCTTCAACGAGCACGCAAAGTGCATCGTTTCCGCGAGCGAAGAGCTCGAGCGTTTGGTCGACAATCTGAGCGAAGCCGAAGTCCATAAGCAGCGCGTACAGGCCAACGAAAAGGCCGCGGACAAGCTGACGCACGAAACCATCGACCTGCTGCACAAGACGTTCATCACGCCGCTCGATCGCGACGAGATTCACAAGCTCATCACGACGATGGACGACATCCTCGACTTGATGGAAGACGTCGCGACGGCCGTGTCGCTGTACGACGTGCAAGCGATGACGTCCGAGGCGAGCCAGCTCGCGCACATCTGCACGCAAACGGCCAAGCATGTGCAAAGTGCCGTGAACATGCTGTCGGATATGAGCCAGGCGCGCCAAATCCTGTCCGCTTGCGAAGAGATCGACCGGCTCGAGTCGGAAGCCGATCGCGTGCTGCGCTCGGCGATGTCCAAGCTCTTCCGCGAAGAGGACGACGTCAAGACGCTGATCAAGCTCAAGGCCGTCTACGAGCTGCTCGAATCGATCACCGACAAGTGCGAGGATGTCGCGAACATCATCGAAGGCATCGTGCTGGAAAACGCGTAAAGCGGGCGGACCCACCGATGCAATCGATCCAGATCGCCATTTGGGTGCTCGCCGGGCTGATCGCCGTCGCACTCGTCTTCGATTTCATGAACGGCTTTCATGATGCCGCGAATTCGATCGCCACGGTCGTCTCGACGGGCGTGCTCAAGCCCCAGCAGGCCGTCGCGTTCGCCGCCGCGTGCAACGTGATCGCCTATTTCATCTTCCATTTGAAGGTCGCCTCGACGGTCGGCAAAGGCACGATCGACCCGAAAATCGTCGACCATTACGTGGTCTTCGGCGCGTTGTTCGGCGCGATCATTTGGAACATTCTGACCTGGCGCTTCGGCATTCCGTCCAGTTCGTCCCACGCGCTGATCGGCGGGCTCGTCGGCGCGGCGCTGGCCAAGTCGGGATGGTGGGCGCTGAACATCGACGGCATCATGAAAACCGTCGCGTTCATCTTCATCTCGCCGCTGCTCGGATTCGTGCTCGGTTCGTTCTTCATGACCGCGGTGTCGTGGATCTACTTCCGAACGCCGCCAAGCAAGGTCGACAGGCGCTTTCGACGGCTGCAGCTGCTCTCGGCCGGCCTCTACAGCCTCGGGCACGGCGGCAACGACGCGCAAAAGACGATCGGCATCATTTGGATGCTGCTGATCGCCACCGGCTTTGCATCGGTGTCGGCCGACGCGCCACCTGTCTGGGTGGTGGGCGCCTGCTATATGTCGATGGGGCTCGGCACCTTGTTCGGTGGCTGGCGCATCGTCCGCACGATGGGCCAGAAGATCACGAAGCTCAAGCCTGTCGGCGGTTTTTGCGCCGAAGCGGGCGGGGCGATCACGCTCTTTACCGCGTCGGCCATGGGCGTGCCGGTGTCGACGACGCATACGATCACGGGCGCCATCGTCGGCGTGGGCGCCACGCAAAAGCTGTCCGCCGTGCGCTGGGGCGTGGCGGGCAATATCGTATGGGCGTGGATCTTGACGATCCCGGCTTCGGCCATCCTGTCCGCTATCGGCTGGTGGCTCGGGCGCCAGTTCTTGTAGGCGCGGCTTCGAGCGCTTGGCCGGGCGGTGTGCGAGCGCTCGCCTGGGGGCACGAAAGCCGGATTGGCGGGTTCCCGCTAGAGCGCCCGCTCTCTACCTTTTTTCTTTCCCCTTTTCCAGGGGCAGGCGCGGCCGATGCGGCCGCGGCTGTCGGCTCGGCTCAAAATCAATTGCCGCTGTTGGCGAACTGGGCAATCGGGTCGTCGGCTGTCGAACTCGGCGCGGGTTGGGCCTGCGGCGTTGTCGACGCGCGCATGATCTGAACGCCAGGGTCGAATGGCTCCGGCCGAAGCGCTGACGCGCCCGCTTGGCGCGCCTGCCGTTCCGCTTGAACAGCCACAGGCGGCGGTGGCTCGAACGCGTCAGCCGCCGCATCGATCGGGTCTTTGGCGCCACTCGGCGCCGCCGCCACTGCGGCAGCGGGCTCGACGGCCGGCGAGGGCGTCGGCGCGGCTGTTCGCGTGGTTGCCGGCGATGCCGCCAGTTCCGTCGGCGCATCGAACGGCGATGGCCGCTCAAGCGGCGGCGCGACGCGCCGTATCCCGTCGAAGTGCCTAGCCCAGTAGGGGTTCGTCAAGTAATCGAGCCGTACCGTGCCGCCGGTCGACGGCGCATTCACGAAGCGCAATTTGCCCACGTAGATACCGACGTGCGAGTGCGGTCGCCCGGTCGTATTGAAGAAGATCAAATCGCCCGGCGCAATTTCGTCGGGGTCTATCGATTCGCCGCGTCGGCTGATGTCGGCCGTGGTCCGGGGCAGATCCACGTCGGCCGCGCGCGCAACGACATACCTGACGAGGCCGCTGCAGTCGAACCCGCTTTCCGGCGTGTTGCCGCCCCAACGATAGGGGATGCCGACGAGGCTCATGGCCTGTATCGAGATTTCCTCGCGACCGATGCTGTGATCGACGAACCGAGGCGAACCGGGCGGCATCGTGCGGAACGTCGATTCGCCGCGGGCAGCTCCGTCGCCGACGCGCGCGGACCGTGGCGGCGCGCTCGAGCAGGCAGCCAAGGACAGTACGACGAGAACGGCAAGCCAGAGTCGAAGCATGGCAAACGAAAACCGGCACGCGTGGCGCCTGGTAAAGAGGGATGCATCGACCGACGCCCGTGAGAGGCGATTGCGATGCCGATGCGGCCGATGGTAGCCCTGCCGGCGGGGCCTCGGCAACCATTCCTCAGAAATTACTTGAAGATTCGCGCGTAAACGTTGCATCGCCGAGACGCGCCTGGCTCGAAGAAACTGAAGTCGGCCCAATAAAAAAGCGCCCGGCAAGCCGAGCGCTGAACCAGCAGAGAGGCGCCGCAGCGCCCCTTGACGGACATTAAAGAATGTCCGACGCGTAATCCGCCAGTCGCGAGCGTTCGCCGCGTGCGAGCGTGACATGACCGCTGTGCGCCCACCCCTTGAACCGGTCGACGACATAGGTGAGCCCCGAGCTGCCTTCCGTGAGATACGGCGTGTCGATCTGCGCAATGTTGCCGAGACAGACGATTTTCGTGCCGGGGCCCGCGCGCGTAACGAGCGTTTTCATCTGCTTGGGCGTCAAGTTCTGCGCCTCGTCGATGATGAGGTACTTATCGACGAACGTGCGGCCTCGCATGAAGTTCATGCTCTTGATCTTCAGGCGCGAACGAATCAGCTCCTGCGTGGCCGCGCGGCCCCATTCGCCCGCGCTGTCGTCGGTGCGCTGAAGGACTTCGAGGTTGTCGTCGAACGCGCCCATCCAAGGCTGCATCTTTTCTTCCTCGGTACCGGGCAGGAAGCCGATGTCTTCGCCAACGGGGACCGTGGCCCGCGTCACGATGATTTCGTTGTACCGCTTCTCGTCCAGTACTTGCGCGAGACCGGCCGCGAGCGCGACCAGCGTCTTAC
>Ga0310811_10008174_pt1 | contig 13442 bp, 12 predicted proteins | sample YCmetagenome_FD_207642 | JGI IMG/M metagenome (GOLD analysis project Ga0310811, IMG submission 207642) | Soil microbial communities from experimental microcosm in Duke University, North Carolina, United States - YC | ecosystem: Engineered > Artificial ecosystem > Soil microcosm > Unclassified ... | reverse complement strand
GCTCCTCAGATCCTATGGGTGGCGGGTGGTCTAGAGAGGTAGGATTGGATTGCTGACCATCCAGCCTCTGGAGGACCAAGATGATCCATCTCGATCGCACTGACACACCCGCCGCGGCGGAGCATGCCACGGTCTACCTTGCTTTTGAACTGAGCAAAGCGAAATGGAAGCTCGGCGTATTGCTGCCGGGTTCACAGAAACTGAGCCGCTACGCGATCGGAGGTGGCGACCTGGCGGCCTTGGCAACCCGGCTTGCGGACTTGCGCAGGAGGGCTGCCGCGGGGGGACGGCCGGTGCGGGTGCTGTCGTGCTACGAGGCAGGCCTCGACGGCCACTGGCTGCATCGATGGCTGACGGAACAAGAGGTCATCAATCACGAGATCGATCCCTCCAGCATCGAGGTGAACCGTCGCGCGCGGCGCGCCAAGACCGACCGGATCGATCTGGAGAAGCTGATGCGGGCGTTCCTCGCCCATTTGCGCGGTGAGCCGCGGGTGTGCAGCATCGTCCACGTGCCGACCGTTGAGGATGAGGACCACAAGCGCCGCAGCCGTGAACGCGAGTATTTGATCAAGGAGCGCACGGCTCACGTCAACCGCATCAAGGGACTACTGCACGGACAGGGCATCCGCGATATCAAGCCGCTCGATCGGTCGTTCATCAAGACGCTGGCCGATCTGCGCACCGGTGACGGTCACCTCCTGCCGGGGCGGCTTAAGGACGAGATTATGCGCGAGCACGAGCGGCTGCATCTGGTGGCCAGGCAGATTGACGAGCTCGAGGCCCAAAGCCGCGCCGAACTGCGCGCCGCACGGCCTGGCTCGCCGGAAGCCAGGATCATGCAGCTCATTGATCTCAAAGGCATCGGCTCGGTCGGCGGCCACGGGCTGGTCAATGAGGTGTTCTATCGCGACTTCAACAACCGTCGGCAGGTCGGCAGCTACTTTGGTCTCACCGGCACCCCTTACGATAGCGGCGAGCGCAGCCGTGACCAAGGCATCAGCAAGGCCGGCAACCGGCGGGCCCGCATGCTCGCCATCGAGCTGGCGTGGTTATGGACGGTTCATCAGCCCGACAGCGCACTGACGCGCTGGTTCCACGAGCGGGTCGGCAACGTCAAAGGACGCATCCGGCGCATTGCCATTGTTGCCCTGGCACGCAAGCTGATGGTGGCGCTGTGGCGCTATCTGACCACCGGCGTCATCCCTGTCGGCGCCGTGCTGCATTCAACTTCATGAACGGCCGCGCCATGACGGCCGACGTGAGCCAGGACAGACGCGTGACCGTGCTCATCCAGGGGCGCAGACTTCCCGCTCTCTCAGAAGGGTCCCGTCTTTACTGGGCTTTGCCTTCACCCGTGCATGAAAGATCAGGGTACCGGGCCTCGCACCCGACCGGATACAAGGTGATGCGGTCTTCTCGCATTGTCATTCACGGCCCAGGCCTCGCCTCACGTCTCACCTGCCGTCACGTCCTCGCGCGTTGCCAGGGCGTCATTGTCGCGCCAAGCTCGTCGCGCTCAAGGCCGCTGACGCGCCGCCTCCGGCGGTGGCCTGCGGCCAGCCTTGACCGCGCCTCGCCTCAGCGCCCAAGACCGCCCCCCAACAACCGACGCCCTCTTGACAACTCAATCCCCATACAAGGATGAGGGGATAGAGATGCGCCGCCGGCCTGTTACTCCGCCGCCTGGAGCTTGCCGCCGGACAGCATGCTCTCGAACCGCTCGCGGATGATGGCTTCGGCGTCGCGGATGATGCGTGAGATAAGCTCCGCGCAGGAGGGGATGTCGTGGATCAAGCCCTGCACCTGGCCGGCCGACCAGATGCCTTCGTCCGCATCGCCGGTCGCATAGACCATCTTGCCGCGGGCGCCGGCGACGAGGTCGCGGATGTCCTCGAACCTGGCGCCTTCCTTCTCCATGGCGACGACCTTGGTCGAGACCGCATTCCTGGCGACGCGCGAGGTGTTGCGCATGGTGCGGAAGATCAGCTCGGTCTCGCGCTCGTCATTGGCGACAATCTTTTCCTTGATGAGCTGATGGATCGGGCTCTCTTTCGTGCACATGAAGCGCGTGCCCATGTTGATGCCCTCGGCGCCGAGCGCGAGTGCGGCGACGAGACCGCGGCCGTCGCCGAAACCGCCGGAGGCGATCATCGGGATCTTCACCTTGTCGGCGGCGGTGGGGATCAGGATCAGGCCGGGCGTATCGTCCTCGCCGGGATGGCCGGCGCATTCGAAGCCGTCGATCGAGATCGCATCGACGCCCATGCGCTCGGCCGAGAGTGCATGGCGGACGCTGGTGCATTTATGCACGATCTTGATGCCGTGCTTCTTGAACTCGGTGACATGCTCCTGCGGCTTGTTGCCGGCGGTCTCGACGATCCTGATGCCGCTTTCGATGATCGCCTGGCGATATTCCGCATAAGGCGGCGGCTTGATCGCGGGCAGGATGGTCAGGTTCACGCCGAACGGCTTGTCGGTCATGGTCCGGCAGCGGGCGATTTCCCTGGTGAGGTCCTCCGGCGTCGGCTGGGTCAGCGCGGTGATGAAGCCGAGCGCGCCGGCATTGGCGACGGCGGCGACCAGCTCGGCCCGGCCAACCCATTGCATGCCGCCCTGCACGATCGGATGTTCGACGCCGACAAGCTCGGTGAAACGCGTTTTGATCATCCTGCCCTCTATTTTCGCTGCTTTTTCCGCGGTGCGGGACGCGCCGCACTTATGTTATGATTTCGAGTGGAAGGATGCCGTTAGGCCCGGCAAAAGTCTATCCTGCAGGGGAGGTGGTCCCATGCGGAAACGGCAGGCGTGCCGGCGCACGCCGGCGACGTCGAGGGGCCGTTCGGCTAGTTTGGCCGCGACTGTACGCGCGCTTGGGCTCAGCGGTCGCATCTGTTAGGCTGCTCTGCGAAGGAACCATGCCATGGGCGTGCCCGGATCAGAGCGCAGGCTTGCAGCGGTCCTTGCCGCCGACATGGTCGGATTCAGCCGGCTGATGGAGGTCGACGAGACGGGGACGCTCGCCCGTCTCAAGTCCAACCGGATCGAGCTCATCGATCCCGCCATCGCCAAGAACCACGGCCGCATCATCAAGACCACCGGCGACGGCATGCTGGTCGAATTCCACAGCATCGTCGATGCGGTGCTGTGCGCTGCCGAGATCCAGCGCCGGATGGCGCGACGCAACGCGGACGTCCAGCCGGCGCGGTGGATGCAGTTCCGCATCGGCATCAACCTCGGCGATGTGATCGTCGAGAACGAGGACATCTTTGGCGATGGCGTCAATATCGCTGCGCGGCTGGAGACGCTGGCCGAGCCCGGCGGCATTTGTGTTTCGGGCGCGGTGCGCGACCAGCTCGGCCAGCGGCTGGAAGATATCGAGTTCGAGGATCTCGGCGACCAGAGTGTCAAGAACATTGCACGCCCGATCCGCGTCTTCCGGGTCAGGCTTGAGCAGGCCACACCTCCGCCGCCGGAGCAGGTGAGCGCTGCGGCGGCGACGACAAGCTTAAAGAAGCCCTCGATTGCGGTGTTGCCGCTGGTCAACATGAGCGGGGATCCGGAGCAGGATTTTTTCGCTGATGGACTCACCGAGGACATCATTACGGAGCTGTCGCGCTTCCACGACCTGCTCGTGATCTCGCGCAACTCGACCTTCGTGTACAAGGGCAAGGCGGTGAACGTACAGAACGTCGCGCGCGAATTCGGCGTCGATTATGTGCTGGAGGGCAGCGTAAGGAAGGCTGGCGGTCGCGTCCGCGTCACCGTGCAGCTGATCGACGCAGAGACCGACCGGCATGTCTGGGCCGAACGCTACGACCGCGACCTCGAGGATATCTTCGCCATCCAGGACGAGATGACTCGCGCGATCGTTGCGACGCTCCCCGGCCGCGTTGAAGCCGCCAGGCATGACCGCGCGAAGCGCAAGCCGACCGACAACATGGCGGCATATGAATGCGTGCTGGCAGCCAAGGTGCTGCATCATCGCTCGAACCGGGACGACAACGCGCAAGCCCAGCACCTCCTGGACCGCGCGCTTGCGCTCGATCCGAACTACGCGCATGCGCACGCCTGGAAGGCATGCGTCCTGGGCCAGACATGGGTCTATAATTGGTGCGCGGATCGCGAGACCACGTTCCAGCAACTGGCCAGCGAGCTGGAGATTACTCTGGGGCTCGACGACAATGACAGCGACGTGCACCGAATTCTCGCGGCGCTGAACCTGAACCGCGACGATCACGACAAGGCCGCCTACCATCAGGAGCGGGCGCTCGCGCTCAATCCCAATTACGACCTCGTCGTTGTGCAGCAGGGCGAGCTCTTGACCTGGCTTGGGCGGCCCGACGAAGGTATCGACTGGATCAAGAAGGCCATGCGCCTCAACCCCTACCACCCGGAGCGCTTCTGGAGCCATCTGGGGCGCGCCTGCTATAGCGCGGAAAAATACACTGAGGCCGCCGATGCCTTCTCACGGATCACGCGGCCCGATCACACGCATCATGCCTTCCTCGCCGCCACATTCGCGCAAATGGGCAACGCGGTTGCGGCCGCGACACATGCCGCGGAAGTTCTGAAGCGGGAGCCGACATTCTCCGTGGCCGCTCATCTCACCACCCAGCACTACAAGCGCGAAGCGGATCGCCTGCACTATGAGACCGGCCTGCTCAAGGCCGGCTTGCCGGCCTGATGGGGGCAGAGTGCCGCCGCCTATTGACGAAACTCATTGGTCAGCTCGCCGATGCCGTCGATGGCAACGGTGATGGTGTTGACCGGCTCCTTCATCACGCCGACGCCGATCGAGGTGCCGCAGGCGATCAGATCGCCGGGCAGCAGCGTCATGTCGTGCGAGATCATGCTGACCAGCTTCTGGGCGCTGAAGATCATGTCCGAGATCGGATAGTTCTGGCGCTCCACGCCGTTGAGGATGGTGCGGACCACGAGCTTTGCCGGGTCGACATCGGTGACGACGACAGGACCGAACGGGCCGTAGCCGTCGATGCCCTTGGACCGCGCCCACTGCGCGAAGGTCGGGTCGCGGGTGAGGATGTCGTTGGCGGTGATGTCGTTGACGCAGGTGTAGCCGAAGATGAAATCGTCGGCTTCCTCGGGCGAGACCTCGGTGCAGGTCTTGCTGGTCAAGTTCTTGCCGATGACAATGCCGAGCTCGCCCTCATAGGTGGTCTTGCCGGCATAGGAGCCCGGCCGCCGGATCACCGCGCCCGGCGCTGCGACGCTGGTCGTGGCTTTGAGGAGATACAGCGGCTCCGGCGGCTCCGGCTGGTTGAGCTTGGCGGCGAGCGCGTGGAAATTATTCCAGAGCGCGACGATCTTGCTCGGTGCGGTCGGCGGCAACAGCTCGACCTCATCAAGCGCGATGACGCGCCCGTTCGGCCGCGGGTGGCCGAACATCTCGCCGTCATGAACGCTGACACCTGTCGGCGTCAGCGTTCCAAAACCGACAGCGCCTTCGTGACGGAAGCGGATCCAGGCGGTCATGCGAAAGCCGCGACTTTGGCTGCCGGCGCGCGGACACTGGCTTCGTACAGCCCCGCGATCTTGCCGCGCTGGGCGACCAGCGCCAGCACCGCATCCAGCGCAGGGGTCGGAATGCCGGTGAGGCGGCCCATCTCCTGCACCACCGTCACCAGCGGATCGATTTCCATGGGGCGGCCGCGCTCGAGATCCTGCAGCATCGAGGTCTTGTGCGCGCCGACCTTGCGCGCGCCCTCGATGCGGCGCTCGACATCGACGCGGAACTTGACGCCGAAGCTTTCGGCGATCGCCTGGGTCTCCAGCATGATCGCCTTCGACAGCGCGCGCGTTTCGGGATCGGAGCAGATCACGTCCAGCGTCGCATGCGTCAGCGCGCTGATCGGGTTGAGGCAGACGTTGCCCCACAGCTTCAGCCACATCTCATCGCGAATGCGGTCGAGCACGGGAGCCTTCAGTCCTGCGGCGGTGAACAGGGCCGACAGCATCTGAACGTCGCCGCTCAGCTCCCCCGAGGGCTCGCCGAGTGGGAAATGATTGCCGTAGACGTGCCTGATGACGCCGGGCGCTTCGATTTCAGTTGCGGGATAGACGATGCAGCCGATGGCGCGCTCGGGTCCGAGCTCGCGCCATTGCCGCCCGCCGGGGTCGATGGTTTCCAGCGTCGCGCCTTCATGCGCCCCGCCGTGCTTGTAGAAGTACCAATAGGGGATGCCGTTCACCGCGGTGACGATGCGCGTCTTCGCCCCGAGCAGCGGCTTGATCTGGTCGATCACGCCGGGAATGGAATGCGCCTTGAGGCAGATGATGACGAAGTCCTGTACGCCAAGCTCGGCCGGATTGTCGGTGCAGTTCGGGTGAACCACATGGGTTTCATTGCCGACCAGAAGCTTGAGGCCGTTTTCGCGCATGGCCGCAAGATGCGCGCCGCGTGCGACGAGGCTCACTTCCGCGCCGGCGCGCGCCAATTGCACGCCGAGGTACCCGCCGATCGCGCCGGCGCCGTAGATGCAGATTTTCATCGGTGTCTCTCGATCGGTTTGTTTTGAGTCAAAGCTGTTGCGTGCGGGTCTTGAGCGGGAGCTCAGGGCCCGGTTGGTGGTCAGGGCAGGGTGGCTAAATCAGGCGGCGGTCCGGGTCTCGCCCGTTGCCGCTTCGTCGAACGCGGTCGAAATGTCGCGCATCGAGATGACGCCGGCGAGCGAGAAATTGTCGATCACCGGGACGTGGCGGATGTGATGCACGTTCATGAGATGGCGAACATGCTCCAGCGTGTCAGTCGAGGAGCAGGAGACCAGCCGCTCCACGGAAACGAGCTGCGACACTTTCATGCCGATGCCGGCGGCGCCATGCTGGGCAACGGCGCGCACCACGTCGCGCTCGGTGAACATGCCGACCGCGGTATTGCCCTCGGTGCGAACCACGTCCTTCACCACCAGCGCGCTGATATTGCTGGTGCGCATCAACTGGGCGGCGACGCCGACCGTTTCATTCATGCGAACCGTGACGACGCGGGCCGATGTCTTCTTGCGCAGGATGTCTCCGACTTTCATCGCAACCTCCGTAGGGTGAGCGGCTGAGTGTAAGACTGAAGAGTTTGGTATACATTATACCACTTGTCAATTCAGTTGATGGACGATATTTTGGAGATAAAGCGGCAATAATACTGACATTTCTGATCAAGTAGGACCCGGGGCGAGTTGCTTCGAGCCCAGCTCCTAATGCCCGTTGTATCTTGCATACAACGCTTTGGCTCTCTCGATCCGGCCAGTCTCAAATCTGCTGAGTCCGAGACAAAATCTGCTGAGTCCGAGACAATGAGCCAGCCAACGAAACAGCAAGCTATCCCAGCGGCACGCTGCGTTCGTGCCCCGGATGTGCGCAGCACGAAGTGATGCGCTGCTGATCCGGGGCCCATCCACAACGCACGCTGCCGCATGGGTCCCGCATCTTCGTGCCGCACCGCGCGCGGGACACGAGAGCTAGGGAAAGAAGCCGCGACGCGTGCCCGTCACCGGTCCTTAGCTTCGGCCTCCGGCGCGGGCTCGTTGTAGCGATACGCTTTCGACAGGCCGAGACCTCCCGCCGTGAGGATGGCGAGCAGGAGCAGCAACGAGCCGAATATCGCGATCTTGTCGTTCTTGCTCAACCGGCGTCTCCGAGCCTGTCGGGCCGACAGCATAATAGCGGCTGAGGCCGTTCGTCGAGTTGAACACGTGGTCTGCGAATAAATCGGATGCGAGTTCCGAAGCTGCGGAGACCTGCGTACCGCCGAAGTGGAATCCCGCGATGTGGCAAGTGTGCGAACAAGCAATCGACTGTAAGGTTGTTGTAAGCAAACTACCCGCTGTCGCGCTCCGACTTCAGCTTGCGAGGTCTCTTCCCGCGAACCGGCCGCTCCAGCTTGTCGATTTCGCCGACGATGTCGGCCATGCGCCGCATCAAGCCGGCCTTCTTCATGGCAGCATAGCGCTCCGCTCCAGGCGGCATATTGCGCGCTGCTTCAATCGCAACGGCTGCCTTCACATCCCAATCGAGCCTTGAGCGGATTTTGCCCAAGTTGTCCCCCCGACACACCTGGCCCGCCTGCAGTCGAGCAGCAGGAGCCATCATGGCCCGAAGGCTAGGGAAGTAGAATTAGCTGGGAATTAGCCCCACGGGAGGATTACAACGGAGAACACAGGGACCGCAGAGTTCTACATCCGGGGATGGGGAGGCAGCAGCAGATGCGTATTCTGCTGATCGAGGATGACGCCATGATTGGCCGCAACCTGGTTCGCGGCCTGGAAAATCAGGGCATGGCCGTGGATTGGGTCAGGTCCGGCGTCGATGGACACGCGGTTCTCGGCGCCGGCAGAGAGGAGCACACACTTGTGCTGCTGGATCTCGGCCTGCCCGGGATGTCGGGCCTCGATGTGCTGAGGGATGCGCGGCACAGGCGCAAGGCGCTTCCCATTCTTGTCATCACGGCCAGGGACGGTGTGGAAGACCGCATCGCCGGATTGGATCTCGGCGCGGACGACTACATCGTCAAGCCATTCGAATTTCGCGAGCTGCTTGCGCGCATACGGGCCGTCATGCGCCGGCTCCATGGCGAAGCTCAATCACGCATATTCAGCGGAGAGATCTCGCTCGACCTTGCCACCCATGAAGCGGAATACCGGCATCACAGGCACGTGCTGTCGGCGCGCGAGTTCTCGGTCTTGCGCGTGCTCATGCAGCGGCCGGGAATGATCCTCTCGCGCGCGCAGATCGAGCAGCACATCTACGGCTGGGGCGAGGAGGTGGAGAGCAACGCCGTCGACGTGCTGATCCATTCCATACGGAAGCGGTTTGACAAGGACATCATTCGCAATGTGAGGGGCGCGGGGTGGATGGTGGTGAAGGATAGCGTATGATTTCCCTGCGCTGGTCCGTCCTGATCTGGGCGAGCCTCCTGATCGCCGTCATTGCCATTGCGTCGGTGATCGCGACCCGGCTCGTCACCATCGTCGAAGTCAACAAGCTGCTCGACAACGAGTTGCAGCAGATCGCCGTCAATGCAGGCCAGGGTTTATCGGAGGCGGCCTATGCCGCGCTGAAGCGAACCGAGATCGAGAATCGCGTGGCGGTCCAGGTGTGGACGGACAGTGGCGAGTTGATCCACAAGAGCGCGGGCACCGAGACTCTTCCCAGATCATCTGTTCCCGGATTTTCGGACGTCAAGGTCGGCGGCAACGCCTGGCGCGTCTATACCGGAAGCGATGGGCATCGTTTTGCCCAGGTCGCCCAGCGCCAGAGCGCACGCATTGAGATTGCCAATCACGCCGCGGCAGCGGCGGCGGTGCCGCTTCTTGCCGCGCTGCCGATCGCGTGGATCGCCGCGATTTTCGGATTGAACAGTTTGATTCAACGGGTGGCGGGGTTTGCAAATGCGCTGGCGGTTCGCGGCGTCGAGACGCAAGAGCCGGTCGTGGCCGACGAAATGCCGCGCGAATTCCTGCCCGTCATCGGCGCCATCAACGGCCTGATCGACAGGCACCAGCAGGCGATCGAGCAGCAAAAGCAGTTCGTGTCGGAGGCCGCGCACGAGCTTCGAACGCCGCTGGCCGCCTTGCAGATCCAGGTCGACAATCTTCGCAACCAGCCCAATGCGGAAAGTGTCCGCGAGCTCGGCGACGGCATCCGTCGCACCACGGCCATGGTCGCGCAGTTGCTGAGGCTGGCACGGTTGGACGCGCCGGATGTTCCAGGCGAGGGCGCGGATCTTGACCTGAAGGAATTGCTGCTGTCGATCATCTCCGATTTCGTGCCGATGTCGACACGAGACGGCGTGGATCTCGCGGTGGCCGCGAAGGAAAGCATCCGCATCAGGGCGGCGGATGCGGAAGTCCGTCTCCTGTTTGCAAATCTCATCGAGAACGCCATTCGTTACACGCCGCGCGGCGGCAACGTTGAAGTTTCGATCGAGCGGGCGTGCTCGAATGCGCGGGTTGCAATCCGCGATTCCGGAATAGGCATTCCGGAGCATGCGTTGCCGCGCATCTTCGATCGGTTTTATCGCGCGGCGCCGTTGGATATCGAAGGCACCGGTTTGGGGCTTGCCATCGCAAGCAAGATTGCCGAGCGGAATCGATTTGATCTCAGCGTTTCCAACCGGACGGACGGCAAGGGTGTTCTTGCCCAGGTTCTGATGCCGCTTTCGGTCTGACCCGTTGCCCACAGGGCGACGGGAGACTCATTATACAATCCATAGTTGTTGTGCGTTGGCGACCTTGCATGCCAACCATATTGATGCATTTGCCAAAACCTCGCCGTATGCGTGTAAAATTGCGACAAATTGTTGCAGTGCGGAAGTAATTTCGTACCATTTTTGAAACAGCATTACGAGAATTTCATAAATGGGCGAATGCCCAGCTTCATTTTGGCATCTGGTATACCTACGCTACCTCGCCTGGGAGTTGAACCAGTCCTAACGGTGGGGAACACGTCATGAAGAGAAAGCTATTGTCCGGGACAGCGTGCGCGGCGCTTTGTCTCGTTGCGTTTGGCGGAACGGCGCGATCCGCGACGCTCGACGATGTGATGTCGCGATTGGACAAGATCGAAAAGGAGAATGCCGAGCTGCGGGCGAAGATTCGCACCATGCAGTCGGCGAAGTCGGCGCCCGTTGCGGTCGCGCCGGCCGCGAGCGGCCCGGGCAAGTTCAAGGGCAATCCGGTGCTGCATGCGGCCGTGGCGACTTCGCCGACACCGCCCGGCCCACCGGTGCGGACGATTGGCGGCATTCCGGTCAAGGCCGGTCCGCTCGGACCCATTATCGACAACACCACGGTCACGCTCTACGGATCGATCGACATTTCAGGGGACGTCTTCCATTCGAATGTTTTCGATCAGGGGACGAAGCTCGGAATCGCGAGCAACATTTCCAGCTTCGGCATTCGGGTCAGGCATAATCTGGCGCCGTACGGCTGGGACGGCATGGCGGTGCTTGCCCAATTGGAGTCGCAAGTCGACATTGCGTCCGCCCCGACCGAACGTGCCGCGCTCGGCACGCGCAATAGTTACCTCGGACTTGAAACCCCATGGGGCTCCATCAAGGCCGGTAAAACCGACACGCCTTACAAGGCGTCCACGAACGCGTGGGATCCGTTCTCACGAACGCTCGGCGACTATAACTCGATCATGGGCAATACGGGCGGCGACAACCGTGCCGAGTTCGATTGGCGCATGAACCACGCGGTCTGGTACGAATCGCCGATCATGAGCGGCTTCCAGCTCAGCGCCTTGTTCTCGCCGGGTCAGAACTACGCCAAGGACAACAGCGACTATTCCTACGGTGACTACTTCCAGTGCAACGGCGCCTCGACCCGAGGCAGCGGCAGCAACTTCCCTGGCACCGGCGGCGCGGTCCCCGGAAACATCGGCGGCAACGGATGTACCGACGGATCCTTCGGTAACGCCTATAGCGCGGCATTGACCTACAAGAATGGTCCGTTCTCTGCGATTGCCGCATATGAACTCCACGAGGGGGTCAACCGTCACGGCGACGACGGACTCGAGCCTGGCCAGATCGCTCCGGTCTTCCTGGCCGACGGATCCCAGGTGCTGACGGGAGTCCACAACGAATGGGCCGCGAAGGTGGGCGCCGGCTATCACTTCAACGACGGCATCGGCGATCTCGCGCTCAATACCTACTATGAGTGGATCCGGCGTGAGGTAACCCCGATCGAAGAGCCATTCAACGAACGTCAACGCGACGGCGTATTCGCCAGCGCCACGCAGAGGATCGGCCAGTGGGCGATCAGCGGATCCTACGTTCACGCGTTTAGGACTCCCGGCAATCCCGCGATGCTGAGCGTCAACGATCCGGTCCTGGCACCGCTCGCGACGCTCCAGGCGAATAAGTTCGATGATTCGGCGAGCCAGTACGCCATAGGTGCCCGCTACTACTTCAACAAGTGGGCGAGCTGGTACGTCGTGGCGTCAGAACTCGTTCAGGGGCCCGGAGCGCATTACTGTCTCGGGCCGAGCGGCCACGGCTATGCGATCTGCGGTCGCGACGCCGCCAACGATACGATCGGCGGAGCCACCATCAAGGCGGCAACGACGGGCATGACGTTCAACTTCTGAACGGCGGCCAGCAGGCATGATGAAAGGGGGCTTGCAAATAGCCCCCTTTCTTCACTTGATACGGATCTGTTCGGGGGCGCCGTCAGCAATCAAACGAGGGCCAAGTCCATGGATATGCAATCGCCGCCGGCCATTGTGCAGGTCCAGCAATCCGAAGTTCCGCCCAGTGAGCCGGTCGAACCGTCACCGATCGAGGTCAACGTTTCGAAATATATTCCGGAATCGGCGATCGCGGTCACGATGATCGTCACGCTGACGCCGCCGACCGGTCAGGCTCTGATCTATGCACCGGGCTATGAGAGCGATGGCACCCTGTTTCGAGGGCCGCGCTCGCTCGACGAGGTCAAGCTGTCCGGTCCGATCATTTATGTGAAACTCTATGGAGCGACGAGTTTCGACATCCAGTACACCAATTACCGGCAGCCCTCCAATTGAGGGGACTCTCTTGCAGGCGCCCCTCCGGAAGGCGAACAGCACTGTGGCCAATCCGACGCCGGAGCAATTGATGCAGCAGGCGCTTTCGGCGCAGCGGCGAGGAGCGCTTCCGGAGGCAAAGCGTCTGTATGAGCTGCTGCTGCGGGTCGATCCGCGCAACGCCGCGGCGTGCGGCAACCTCGCCATCATCGCGGCCCAGCACGGCGATCTCTCGAGTGCAGAAAGATTATTCAGCGAGGGGATCAGGCTGCGGCCGGGTTATCCCGCCGGGCACAATCATCTCGGCACGGTGCTTCAGCAGCAGGGCAGGTGGGTGGAAGCCGTTGCCGCGCACCGGCAAGCGATCAAGCTCGATCCAAACTACGCTGAGGCCCATCTTGCGCTCGGCAATGCGCTCAAGCAGCAGGGCGATCTCGACGGCGCCATGCGATCCTATCTTGCGGCGATCGCCATTCGCCCGGCCTACGCCGAGGCTCATAACAATGCGGGCGTCGTGCTGCAGATGCGCGGCGAGCTCGATGAGGCCGCGCGCGCCTACCGCGAAGCGATCGCCGCGCGGCCGGATTATGCCGAGGCGTTGTTCAATCTCGGCGGTGCGCTGCACCAGATGGGCCAATTCGAGGCCGCCGAGGCCAGCTATCGGCAGGTGCTCGCCATCGCGCCGAAGCTTGCAGCCGCGCACAACAATCTCGGCACCGTCTTGAAGGACCAGGGCCGTCTCGATGCGGCGCTGACCGCCTTCGAGCAGGCGATCGCGTTGCAGGCAGGCTATGCCGAAGCCCACTACAACCGCGGCGCCGTTTTCCAGGAGCAGGCACGGCCTGAGGAAGCGCTGGCCGCTTACGGCCGAGCCATCGCCCTTCGCCCCGACTATATCGATGCCGTCAACAATGCCGGAATTGTTC
>Ga0310811_10008173_pt1 | contig 13443 bp, 10 predicted proteins | sample YCmetagenome_FD_207642 | JGI IMG/M metagenome (GOLD analysis project Ga0310811, IMG submission 207642) | Soil microbial communities from experimental microcosm in Duke University, North Carolina, United States - YC | ecosystem: Engineered > Artificial ecosystem > Soil microcosm > Unclassified ... | reverse complement strand
CCCTTGCTGAGCTTCGACGGTACCGGCGCCCTGCCGCAGATCCACTGCTTCTATCAGGTGCTCTCCGACAATGCCGAACATCACGACCTGACGGCGGCGGTGGCCTCGATGCGGGCAGCGGGACATCCCGTGCGGGTCTGGACCTACTCGCCGGAGAAGCTCAAATTCCTCGTGCCCTATGGCGTCGAGCTCAGGGCCGCGGAGGAGGTGCTCTCGCGCAGCCTGTACGATCGGATCGTCGCCGGCTCGGAGATCAGATATTTCAGCGACATCTTTCGCTACGCCGCCCTCTACGAGCATGGCGGGCTGTGGATGGACAGCGACGTGATTCTGCTGCGCCCCTTTCCCTTCCAGGGCGACCATTTCTTCAACCTGCAATGGCGCGGCGGCAATGTCGGCCATTATATCTGCGGCAACGTGATCTATGCCCGGCAGCACAGCCCGCATCTGAGGAATCTCTACGAGATGTCGATCGACCGCTTCTTCGGATCGAGCGAGAGGATCTTCGGCGAGGTCGGGCCCATGCTGCTGTCCGACTATGTCGCCTCGCCGGCCGGTGCCCAGCTCAGGGACAGCCTGTTCAGCCCGGTGTTCTTCAATCCCATCGACTGGACGGAGGTCGACCGGTTCGACCGGCCCATCACCGATCTGGCGGCCTATCTCAATGACGAGCGGGTCTTCGGCGTCCATCTGTGGAACGCGCGCACGCATCTTCGTCCCGAGGCGGAAGAGACATCCCTCATTTCGCTGCTGTCCGACCCGCTCGGCAGCTACCCCAGCCTGACGAACCTTGCCGACCGCTTCGACACCGACAAGAACCGCATCACCGGCAACCGCCATTCCTACGCCCGGGTCTACGACCGGCTGCTCTCCGGGCGGCGATTCTCCCTGCGGCGGCTGATGGAGATCGGGCTCTGCCGGGGTCTCGCGGAAGGGAATCAGCCGGCGATTCCCTCGGTGGAGCTCTGGCAATCGTTTTTCCCCTTCTGCCATATCTTTGGCGTCGATCTTACCGACTTCTCTCGCTTCAACAGCGAGCGCTTCACCTCCCTCGTCGGGGATCAGTCGAATCTCGCAGCGCTTCGTTCGGTGGTGGCCAAGATCGAGCCGGGCTCGCTGGAGGTCATCGTCGACGACGGCAGCCACGCCTCCTTCGACCAGCAGCTCACCCTGCGCGAGTTCTTCCCGCTCCTCGCCGAAGGGGGTTGGTATTTCATCGAGGATCTCGACTGGCAGCCGCCGGGCGAGGACGCCGGCAAGATCACCCTCACCAAGACCTTGCTTCGCGAGATCCAGCTGCACGGCAAGGCCAGCTCCCTCGATCCCCTGGGCATCGGCGAGTTGTCGGATCAGTTCGACGAGATCCTTTTCTTCGACAGCCATTATGAGCTCGAACGGGCCAAGCTGATGGGCGGCCTCGCCGCCATCCGCAAGCGCGGGGGTTCCGGCCTTGTCGGCTAGAGGTTGTTTTCAGCGCGAGCGCAGGGAGTGGCAGAGGTGGCATTGAAGATCGCGGTCTACACGATTGCGTTGGACGAGGCGGCCCATGTAGACCGCTGGGCCGATTCGGCCGTCGATGCGGATTATCGGATCGTGGGCGATACGGGTAGCAGCGACGATACGGTCGAGCGCCTTTTGAACAAGGGCGTGACGGTGCACCGGATCGCGATCCGCCCCTGGCGGTTCGATGACGCCCGCAATGCCGTGATGTCGTTGATCCCGGGGGATGTCGATGTCTGCGTGACCATGGACATGGATGTTTTTCTGGCCCCCGGCTGGCGCCCGAAGGTCGAGGCCGCCTGGACCCCGGGGACCACGGCCCTCTACAGCCGGATGATCTTGCGCCCGAGTGTCGAGGACCTCGAGCCCACGGGCGGTGCGCCCTCCAAGAGCTTCCATCACCGCTGGAATTATCGCTTCAAGCGGGCCGTCCATGAGGCGCTGTTCTTCAGCGGCGAGAGCGAGGTCGCGCGCGACAGCAGCGATATCGTCATGTACCACGTTCAGGACCACAGCAAGCCGACCCGCAAGCAATATCTGCCCCTGATGGAGCTTGCCCATAAGGAAGATCCCACGGACGCGCAGATCTGCTTCTGGCTCAGGCGGGAATATATGTGGGCCAACCGGCCCGGGCCGGCTTGCGAGCTGCTGCAGCGCTATCTGGCCCTGCCGAACAGCACGTGGGCCGACGAACGCGCGGAGGCGATGCGCTACCTGGCGCGGATGCAGCCGGAGAAGCGGATGTCCTGGTTGGAGAAAGCCCGCAACGAAGCGCCGCACCGGCGCGAGGTCTGGCTCGACCTGGCCGAGGAGTTCCACCATCAGGAAGACTGGGCGAATCTCTTCTGGGCCTGCACCAACGGGATCGACAAGACCTACCGCACGGGAAGCTATCTGGACGACCAGAACAGCTGGACCTATCGGCTGTTCGATCTGGGCGCCATCGCCTGCTGGCATCTCAACGTGATGGATCGGGCGGTGGACTGGGGCAACAAGGCGGTGGAGTTCGATCCGGCGAACGAGCGGTTGCGCACGAACCTCGATTTCTTCGTTCGCCGGCGTGACGAGATTCGCGCCGGCGGCTGACGCCGTGGTTCAATCCCGCTCAATCGGCAGGGTGCTGTCCTTCGCCCATTCGCCCATGGAGCCGTCATAGAGCGTCAGCTTGTCGAAGCCGAGCTGGTGCAGCAGGAAGAGGTCGATGGTGGCCGAAATGCCGCCGCCGCAATAGGCGATGACCTGCTTCTCCTTGACCACCCCGGCCGCCGCGAATTTCGCCGCCGCCTCGGCGAGCGGGACCAGGGCTTTGCTTTGCGGATCGACCAAAGTGGCGGCCGGCACGTTGACGCTGCCCGGGATCCTGCCCGGCCGGCCGTAGCGGCTGGGCGCCACGCCCTGGTGGAACTGGGGGCCGAGGGCGTTGACGATCACCGTTCCGGAGTCCGTCGTGGCGGCGAGCACGGCTTGCTTGTCGGTGAAGCGTCCCGGCGTCGGCCGCGCCACGAAGCGGGCAGCCGGACAGCCCTTCGCCGGACCGCGCTCGACGGGCAAGCCCTCGGCCTGCCATTTGTCGAAACCGCCGTCCAGCACGGCCGCACCCTCGAAGCCGAGGGCCCTCAGCATCCACCAGAACCGCGTGGCCCACATCATGCTGGCGATGCTGTAGAGCACGACCCGCGTATCCTTGCCGATGCCATGGCGCCCGAAGGCCGCTTCGAGCGCGGCTGCGGGCGGCATCATGAAGCGAAGGGGCGTTTCCGGATCGGAGAATTCGCCCTGAAGATCGAGGAAATCGGCACCCGGAATATGCGCCGCCTCGAAGCTGTCGCGCCCGGGGCGAACGACATAAGGCTCCTCGCTCTCGGCCGGCGCCGGGTCGAGATAGGTCGTGCAGTCATAGATGCGCAAGTCATCGCGCCCGAGCTGGCGCGCCAGGGCGTCCGTGCTGATCAAGTCATTGGGGTCGTTCACAAGGTGCCTCTACAACTCACCGGTCGGCTCGATTCAAGCTGGCGCTCTCCTGCTCCAGCCCGGGACGGCGAAAGTAGACCCGCGCCCGCAGCACGAGAAGGACGGTGAGGGGTACCAGGACAATGATCCAGGTCCAGTTGCCGAGATGGCTGAAGGCGGCACTGCCCAGCACATAGACGATGGCGAAGACGATGGGAAAATAGGCCAAAGAGAGAAGCGTCGTTCCGAGCAGGAAGCGGATGAAGGGCAGTTTGAACCACCCGATGGCGATATAGCTGGGGAACATCAGGCCGGGCACGACGCGGCCGACGAAAATGACCCAGAGCAACTTGCCGCCGAGCCAATCCCCGAGCTGCTGGACCCGGGGCCGGATGAGATATCGCCGCGCCAGGGCGTTGTGGCGGGCGAGGGCGCCGAGCCCGTAAAGCAGAAGATCGCGCGCCACCATGCCGAAGAAAATGCAGGCAAAGGCGAAGTGGAACGACAGCCGATGTTGAGCCACCAGCAGGGCAGCGGCGATGATCGCGATATCCTCGTGCAGGAAAGGGACGAGGAAGAGGACCCCCGCGATCACGAGGGTGGAGCTCCCCGAGGACAGATCGCCGACGAGATGGAGGATCGAGTTCATCGACCGATCTCGCGCGCCGGAAGCGTCACGCGAACCCCCGCACTCTGATCCCCATCCGGACGATCATCATGAGGAATTGGGAGAATATCTTCATATCCACCGGCATCTCGCGGCGTTTCACATCCAGCAGAAGCACCGCCCGTACCTCGTCGCTGTTGTTCCAGACCTCATGGGGGAATGTATCGTCCCACAACAGGTACTCGCCATCCCTCAGCCGGTAATCCGCACCATCGACCCGCAGCACCGCGGCGGGTTTTCCATCCGCGGCCAGAGGCATGGAGAGGACAAGATAAAACCGCAGCACGCCCCGGAAGGGCCCCCGATGGGAGGGAATATGCTTGCCGGGCGCGAGGAAGGAAATGGAGACGGACAGCACCTCCGGCAAGGTCGCGGCGATGGAGGCCAGAACGGGGCAGAGCGCCATATTCGGCGGATTGGCGATGCCATAGGCCTTGAGGATGAACATCCGCCAGTCCCGGCCGTCATTGTCGGAGATGGCCGTCTGCTCCTTCATGATCTCATGGAAGCGCGGGACCCGGGACAGGCGCTGGGCGACCGCGAGGGCTTCCATGCGGATTTCGGGCCAGGCGCGGGCAAACCGCCGGCCCCCGGGGAAATGCCGGTCGAGATCCAGCACCGGCGGCGCCTGGATGCGGCTGTCATAGATCTTGCGGATCACATCGGCGGCACGATCGTAGAAAATCGACAAGTGATCCCCCTTGCGCGCCCCTCGACCGCCGTTTCCTCGCTATCCCCCGAGCGAGGAAGAGGGACGCTTCACGATCCGATATTTACCCCGTCCTGGCAAAGAGAATTGCGTCCTGCGGCGGAGTCCGGGACCGGTCAGTCCGAGGGAAGGCCGCCGGCCGCGTGCCGGGCCTCGCGGGGGGTCATCGCGTAGCGGCGCTTGAACATGCGGTTGAAGGTGGGCTGATCGAGAAAGCCGCTGCGGAAGGCGATGTCGGAGACCAGCAGATCGCGATGGCTCATGCTCAACAGCATCTGCCGGGCCCGATCCAGCCGCTTCGTCCAGATCATCGCCGCGACGCTCTGGCCATGGCGGAAGAACATCCGGTAGAGCGAGGCGCGGGACGCGCCGAGGGAGAGGGCAATGATCTCGGGCGTGAGCTGGGGGTCGGCACAGTCCCGCTCGATCATGCGGCAGGCGGCGTGATAAAGGCCGCCGGCGAATTGCTCGGGATCGGCGCTTCCCCGATGCTCCGTCTGGAGCACCGCCAGGGTCATGTCGACCCCGGCGGCGATCGCCGCAAGCCGCTCCGCCGCCGCCATCCGGGGCGCTTCCTCGAGGGTGAGCTGCAGATGGCTGCGCAAGATCGCGCCCAGCCCATCCTGCGGCAGGTTGCGCCCGCCGAGCGGCGGCAGATCAGTGCCCAGCGCCTCGCAGACCTGCCGGCGCGAGAGGATCAAGCCGATGGCCCGATGGCGCGAGCGCATGACCAGGGACGGCTGGGCGTAATCGAGGACCGAGACGTCGCCGGCCCGGATGCGGCGCTCGCCGCCGTGATCCAGCCGCGCGCTCTGGCAATCCACCATCAGATCGATGCCGATGTCGTCGATGTCGTCGGTGGCACAGCGCTGGGCGCTTCGTTCGGCCAGAATCGCATCGGAGCTGTGCTCGACGAGCTCGACGCCGAGGCCGATGACGCGGCGTAGCCGGGCCTCGAAGGGACGCTCCTGATCCAAGGCCTTCAACGGCACCATCCGCTTCAGGACGCCCTCGCGCCAGAAGGCCAGACGCTCTTTCGGGGCGATGCCGCCGGTGCTGAATTCGACGATGCTGCCAGGTCCCGGAATCGCCGGCGGAACCTGAGACGCCTGGTCAATCCTGGGGATCGCGAACCGAGACATACAGCCTACCACCAACCCATGGACGCCATCTTATACTAGCTTTAGATTTGGTTAAATCGCACGGCCTCGGCGACAAACATCGCGGGCCGGCACCCTGCACGGGCTGCGGGATGGGGGGATTTTTCCGTGGGACCGGTCGTTACCGGTCCTAACCCCTTGTTCTGTTTGACGGAATGGTGGCCGGGCCGCCCAAAACAGAAAAAAGGGAGATGAGTTCGTGACCCGATCCTTGAAAATACTGCGCCATGCTTCGGCGCTTCTATCGGCGGCTGCCATGCTCTGGTCGGTCGCGGCAGCGCGCGCCGACGATCTGCCGCCCGAGTTGCGGGTCATCGTTGCACCGGATCTGCCTGCCGATCCCACCCAGACGGCGAATAACGATGTTCTGGCCCTGAATTCGGCCATGTTCGACCTCTACGGCGCCTCGGGCGCCATTTTCCAGGCCAATTTCCTGGCCAAGCATCCAGTCATCCTCGCCCTGTTCTCCGGTGCGGGCGGGCATTTCATCCTCTATCGGCCGGGTCAGCCGCCGCTGGACGCCCCGCCGGTTCCCATCGTCTATCAGCTCCTGAAGTCGGTCGGCCACAGCACCATGGCCCTGGCTGAGGTGGTGATGCCCTATATCGAGAGCCCCAAGAACCAGGCCTGGCGGGCCTCGCTCCTCGCCTATCGCAGCCGGATGCAGTCCGCTCTCGACAGCGTGAACGCCTCCGACATGCAGGCGGATTGGAAGGCGAACAATGTCAGCATCCTGCAGAACAACGTCGCCTTCATGGATCAATGCGCCGCAAAGGGCACGATCACCCTGGCCGACATGCAGGAATTCGCCAAGAAGCAGGCGCCGCTGCTGAAACTCAATATCGCCTGGGCGGCGGAGACCCAGGTTGCCCATTGGATGCAGGTCGTCGGCGATTGGAAGAAGCAGCTCGGTGCCGACTGGGACAAGACCTATGCCGCCAGCAACACGATCTATGTGGCCCGGCAGAACAACGTCATCTTCAGTGTGCTGGCGCAGTTCTTCCCGCCGGACGCGATCAATGACCGGCTGATGCTGATCGAGACGATCTCCTTCACCACCACCCCGCAGGAGATGCTGGACGCCGTCACCCGCGTCGTCGCCGACCGACCGGTGGGCGACCTCTTCTTCGGCAGCCCGCATCTCATGGATTACGAGCTGATGGGTGGCAATGCCCGCAAGGCGATCATTGCAGACACGGCCAAGCTCGGGATGACGGCCAATCTGCCGCCGGCCGTGCCCTTCGGCTCGCATCAATGGCCGACCCTTATCACCCCGGGCGATGGCCCGACCTCGCTCGACGACCTGCACTGACCCCGGCGGACATGCTGTCTCTCCGAAGCGGCGCCGTTGACGCCGCTTCGGAGCTGGAGAGGAGAAATCCATGAATCTCGATACGATCAGGGAGGTCAAGCGCCCGGCCTCCACCGATGAGATCAGGCAGTGGCACGATGGCTATGCCTGGCTTGGCGGCGGCACCTGGCTGTTCTCGGAGCTGCAGCCCGCGGTCCATACCCTCATCGATCTTCATCAGCTGAACTGGCCGGCCCTGCAGGCATCCGACGAGGGGCTGGAGATCGCCGCGACCTGCCGCATCGCCGATCTCTACGAATTCGCCGGGCCTGCCGAATGGCGGGCGCAGGCGCTGATAAAGGAATGCTGCGATTCCTTCCTGGCCTCCTTCAAGATCTGGAACGCGGCGACCATCGGCGGCAATATCTGCATGTCCTTGCCCGCCGGCCCCATGATCTCGCTGACCTCGGGATTGGAGGGTCGGCTGACCCTCTGGCCACGGACGGGCGAGCCCCGCCAGGTATCAGTCGCCGATTTCGTCACCGGCGTTCATGCCAACCTCCTGCAGCCCGGCGAGCTCATCCGCAGCATCCATCTGCCGGCCGCGGCGCTGAAGAAGCGCGCCGCTTTCCGCCACGCCTCGCTCACCCATCTCGGCCGCTCGGCCGCTCTCATCATCGGGACCCAATCGGATGCGGGCGAGCTTCTGATCACCATCACGGCGGCGACGCCGCGTCCGATCCAGCTGCGCTTTGCAGCACCGCCCTCGGCCAGGGAGTTGCGGGACGTCATCGATGCGACGCTTGCCCCTGAGGCCTATTTCGACGATGTCCACGGCAACGCCGCCTACAAGCGGCATCTGACCTATTATTTTTGCGAGCAGATCCGCGCCGAGCTGGCGGGTGGGGGAGCCAAGTCATGAAATACGCCGTCAATGGCAAATGGTTCGCGGCCGAGCCGCGGCCCGGTCAATGCCTGCGCACCTTCGTGCGCGATCTGGGATTCTTCGGGGTCAAGAAGGGCTGTGATGCCGGCGATTGCGGCGCCTGCACGGTCTGGCTCGACGGCGAGCCCGTCCACTCCTGCCTGATGCCGGCCTTCCGTGCCGAGGGCCGGGAGGTGACCACCATCGAGGGCCTCGCCCACAACGGAAAGCTGCATCCCATGCAGCAGGCCTTTCTCGATGCCCAGGCCTATCAATGCGGCTACTGCGCGGCCGGCATGATCATGACAGCCGTCTCGCTCGACGAGGAGCAGAAGAAGAATCTGCCGCGATCGCTGAAGGGCAATCTCTGCCGCTGTACCGGCTATCGTGCGATCAGCGATGCCATCCACGGCGTCGGCGAAGCCCAGGAGGATGTGGCCGGCAAAGCCTGCGGGGCCAGCCTGCGCAACCCCTTCGGGGAGTCGATCGTCACCGGCCACGCGCGCTACACCATGGATGTCGCCATGGAGGGGCTGCTGCATCTGAAGGTCCTGCGCTCGCCCCACGCCCATGCGAAGATCCTGAAGATCGACCGTAGCAAGGCCCTGGCGATTCCCGGCGTCGTCGAGGTCTTCACCTGGGAGGATGTCCCGCGCAAGCTCTACTCGACCGCGCTGCATGAGGACCATCTTGTCGATCCGGACGACACCTATATCCTCGACAAGGTCGCGCGCTTCGTGGGCCAGCGCATCGCCGCCGTCGTGGCGGAAACGGAGGAGGCCGCCATCGCCGGCTGCCGGGCGCTCCAAGTGGAATACGAGATCCTGCCGGCGGTCTTCGATCCGCTGGTGGCGATGGAGCCCGAAGCGCCGCGCTTGCATCACAAGGGCGGCGAGGCCAAAGGCAACATCTATGTCGAGATCCATGGCGAGGTCGGCGATGTCGCCGCCGGCTTCAAAGAGGCAGATGCGATCCACGAGCACACCTATTCCACCTCGCGGGTCCAGCACGTGCATCTGGAGACCCATGGGTCGATCGCCTGGCGGGACGAGAAAGGACGGCTGCATATCCGCACCAGCTCGCAGGGTCCTTTCATCGTCCACCAGAAGCTCTGCTATCTCTTCGGGCTGTTCCCGCGCAGTCTCCATGTCTTCACCGAGCGGGTCGGCGGCGGCTTCGGGGGCAAGCAGGAGATGCTCTCCGAGGATCTCGTCCTGCTCGCGACGCTGAAGCTGGGGCGTCCCGTGAAATGGGAATTCACCAGGGAGGAGCAGTTCATCGGCGCCTCCACCCGCCATCAGATGACCACCCGGGTGAAGCTGGGGGCCAAGCGCGACGGGACCATCACCGCTTTCGACATCCATGTGGTCTCCAATGCCGGCGCCTATGGGGCGCACTCCGGCGAGACCCTCGGTGCTGCCATGGGCGTCCCCCTCGGCGGCTATCGCTGCCCCAACAAGAAGGGGGACGGCTACGCGGTCTACACCAATGTCGTTCCGGGTGGCGGCTTCCGCGGCTATGGCGCCTCCCAGACGACTTTCGCCATCGAATGCGCGATCGACGAGATGGCGCGGCTCCTGGGGATCGATCCCTTCACCATGCGGCGCAAGAACATGCTCCAGCCCGGCGATTGGATCCAATCCGTGTTCGACGAGACCGGCGATGTCGATGTCGGCAGCTACGGTCTCGACAAATGCGTGGACTATGTCGAACAGGCACTGACCAAGGGCAGTGGCCTGCCCAAGCCCGCGGGAGACGACTGGGCCGAAGGCCGAGGCTTGGCGATGGCGGCCCAGGAAGGCGGCCCACCGACCGAGCATCGCTCGGGCGGCGAGATGAAATTGCTTCCCGACGGCACCTACCATCTCGCCATCGGCTCGACCGAGATGGGCAATGGCTCCGTCACCTCCCATCGCCAGATCGCCGCGGAGATCGTGGGATCGCGCGCCGATCAGATCGACATCATCAATGCCGATACCGACCGCACGCCCTATGACACCGGCACCTTCGCCAGCACCGGCACGGTGGTCGCCGGTCAGGCCGTGGAGTTGACGGCAAAGGCGCTGCGCGTGAACATCCTTGAGTACGCGGCGAAACACACGGGCACCGACCCTGCTGAGTGGAAGCTGGAGGAGGGTCATGTCAGCCGCGGCAATCAGCGCATCGCTCTGTCCGATCTTTATGCCGCCGGCCATGCGGAAGGCCATCATTTCGAGGCCAAGCGCAAGGCCTATCTCTCGCCACGCTCCATCGCCTTCAATGTCCAGGGAATCCGCCTGGCCGTGCATCGCGTGACCGGCGAAATCCGCATCCTGCAGAGCGTCCAGGCCGCCGATATCGGGCGGCTCATCAATCCGATGCAGTGCCGCGGGCAGGTCGAAGGCGCCGTCGGCATGGGAATCGGCTGGGCCCTGACGGAGAACTTCGTCTATGACGCCGACGGCAAGGTGGTGAACCCGAATCTCCGCAACTACCGGATCCCCGCCTTCGCCGACGTGCCGCACACCGATGTCTACTTTGCCGATACCTACGACAGATACGGCCCGCTCGGCGCCAAGCCTCAGGGCGAATCCTCGATCAATCCCGTGGCCCCCGCCATCTCCAATGCGCTTGCCGATGCGACCGGGGTCCGCTTCGCCCATCTGCCCTTTACGGCCGACCGGATCTTCGACAAGCTGACCCCGAAAGCATGAGCCCACAGGATCCCCCAGCCAGCGGCCGCGTCTCGATCGTCATCCAGACGCGGGTGAAGGCCGAGTTCACGGAGGCCTTCGCCCTCTGGCAGGCGGATACCAACAAGATCGTCCAGACGTTCCCCGGCTTCATCGAGCAGACGGTGATCCCGCCGAGCCCGCCGGAGCAGGTCGACTGGGTGATCGTGCAGCGTTTCGCCAGCGAGGCCAACGCCGTCGCCTGGCTCAACTCGCCCGACCGGCTGAAGCGCGTGGACGGGGTCACGCCGATGCTGGTGGGCAGCGACGATGTCCATATCGTCAAGGATGGCGCGGCGGGCGCCTTGCCGGCCCCCGTGGCCGCCGTGATCTCGACCCGGATCAAGCCCGGGCAGGAGCCTGCTTATCGCCGCTGGGAGCAGCGCATCGCCGCCGCCCAGACCAGGGCCCCGGGCTTCCAGGGCTATCGCTTCGAGCCGCCGATCGCCGGTGTGCAGGAGGATTGGCTTTCCATCCTGCGCTTCGATACGGAAGAGCATCTCCAGGCCTGGATGGATTCGCCGGAGCGACAGGAGCTGCTCAAGGACGCCAGCAGCTTCACCGAGGAATTCCACACCCGCATCGCCCGCAGCGGATTCGACCAATGGTTCCCGTCGGGGGCCCCCGGCGCCGCCCCGCCTCCGGCGTGGAAGATGAACCTGGTCGTGCTGATGCTGCTCTACCCGATCGTGTTCCTGTTCGGCATTTACGTGGTGAACCCCTATTTCCTCGGCTGGGCGAAATTGCCGTTCCCGGTCGCGCTCTTCCTCTCCAATATCGCCAGCATCGTCCTGCTGAATTACGCCGTGCCCTGGGTCAGCAATCGCCTCGGCTGGTGGTTGAATCCCGCCGCAAAGGGATTTGGGCGCGTCAATCTCGCCGGCTGGGCGCTCCTGTCCGCGATTTGCCTCGTCATGGTATTTATCTTCACGCGATTTTTTTAATTCTTGTTCTTGTCGTTGTCGTAATCTCTTCTGGTTCTTCTATTCTCTTCAGGCACCGATGCCATCAAGGGGCGCGATTGTCAGCGCTGCAGGTTTTTCCCACAGCATGATCTCATGGGATCAGGGAACTGATGGGGTGACGAAAGCTTTGGGCATCTTCTCGAGCGGCCGGCCATGGTGAGCGCCGGCGATATGCGGCCGAACGAAGTGGCGGTCCAGCTGCCTGAAGCCAGCGCGGTGGGCCTCCTGTTCATCGGAGTCATCCGGACCCCCTGGACCTCGCCGCGGGACTGTCCCCATGCCGGACGCGAGGATGGCCCGGTCTGCCGCATCGAGGTCAGCGAGCCCTGGGTCCCCGCCCTCGACGGCATCGAGGAATCCGAGCGGATCGAGGTGCTGTACTGGCTGCACCAGGCCCGCCGGGATCTCGTTCGCCAGAGCCCCGGCAAAGACGGCAAGACGCATGGCACCTTCGGCTTGCGCTCGCCGATTCGGCCAAACCCGATCGGCATATCTCTTGTCAGGCTGCTGGCGCGGGAAGGGTCGACCCTCAGCGTCCGGGGGCTCGATTGCCTGGATGGCACGCCGCTGCTCGACCTGAAGCCGGAGCGCTGTCCCTTCACGCCGGGCCACGAGATTTAGCGACTGCGCGCTGCCTCCGATGCGGTAGAAATCCGAATTCGGAGGGCGAGGGACCATGGGCGGGCGGCTGCGGCTTCTGTTTTGCGATCACCTCAATCTGGCGCGCGGCAAATACCTTCCGGCGGGCAAGATCGGCGACGGCAGCTCGCGCTTCTGCCAGGGCGTCTTCGCCATCGGCTATGACAAGGAACTCCTGGCAGCTCCAGGCTCAGGGATGCGCGACGGCCTGCCCGATATTGTGGCGCTCTACCGGGCGGCCGACATCCGTGAGGGCTGGGAGCCGGACACCCGGGTGGTCGTGGCGGATCTGGCGGAGAGCGGGGGTGCGCCGCTGCCGCTTTGCGGCCGGAGCCTGCTGAGGCGCACGGTACGGGAATGGGAGGCGCTGGGCTATGCCCCCAAGGTCGGGCTGGAGCTCGAGGCCTATGCCTTCCAGCGCGGCGAGGCGGGCGCCCTCATCCCCTATGACACCCCCGGTGCCTATGTCTATGCCACCGGCCGGCTTGCCGATCCGATCCGTTTCACCGATGCCATCTGGGACCGGGCTGCCGCGGCGGGGCTGAAGCTGGACAGCATCACCACCGAATATGATTCGCCGCAGTTCGAATTCACCCTCGCCCACGGCGATCCGGTAAAGACGGTGGACGAGGCCTTCCTGTTCCGGCTTCTGGCGCGCGAGATCGCCCTGGAGCAGGGGGTCATCCTCACCTTCATGCCCAAGCCGATCCCGGGCAAAAGCGGCAGCGGGCTGCATGTGAATTTCAGCTTTCTCGACAAGGACGGGCGCAACGCCCTCGGCGACGGCCGGACGCCCGAGACGATGACCCCGCTGATGCGGGGCTGTGTCGCCGGGCTCCTGCATCATCATCGCGGCATGGCTGGGTTGCTGGCGCCGACGGTCAACTCCTATGAGCGGCTGAGGCCGGGGAGCCTGTCGGGCTATT
>Ga0310811_10008172_pt1 | contig 13443 bp, 11 predicted proteins | sample YCmetagenome_FD_207642 | JGI IMG/M metagenome (GOLD analysis project Ga0310811, IMG submission 207642) | Soil microbial communities from experimental microcosm in Duke University, North Carolina, United States - YC | ecosystem: Engineered > Artificial ecosystem > Soil microcosm > Unclassified ... | reverse complement strand
TGCCGAGACGCAGATCGACATAACTGTCCGGCGCGGCGGCGGTGAAGCGCCGGAGCGGCTCCTGCAAGGCGAGCGCCGGGTTGGTGATGATGCTGTCGACGATGCCGATGCTCAAGCGCCCGACCAGCCGGTCTCCGGCATGGGCGACGTGCTGCTGGAATTTGTCGATGTCCTGGAACAGTTCCCGCGCCGCCTGCAAGGTCGTCTCACCGAAGGGGGTGAGCTTGAAGCCGCGCCGCCCTCGCAGGCAGAGCGCGCCGTTGAGCAGCCGTTCCAGCGACTTGATGTGCGTGCTGAGCGTGGATTGCGAGAGGTTGAGCGCAATCTGCGCGCCGCTGAAACTGCCGGCCTCCGCCAGGGCGACGAAGACCCGCAGCAAGCGGAGATCGATATTGTCCAGGCGCCGCATGGATGAAACATACATCGATGTTTTTCAATGTAAACCATGAGAAATTTTAGTCGCTTTCCATGTTTCGATTGGGCATTTTCGCGCCATCATGCATGTTGAGGAAGTTCGCGGCCTGTGGACCCGCTCGCTCATCGCCTGGCCGGACGGACGGCGTGACGTAACCACACAAGTGGCCTGGCTGCAGGGGGAAGGGCTGTTTGCCGATTTGCGCCAGCCGCCGGACCTCGCCGCCCGGCTCTCCGCCGCGGCCTGCCGCGACGAGCTGACAGCCGGGGATTGTCTGGCACTCGCCGCTCAGTACGGATTCTCAGGCCGTTTCGAGGCACGGGAGGGCGCCTATGAGTGGGTCAGGCGTGTTGATTATCAGCCGCCGCAGCCCACGCGGGACATTGGCCGCCTGTTCTGGCGCGACCGAATTCTGGTCGAAGAGGGGGTGGAGAGCGCCTACACCGAACATTGGCACCGTGACGCCGTGCCGGGCACGCCATGTGCCGGCTTGTGGCTGCGCGACGCCGCGCAGTGCGTTTCCGGCTGCCTGCTGCGCGTGGGAGACTGGTTTGCCTATGTGCGCGGGCGGGGTGAGGCGATCGCCGGGGAGAGTTTGGAGCGCCTGGTCCAAGGCGCCGACTCGTTGCGAGGGATGCAGATGCTCGTCGATTGTGAAATCTCGCTCGGGCGCGTCGGCGTGCAGGGCTGGAAGATCGCCCGCTCGAGCCTGCCGTATAAAGTCGGCACCCTTCTCGCGATCTGTCCGGAGGCGGAAAGCCGATTGGCGCTGCGCGATCTGGATGAGACCGGCCGGCCGACGCAACGCGTTTGGGAAATCGCTGAAGAGGAAGCGGATGGTTCGATCTTCTTCGAAGCGAACCCGGCCAAAATCTCGGGGGCCACGCCGTGGTAGCGCAGCGCGTGATTGTGACGGGTGCCGCCAGCGGCATCGGCCTCGCCACAGCGCGGGCCTTCATCGAAGCCGGCGCGCTGGTGCTGGGGCTCGATGTTGCGGGCCTCCCGGAGGATGTTCCGGGACTGGTAGTCGATGTTGCAGATGCGGACGCGGTTGGGCGGGTTGTCGCCCAGGCCTGCGCGCGGCTCGGCGGTCTCGATTGCCTGGTGAATTGCGCCGGAGTCGAATATGACGCGCCGCTGGCCGATCTGGATGTCGCGGCGCTGGATCGCATGTTCGCCGTCAATCTGCGCGGGCCGATGCTGGTGGCGCGCGCCGCGCTGCCCTTCATGGCGGCAGGCGGGTGCATCATCAATCTGGCCTCTGAGCTCGCCTATCTCGGCCGTGCTGGGGCGTCCGGCTATTGCGCGACCAAGGGTGGCATCCTCTCGCTCACCCGCTCCTGGGCGCGCGAGCTGGGACCGACGATCCGCGTGAACGCGGTGGCGCCCGGCCCCATCGACACGCCTTTGCTGAATTACGCGGGCATGAGCGAGGCGCTGAAAAAAACCGAGACCGGCAACCCGATGGGACGCATCGGCCGGCCGGAAGAAGTGGCTTCGGTGATCCAGTTTCTCGCAAGCCCCGCGGCAAGTTTCATTACCGGACAATGTTATAGCGTCGATGGCGGCGCGGCCATGCATTAAGGAGGCGGACGATGGTCGAGAGCGTGTTCATGGCGGAATTGTCCTGGCCGGAATGGCAGGAGAAAATCGCGAACGGCGCGATCATGTTCATTCCGCTCGGCGCGACGGAACAGCACGGCCCGCATTTGCCGCTTAACGTGGACGTGATTCTGCCGACCGCCGTGTGCGCGCGTGTGGCGCGCCATGTCGGCGGGCTGGTCGCGCCGACGCTGCAATACGGCTATAAATCCATGCCCCGCTCCGGCGGCGGCCAGACCTTCCCCGGCACCACCAGCCTGGATGCCCAGACCTTCGCCCATACGCTGCGCGACGTGATCCGCGACATGGGCGCGCATGGCGCCCGCCGCTTCGTCGTGGTGAATGGCCATTTCGAGAATGCCTGGCCCTCCGTGGAAGGGCTGGATCTCGGCCTGCGTGCGTTGCGCCAGGAGAATATCACGGACGTGACGGCGATGCGCCTGGAATATTGGGATTTCGTCCGGCGCGAAACGCTGGACCGGATCTTCCCTGAAGGGTTTCCCGGCACCGAACTCGAGCATGCGAGCCTGATCGAAACCTCGCTGATGCTGCTGCTGCGCCCGGACCTGGTGGCGCAGGACAAGATCCCTCAAGAGGGCCGTGCGAACTTCCCGCCCTATGATATTTTCCCGGCGCCGCCCGGCTATTTACGGGGCACGGGCGTATTGGCCGATGCGCGCGGCGCACGCGCCGAAATCGGCCAATGGCTGATGGACGACCATGTGGCGTTGATCACGGCGGCGATCGTGAAGGAGTTCGGTCTATGAGCATCGCCGCCATCATGCGTGACCTCCAGGAGGCCGCTGCCCTGCCGTTGACGCAAGCCCGCACGCTCACGGCTGCCGCCTATACCGACCCGGATTATTTCGCGCTGGAGACGCGGCGCGTGCTGAAGGCTGGCTGGCTGTGCGCCGGGCATGTGTCGCAGATCAAGGACCCCGGCGCGTTCCTGCCGATTGATCTTCTCGGTGAGCCGGTGCTGTTGGTGCGCGACAAGGATGGCGACATACGCGCCCTCTCGCGCGTCTGCCCGCACCGGGGGGCGGATGTTCTGCTGGACGGTGAGCATACGGGCTGCGACATGGCGGGCAGCGTCATCATATGCCCCTATCACCGCTGGACTTTCGGCCTCGACGGCAGGCTGCGGGGTACGCCGCAGATGCAGAAGGCCCAAGGCTTCAACCGGGAGGATTGGCGGCTGGCGCCGATCCGCAGCGCCATTTGGCACGGCTTCATTTTTGTGAATCTCGATGGCGCGGCGCCCCCGCTGGAACAATTCTATGCGGCGTTCGGCGCCACAATCGCGCCCTGGGCGCTGCAGGAGATGGAACTTGTCGTGTCCCTGGAGTGGGAATGCCGGTTCAACTGGAAAGTGATGGTGGAAAACTGGATCGAGAGCTACCACCATCTCGGCCCGCACACGAACACGTTGAATCCCTTCATGCCCGCGCAGGATACTTGGTCGGAGCCGCCCAACCCGGCCTTCATCCATGCGCATTTGCCGCTCACCGGACGCGACGCGGCGCCGATCCGGGAGACGATCGAAAACGGCGCGGTGGGCGAGGGGTTTCTGCCCGTGCCCGGCTTGAGCTTGCAACAGCAGGAGGACTGGCATTTGTTTGTCGGTTTCCCTTGTTTCATGCTGCTGCTCGCCCGGGACCGTGCCATCTGGTACCGGCTGCAACCTCTCTCCCCGGACCATTGCCGGCTCACGACCACCATGCTGGTTTCGCGCGAGAGTCTGGCGATGCCCAATTATGACTCGGTTCTGGCGGCGGAGACCAAGATGCTGCGCGACTTTCATGTCGAGGACATGGCGGTGAATGAGGCGGTGCAGCGCGGGCTACGGTCTTCCCACGCGGTGCGCGGACGCCTCAGCCATTTGGAGGAGCCGGTTTGGCAGTTCCATCGCCAGCTCGCCGCATGGTTGGGCGCAGCATGACCCGGTTCGAGCCGACCGACGCCGCGCTGACGCCGCGTTTTGCGGGCGTCGGCAGTTAGGCGCCGATGTGGTGGAGGTCGCGCCCCTGTTCGACCTCGGCATCCGCAATGTCTCTTCCACGGCCCGCGACGGTTACGAGGCGGCGCGGGCCTTCGGCTCGGATATTCTCTCTCTGTCCGCCAGGTGCGTGCCCTGGGAACGGCGGCGGTGCTCGCCCGCATTCCGGAGCATGTGCGCTATTATCTGTCGATCGACATCGATGCGTTCGATCCCTCCATTGCGCCCGGCACCGGCACGCCGAGCCATGGCGGGTTCCAGTATTATGAGGTGCTGGAGCTGTTGGCGGGACTGGCGGCGCGCGGCGCCATCGTCGGGGTCGACCTCGTGGAGACCGCGCCGGACTATGACCCGGCCGGCGTCATGTCCATTCTGGCGGCGCAATTGCTGTCGAATCTCATTGGCCGGATTTTCGCGTGCCGATAACATATTGACACCGTCCGCCATTTCCTAAGATAAAAGGGCAGAGGCCACGTCCTCGCCCATTTGGGTTTCAAAGTCCGGGACGGCCTGGCGACAACTTATTCGTAAGGAGTTGCCGCGTCATGGAATTTCCCTTTCATTTCTGGTTGGCTGAGGATGGTACGGGGCTTTGCGCCTTTGGCCGCTCCGTTGGCGCTTTGGCCGCCAGGCAGGAGCTGCGCGCATGAGCCTTGAACCGGAATTATCCAACCTGGACAGGCTGACGCCGGAGCAATACCGGACGCGTTACGAGGGGCTGCAGGCCCGGGCCCGCGCCCGGGCGGCGGCGCCGGCGATGCTGGCGGCGACGGGTGCGCTGCCGGGCGTCTGGAAGACTGAAACCATCCCGCCGGGGAAATATGTCGCACTGAAACTGCGGCGGTTCGATGTGATCCGCATCCGCAACCCGCACGGCACGCCGGGTGCGGCGCTGTTCTTGTGGAACGCTGATGAAACGTCCGAACGTTATAACGCGGGCGATACGGTCAAGCTGCAATGGACCACCGTGCTGACCACTGGGCGCGTGCTGTTCTCCGACATGGGGCGCGTGCTCGCCTCCATCACGGCCGATACCGGCGCCGGGCATGACAGCATCGTCGGCCCCAACGGGCCGGCGCAGGCCAAGGGGGCGGCTAATGGGCGCGACAATCTGCGCCTTGCCGCGGCGAAGTTCGGGATGACGCGCCGCGATGTCGGCCCCGCGATCAGCCTGTTTTCCAGGATCACCACGGACGCGGAGGGCGGGTTCCATTATGCTGGGCCGCCGCCGAAAGGTGCCATGGTGGAACTGCGTGCCGAGCAGAATTTGCTGATCGCCTTGTCGAACACGCCGCATGCGTTGAGCCCGGTGCAGGAGAGTTCCGGGGCGATCGAGATCGAGATCGGCCGGCGGGCTCCTGCGGCGGACGATCTGTGCCGGCATTTCACGGAGGAAGCCGTGCGCGGCTTCGAAAATACCGACCAGGAGTTCGCGCGGTGAAGATCGTCTCCGACATGCTCGTTCCCGCCCGCGCGCCTTATTCGGCGACTCTGAAACAAGGGCAGGTGATGAAGATCATCGACCTGGAAAGCCAGCAGGCGGTGGATGCGCTGTTCTACAACGCGCATGATTTGTCCGAACGTTATTCGGTTCAGGACACGCTGGCCGCGCAGGCGGTGCAGGGCGGCAAATTCTTTCTGGAGACCGGCTCAGTCCTGCTTTCCAACGAAGGCAATGCGCTGGTGCGCATCATTGCCGATACGTGCGGGTTCCATGATAGCTGTGCGGGCGCGTGCTCCTGCGAAAGCAACAGCGTGCGCTTCGGCCATGAGACGCGCTTCATGCATGCATGCCGGGAAAATTTCCTCACGGAGATTGCCAAATACGGTCTGGGCAAGCGCGATCTTGTCTCCAACGTCAATTTTTTCATGAACGTGCCCATCCGGCCGGATGGCGAATTGACGGTGGATGATGGCGTTTCCAAGCCCGGCGGCTATGTGGAGCTGCGCGCGGAAATGGACGTGCTGGTGCTCATCTCCAATTGTCCGCAGGTGAACAACCCGTGCAACGGGTTCCGTCCTACCCCGATCCGTATCATCATCTCGGAAAGCTGATGTTCTCGAAGGTCCTGATCGCCAATCGCGGCGAGATCCTGCGGCGCGTCTGCCGCACGCTGGACAGGATGGGCGTTGCCGCGGTGGCGGTCTATTCGGAAGCCGACAAGTTCGCGCCTGCCGTTCTGGCGGCGCCGGAGGCTGTTGCCATCGGCCCGGCGCCGGCGGCCGAAAGCTATCTCAACATCGACGCCATCATCGCGGCCTGCCGGAAGACCGGCGCGAAGGCGGTGCATCCGGGCTATGGGTTTCTCTCCGAGCGGGTCGAGTTCGCGGAACGGCTGGCGGCGGCCGGGATCAAATTCATCGGCCCCGCGCCGGCGCATTTGCGCGATTTCGGGTTGAAGCACACGGCGCGCGCCCTGGCGGCTGAAGCCGGCGTGCCGATGCTGCCCGGCTCCGGCCTGCTGCCGGACGTGGCGGCGGCGCTGCGGGAAGCGGAGCGCATCACCTATCCGGTGATGCTGAAAAGCTCCGCGGGCGGCGGCGGCATCGGCATGGTGCTGTGCCATGACGCGGCGGAGCTGGCGGAGAAATTCGCCTCCGTCGCTCGCCTCGCGGTGAACAATTTCGGCAACGCGGCGCTGTTTCTGGAAAAATACGTGGCCCGCGCCCGCCATGTCGAAGTGCAGATTTTCGGCGACGGCAAGGGCCATGTCGTCTCCCTCGGCACGCGGGACTGCTCGCTCCAGCGCCGCAATCAGAAGGTGATCGAGGAAACGCCGGCACCGGGGATTCCGTTGCCGACGCTGCAAGCTTTGGAAGAAGCCGCGGTGGCGCTGGCAAAATCCGTGTCTTACGAATCCGCCGGCACGGTGGAATTCGTCTATGATGCGGAGACGAGGCAATTCTACTTCCTCGAGGTGAATACGCGCCTGCAAGTGGAACATGGCGTGACCGAGGCGGTGTACGGCGTCGATCTGGTCGAATGGATGGTGCGCCAGGCGGAAGGTGATTTTGTGCTCCCGGCGCAGGAGAGCCTCGTGGCCGATGGTGCCGCGGTGGAAGCGCGGATTTACGCGGAAATCCCTTCCGAGAATTTCCGCCCGGCCTCCGGCACGATCATCCGGTACACGCCGCCGCAAGGGCTGCGCGTGGATGACTGGGTGGAAACCGGCAGCGAAATTTCGCCTTATTACGACCCGATGCTGGCCAAGTTCATCGCCACCGGCGCCACGCGGGCGGAGGCCATCGCCGCTTTGCAAACCGGGATTGGAGATGCGGAGATCAGCGGCATCGAGACGAATGCCGATTATTGCCGTGAAATTCTGGCCTTGCCCGAATTCGCGGCGGCGGAAATGACGACCCGTACGCTGAGTCATTTTCATTATGTGCCGAAGACGGTCTCGGTGCTCGATGGCGGCGCGCAATCGTCATTGCAAAGTCTGCCGGGACGCCTCGGCTTTTGGGAAGTCGGCATTCCGCCCAGCGGTCCGATGGACGATAAGAGTTTTATCGCCGCCAATCTGCTGCTCGGCAACGCGCCCGGCGAGACGGCGCTGGAACTCACGCTCATCGGCCCGACGCTGAAATTCGCGCATGACGCGACGATCGCGCTGACCGGCGCCGGCATGGAAGCCGCGCTCGACAATGTTGCCGTCCAGTATAACCGGGCGGTGAAGGTACGCGCGGGGCAGGTGCTGACGCTCGGCGCCATCGCCGGTCCCGGCCAGCGCGCCTATCTGGCCGTAGCGGGCGGCTTTGCGGCGCCGGAATATCTTGGCTCCACCTCCACCTTTACCCTCGGCGGGTTCGGCGGACATTCGGGCGCGGCACTGCGCGCGGGTGACACGCTGCGGCTGAAGGCGCCGGACGCGACGGTTATTTCGGCAACGCCGGAGCTTGCCGTGCTGACGCATGAATGGGTGTTGCAGGTGCGGAACGGCCCGCATCAGGCGCCGGATTTCTTCAAGCCCTCCGATATCGAGACCCTGTTTTCGTCAAGTTATGAGGTGCACCACAACTCGGCCCGCACTGGCATCCGCCTGATTGGCCCCAAGCCGCAATGGGCGCGCGCGGATGGCGGGGAGGCCGGGCTGCATCCTTCCAACATTCACGACAACGCCTATGCGGTCGGCGCCATCGATTTCACCGGCGACATGCCGATTTTGCTGGGGCCGGACGGACCGTCGTTGGGCGGGTTCGTGTGCCCTGCGGTCGTCACCAAGGAAGATCTCTGGAAACTCGGCCAGTTGAAACCCGGCGACAAGGTGCGCTTCGTGGCGGCGGATGCGTCTCCCGCCGTCATCGCCACACAAGGCGACGTGGTCATCCGCCAGGCGGGGGATGAAGACATTCTCATCGAATTCGGCGAGATGACGTTGGATTTCGAGCTGCGCCTGCGCGCCCAGGCGTTGCGCGATGCGCTGGCGCGGGAAGCCGTTCCTGGAATCGTCGATCTGACGCCCGGCATTCGCAGCCTGCAAATCCATTTCGACATCGCGCACGCCTCACGCGCGGCGGTGATGGCGGTAGTGGAGCGCGTTCTCCCCACGCTGCCGGCGCCTGGCGAGATGGTGGTGAAAAGCCGCATTCTGCATTTGCCGCTATCCTGGAACGACCCGCAGATTCAGCTCGCCATGCGAAAATACCAGGAGACCACGCGGCCCAACGCACCCTGGTGCCCGGACAATATCGAGTTCATCCGCCGCATTAACGGGCTGGAGAGCATCGATGACGTGAAACGCATCGTCTTCGATGCGTCCTATGTCGTTATGGGGCTGGGCGATGTGTATCTCGGCGCGCCGGTGGCGACACCTTACGACCCGCGCCACCGTCTGGTGACGACCAAATACAACCCGGCCCGGCCGTGGACGCCGCAAAACGCCGTCGGCATCGGCGGCGCCTATATGTGTATCTATGGCATGGAGGGGCCGGGCGGCTACCAGCTGTTCGGGCGGACGATCCAGGTCTGGAACACGCATCGCGAAACGCCGCCTTTCGCGCCGGGGCATCCTTGGCTGCTGCGCCATTTCGACCAGATCAGGTTCTTTGAAGTCTCGACCGAGGAACTGGCGCTGGCGCGCGAGCAGTTCCTGCACGGCAAATATGAGATCAGGATCGAGGAGACGGAATTCTCCCTTGGCGCCTACAAGGCGTTCTGCGTGGAGAATGCCGACTCCATCGCCGCGTTCCAGCATGTGCAGCGCGCGGCCTTCGCGGCGGAACGCGCCGACTGGGCGGCCAAGGGGCTGAACAGCTTCGAGGAGAAGGAGGCGGCGCCTCCGCCGGAGGAGACGCCGCTCGGCGCCGGGGCCCGCGCCATCGCCGCACCCGTTCCCGGCAGCGTGTGGCAGATTCTGGTGAAACCAGGAGAGCAGGTACAGGCGGGCGACACGCTGATGCTGCTGGAATCCATGAAAATGGAGGTGCGCGTGGTTGCCGCCACCTCCGGCACCATCCAATCCATCACCGCCGAGCCGGGCCAAGCGGTCCGCGCCGGCCAGCGCCTTGGAGTCGTCGCCCTATGACCCCCGCTTTGCTGGAAATCGAGACCATCCACGCCGCCTATCGCGCCGGCACGCTCACGCCGCGCGCGCTGGTGGAGGAATTGCTTCGCCGGATCGATGACTATCCGGACAAGGCCGTGTTCATCACGCGCCTACCCGCGCAGGATGTGCTGGCAGCAGCGGATGCGCTGGATGTGACGGCGATGGCGCGGATGCCCCTGTTCGGCATCCCCTTCGTGGTGAAGGACAATATCGATGTCGCCGGCGTGCCGACCACGGCGGGCTGCCCGGACTTTGCGTTCACGCCGGACAAGGATGCTGCCGTGGTGGCGCGGTTGCGCGCCGCGGGGGCGATTCTGCTCGGCAAGACGAATCTCGACCAGTTCGCGACGGGGCTGAACGGCACACGCTCGCCTTATGGCGCGCCGCGTTCGGTGTTCAATGCGGATTATGTGTCCGGCGGTTCCTCCTCCGGTTCCGCGGTCGCGGTTGGCGCAAGGCTGGCGGTGTTTTCGCTGGGCACGGATACCGCGGGGTCTGGTCGCGTTCCCGCTATGTTCAATAATCTCGTCGGCTTGAAGCCCACCATCGGCCGCATCCCCGTCACCGGCGTGCTGCCCGCGTGCAAGACACTCGATTGCGTCAGCGTGTTCGCCAACAGCGCCGCGGATGCCATGCGTGTTCTCACGGCGGCGGAAGGGGTGGATGAGGGCGATGCCTATTCCCGCGCGCCGGCGGCGAAAATTCTTCCCGCCACGCCGCGCGTGGGCGTTCTTGCCTCCGCCGCGCGTGACTTTGCGGGCGATGAAGCCAGCGCGGCCTTGTACGATGCCGCCGTCGCCAAGGCGCAATCCCTGGGCTGGCATGTCGAGACCTTCGATTATGCGCCCTTCAAGGACATCGCCGCTGCGCTTTATGGTGGCCCCTTCGTCGCGGAGCGCCTGGCGGCGGTGCGGGAGTTTTTTGAAACCTCGCCGGGCTCGTTCGATCCCACGGTGCGGAGCATCATCGCCGGCGCGCAAAAATTCACCGCGGCCGATCTCTTTGCCGAGATCTACCGCATCCAGGCGCTGCGCCGTGTGGCGCAGGGCGCGTTAGAAAATCTGGATATGTTGTTGTTGCCGACCGCGCCCACGATCTTCACGGTCGCACAACTGCGGGCAGAGCCGCTTAAGGCCAATGCCACGCTCGGGCTGTACACGAATTTCGTGAACATTCTCGACCTCGCCGCCATCGCGCTGCCGGCCGGTTTCACGCCGGGCGGACTGCCTTTCGGCGTCTCGCTCATCGGCCCTGCTTTCTCGGAAGTTTCGCTCGGCGCCTATGCGGATGCGTTGCATGTGGCGCTCGGCGCGGGTTCGGGTGCCGACAAAATCATCCCCTCCACCCGCGTGGGTGCACCGCAACCGGAGGAAGTCACGTTGGTGGTAGCCGGCGCACATCTTTCCGGCATGGCGCTGAATCATGAGTTGACGGCTTTGGGCGCGCGGTTTGTCGCCGCCGCCAAAACCGCCCCCGGCTACAAGCTGTTCGCGCTCGCCACGACTCCGCCCAAGCCCGGCCTCGCCCGCGCGCCCAGCTTTGCCGGCGGGGGGATCGATGTGGAAATCTGGTCGTTGACGCCAGAAGCTTTCGGCAAATTCGTGGCCGCCCTGCCGGAGCCGATGGGCATCGGCAAGGTGACTTTGGCGGATGGCAGCGTGCATCCGGGGTTTTTGTGCGAGGCCTGCGTTCTGGAAAATGCCGCCGACATCACCGCTTATGGCGGTTGGCGCGCTTACCGCACCGCCATAGGGTAAAACATTGTGGCAAGCATGACGCTTGCCACAATGGCACATCAGTTTCGCGAGAGTCCGCTACCCTGCGGGGATATTCCGGGGATGACGGGCCATGCGCCGGCGGCCGGATTTTCAACATCGCTGAAACTGGCAGCTTCTTGCCGGCGGCACGGCGTGTTTGCGCCTGGCGCGCCGCGGCAATAAACTTCTCTATTTGTAACAGTATTTCTGCCAGACATACGCAGCGGAGTTTCACAGCGGTTCGAAGCCGTCGGCCGACGATTCCGCTCTGCTCAGTTTATTTGCAAAACGCTGCCCAAATATATCTCAGCGTGATCAGATTAGAAACATCCACGCAAAATGCAGGAATATTTTGGTATCGAGTCGTCTTGACGGGTGTAAATAAACCATCCTTTAATGAAAATGTTCAGGCTTGTTTCCTGGGTGCGTGAGAAGATCGTGGGTTGTGGCGGGGCGTGAAGGCTCCGGTTTTGCGAAGGGTTGGCGACTTGGCACGGAAGAAATTCCATCTCGGCTGGTTCATGAATTTCACGCCGGACGAATGGCGTGCGCCGTTCGGCCAAGGCGGTTCTCCGTGGGATGGCCAGTTTTATGTCGAGATGGCACAGACGCTGGAGCGCGCCTGCTTCGACTATATCATGATCGAAGACAAGCTGATGGTCTCCGAGACCTATGGCGGCTCGCGCGAACTCGGCTTGCGCAGCGGCGTGATGGTGCCCAAGCACGATCCCGTGCCGCTCGCGGTCGCCATGGGCATGGCCACGAACCATCTCGGAATCGTCGCGACCATGTCCACGCTCGCTTATCCGCCCTTCCTGCTGGCGCGGCTTTGCTCCACGGTCGACAGCCTGACCAAGGGACGATTCGGGTGGAATGTAGTGACCAGCGCGGAGAATCTGGCGGCACAGAATTTCGGCCTGGACAAGCTCCCCGCGCGCGAACTGCGCTACGAGATGGCCGAAGAATATATGGACGTCGTCGGCAAGCTGTTCGACAGTTGGGAGGAAGGCGCGGTGCGCCTGGACCGTGAGGCCGGCATCTATGCCGACCACACCAAGGTTCACCCGATTGACCATCAGGGTAAATTCTTCAAGGTGCGCGGGCCGTTGAACACCGTGCGCTCGCCGCAGGGGCGCCCGGTCTATGTACAAGCCGGTGCGTCGCCGCGCGGGCGCGACTTTGCGGCGCGCTATGCGGATTCCATCGTGTCCGTCGCCAGCGGCGTTGCGGAGATGAAAGTCTTCCGCGACGATATTCGCGCCCGTGCCGCTGCGGTCGGCCGTAACCCGGACACGATCAAGGTGCTCTTCTGTGTCACCCCGACATTGGGAGAGACCGAAGCGGAGGCGCGGGAAAGGCATGACCGCATGCTCAACGCCCCGCATTTCATCGCCGACATGCTGGCCTCCGTTTCCGCGATCACGGACATTGATTTCGCGAAATTCGATCTCGACCAGCCTTTGCCGGAGCGCCTTGTCACCAATGGCGAGCAGGGAACGCTCGACAAATTCCAGCAATGGGGCAGCGGTAAGACATTGCGTCAGCTCGTCGTCGACGGCGCGGGCGGCATCGTGTCTTCGGTCGAGCTCATCGGCACGCCGAAAGCGGTCGCCGCGCGGATGGGCGAGGTGATGGAAGAAGTCGGCGGCGACGGTTTCCTTATCACCACGCCGATTCTGCGAGTCGGAAGGCGCTATCTGGTGGAAGTGGCGGATGGGCTGGTGCCGGAACTGCAACGGCTCGGCCTGACGCGCACGGAATACAAGCATAAGCTGCTGCGCGACAATTTGCAGGAGTTCTAACGTGGCTACCGGCGCCATTCCAAGGCGCTGCAAACAATGTTCGTCTTAAAAACAGCCTTTAATTGCGAGGTCTTCATGAAACGGGCGTACAAGTTTACCACCCTTTTTACCGCCGCGGCGCTCATGCTCGGCTCTGCCTTGACCGCGGCGAAGGCGGACACGCCACTCAAAATCGGCTTTTCCGACTGGCCCGGCTGGACCCCGTGGCAGATCGCCATCGACAAAGGCTGGTTCAAGCAGGCCGGCGTTGATGTCGACATGCAGTGGTTCGACTATTCGGCCTCGTTGAATGCCTTTGCGGCGGGCAAGCTGGATGGCGACA
>Ga0310811_10008171_pt1 | contig 13445 bp, 12 predicted proteins | sample YCmetagenome_FD_207642 | JGI IMG/M metagenome (GOLD analysis project Ga0310811, IMG submission 207642) | Soil microbial communities from experimental microcosm in Duke University, North Carolina, United States - YC | ecosystem: Engineered > Artificial ecosystem > Soil microcosm > Unclassified ... | reverse complement strand
TGCTCGCCGCCGCGATCGCGATCGCGGCGACGCTGCAGGCGGCGCTCGGCGCCGGCCTCGTGCGCCGCTTCGTGTCGCGCCCGCTGACGTTGACCGTGCCGCGCGACATCGCCGCCTTCCTCGCTTGCTGCGCGGTGAGCAGCGTCGTCGCGCCGACGATCGCGTCGCTCGCGCTGCGCGCGACCAACGTCATCGCCGCCGGCAAGGTCGCGTCGACGTGGGGCGTGTGGTGGATCGGCGACCTCGCCGGCCTCCTCATCGCGACGCCAGTCGCCCTCACCCTGCTCGGCCGGCCGCGCTCCGAGTGGGCACCGCGACGCCTTTCGGTCGGTCTGACGATGTCGCTGGTGATGCTGTTCCTCGGGCTCGGCATCGCCCAGGCGACGCGCTGGAACGAGGAGCGGGTGCGAGCGACGTTCACGCACGATGCGGCGAGCGCGTCGCTGACGCTGCAGGCACAGCTCGAGGAGCCGCTCGACGCGCTCGAGGCGCTGCGCGCTGTCTTCGCCGTCAGTCGGCACCCGACCCGTGCCGAACTGCGGATCGCCGCGCAGCGCTGGCTCGGATCGACCGCGGTCGCCGCCATGGGCTGGAGCGAGCGCGTGCGCCGCGACGACGTCGCGGCGTTCGAGGCGCGCGCACGCAGCGAAGGTCTCGCGGGATTTCGCGTCAGCGACGGCGGCGATGGGTTCGCAGCGCCTGGCGCTGCCGCTGGCGCGCTGCTGCGCGGCGACGACGTCGTCGCGGTCAGGCTGGTCGAGCCGGCGCAGAGCAACGCCGCGCTGCTCGGCGTCAATGGCCTCGCCGGCGAGCTGTCGCGGCCGGCGATCGTGCGCGCGATCGACAGCGGCGAGCCGGCAGCGACGGCCGCCATTCCGATCGCGCCGAACGATCCCAACGACCGCCGCATGGCAGTCTCGATCTACCAGGCGGTCTACGACGGCGACGCCGCGAGCACCGCCGATCGCCGCGCGTCCCTGCGCGGCGTCGTCTTCGTCACCGTGCCGATGGAGCCGAAGTTCGCCGCCTTGGTCGGCAAGGTTCCCGCGTACCTGCGGCTCTGCGTCGTCGACAGCGATCCGTCTGCGAGCCGCAAGCGCCTCTCCGGCGCGCCCGGCTGCGAGGTCGACCGCGCCGCGCTCGGCCATGAGCGCCCGCTCGCCTTTGCCGGCCGGCAATGGGAGCTGCGCGCCAGCGCCGAGAGCGACGACGTCCCCGACGCCGCCAACCGGAGCGCGTGGACGATCGCCGTCGTCGGGCTGCTGTCGGCGGCGATGCTCGGCGCCTCGTTGCTGATCACGACCGGGCGGACGCGGCGCATCGAGAGCGCGGTCCGTGAGCGCACCGCGGCATTGCGCGCCGAGGTCGCCGACCGCCATGTCGCCGAGAGCGCGCTGCGCGCCAGCGAGCAGCGCTTCCGCAACATCCTCGACAACGTTCCGATCGGCGTCGTCTACACCGACCTTGGCGGCCGGATCATCCAGGCCAATCCGCGCTTCTGCGAGCTGACCGGCTACAGCGAGGCCGAGCTGACGCAGCTGAGCCCGGCGGCGCTCACGCACCCCGAGGACTTCGCCAACGACCAGTTGCTGACCGCGCAGCTGATCGGCGGCGAGATCCCGATGTACCGGCGGCACAAGCGCTGCATCAACCGCGCCGCCGAAATCGTCTGGGTGCGCTCGACCGTCTCGCTGCTGCGCGGCGCCGACAACGCGCCGTGGCGGATCGTCGGCGTCGTCGAGGACATCACCGAGCACCTGCGCCTCGAGGAGGCCGAGCGGGCGCGCGAGGCCGCGGAGCTTTCGAACCGCGCCAAGAGCGACTTCCTTTCGCGCATGAGCCACGAGCTGAGGACCCCGCTCAACGCGATGCTCGGCTTCGCACAGTTGCTCGAGATCGACCGGCGCAACCCGCTCACTCCGGGCCAGCGGCCGTGGGTCGCGCAGATCCAGCAGGCCGGCTGGCACCTGCTCGAGATGATCAACGACGTCCTCGACCTGTCGCGGATCGACTCCGGGAACCTCCGCCTGCAGACGGGAACGCTCGAACTGCGGGAGCTCGTCGACGCGACGACGGCGCTCGTCGCGAGCGACGCCGCCAAGCGCGGCATCAGGATCACCGCCGAGCTCGCGCCGGAAGCGTCGGCGATCCTCGGCGACGGCACGCGGGTCAAGCAGATCCTCACCAATCTGCTGAGCAACGCCGTCAAGTACAACATCGACGGCGGCCGCGTCCACCTCGCGAGCCGGCTCGGCGGCCCCGACCTGGTCGAGGTCTCGGTGACCGATACCGGTCTCGGCATGACTCCCGAGCAGATGGAAGAGCTGTTCCGACCGTTCAACCGGCTCGGCCGCGAGCGGACGGCGCTCCAGGGGACCGGAATCGGGCTGGTCATCAGCCGCCGGCTCGCCGAACTGATGGGCGGCTCGATCCGGGTCAAGAGCGTCTCCGGCCAGGGCTCGTCGTTCATCCTGCGCCTGCCGAAGGCCATCGACCCGGACACCGTGCCGTCGTCGCTCGACGATCTGGCCTCGCTGTCGGCCGACTACCACCGGCGGATCGTGCTCTACATCGAGGACAACGAGACCAACATCGAGGTGATGCGCGGCATCGTCGCGCAGCGCGCCCAGGTCCAGCTCGAGGTCGCGACGACCGGGCTCGGCGGCCTCGCGGCCGTCCGTGAGCGCCGGCCGCACCTCCTCCTGCTCGACATGCACCTGCCCGACATGGCCGGGCTCGACGTTCTCCACCACCTCAAGGCCGACCCGGCGACGTCGACGATCCCGGTCATCGTCGTCTCTGCCGATGCCACCGCCCAGCAGGTCGACGCCGCGCTCGACGCCGGCGCCGTCCGCTACCTGACCAAGCCGGTCGGCGTCAACGAGCTCCTGTCGGCGCTCGACGACCTCCTCGAGCGGGCGGACACCGGCTTCAGCTGACCGCCGGGGGAGATCGGAACGCTCGGGCGCCACTTTTGCCCGCTCATAGACAGGCCTGATCGTCGCGATTGCGCGCGTCTTAGCACTCCGAGATCGAGACTGCTAATATGCACGGAACCGATACGGCCGGAAAGGGTCTTATTCCGCCATGACCAGTTCTTCTGCGAACGCCGTCGCCCTGCGGGATCCGTGGGCGATCGTCCCTTCCCTCGGCAACCTCGACGCCTACATCGGCGCCGTCAACCGCGTCCCTCTTCTGACCCAGGAAGAGGAGACCGAGTTCGCCCGTCGTTTGCGCGACGACGACGATCTCGCCGCGGCCGGACGCCTCGTCGTCTCGCACCTGCGCCTGGTCGTCTCGATCTCGCGCAAGTACCTCGGCTACGGCCTGCCGCACGGCGACCTGATCCAGGAAGGCAACGTCGGCCTGATGAAGGCCGTGAAGCGCTTCGACCCCGACCAGGGCGTCCGCCTCGTCAGCTATGCGATCCACTGGATCAAGGCCGAGATCCACGAGTACATCCTGAAGAACTGGCGGATGGTCAAGGTCGCGACGACCAAGGCGCAGCGCAAGCTCTTCTTCAATCTCCGCTCGATGAAGCAGAGCCTGAAGGACGACGCCGGCGACGAGGACACGCATCGCTCGTCACTGACGCAGGGCGAGGTCGACACGCTGGCCGAGAGCCTCAACGTCAAGCGCGAGGAAGTCCTCGAGATGGAGACGCGCCTGTCGGGCGGCGACGTCGCGCTCGAGCCGCAGGTCGACGACGGCGAGGAGAGCTATGCGCCGATCTCGTACCTGGCGGACGAGAGCAACGAGCCGACGCGCGTCATCGAGAGCAAGAAGCGCGACTGGCTCGCCGGCGACGGCATCGCGCTCGCGCTCGAATCGCTCGACGCGCGCAGCCGCCGCATCGTCGAAGAGCGCTGGCTCAAGGTCAACGACGACAGCTCGGGCGGCATGACGCTGCACGACCTGGCGGGCGAGTACGGCGTCAGCGCCGAGCGCATCCGGCAGATCGAAGTGGCGGCGATGAAGAAGATGCGGAAGGCCCTCGCGCACGCGGCTTGAGCCGCGCAGCGGCTCAAGCCTTCGGCTGACAGGGCTGCTCCCTCCCAGCTTCGCTCCCCTCCCTCCAAGAGGGAGGGGCCGGTCCCTTCGGGACCGATCAACACGGCCCTCCGGGGCCGTTCCTGTTTCTAGGCGGCGAGGAGCTGCTTGAGGTCGCCGGTCAGCAGCTTCGTGTCGGCGCCGTACGGGACGAAGAGGCGGACGCGGCCGGCGGGGTCGAAGACGAACGACGCCGCGCTGTGGTCCATGGTGTAGCTGCCTGGGGTCTTGCCGGGCACCTTGGCGTAGAAGACCTTGAATTCCTTCGCCGCCGCCTTCGTCTGCTCGGCGTCGCCGCGCAGGCCGACGACGTTCGGCCCGAAGTTCGCGAGGTACGCCTTCAGGACCTCCGGCGTGTCGCGCTCGGGATCGATCGTGACGAAGACGGTCTGCAGGCGGTCGCCGTCGGCGCCGAGCTGGGTGCGGATCTGCGCGAGCTCAGCCATCGTCGTCGGGCAGACGTCGGGGCACTGCGTATAGCCGAAGAAGACCACGACGACCTTGCCGCGCCAGTCGGCGAGGCTGCGCGGCTTGCCGTCGGCGTCGGGCAGCTCGAGCTTGCGCGCGAACTCGGCGCCGGTGATGTCGGTGAAGTGGAACGTCGGCTTGCTGCCGACGCCGGCGATCCGGTCGCAGCCGCCGAGGACGGCGACCGCAGCGATCGCGAAGGCGCGACGGGTGGTTGTCATGCGACGAGCGGCCAGAGATAGTGATCGACGAGCAGCGCCGCGAAGAGCAGCGTCAGGTGCACGATCGAGAAGCGGAACGTGCGGCGCGCGAGCGCGTCCGAGTAGCTGCGCCAGAGCCGCCACGCGTAGCCGCTGAACATCGTCCCGAGGACGATCGCGGCGGCGAGGTAGATGCCGCCGCTCAGCCCGGCGACGAAGGGCAGCAGCGTCGCCGCGAACAGCACGAGCGTGTAGAGAAAGACGTGCAGGCGCGTGAACTCGGAGCCGTGCGTCACCGGAAGCATCGGCAAGCCGGCGCGGCGATAGTCCTCGGCGCGGTAGAGCGCGAGCGCCCAGAAGTGCGGCGGCGTCCAGACGAAGATGATGAGGCTCAGGATCAGCGCTTCCGGCCCGACCTCGCCGCGCATCGCCGCCCAGCCGAGGACCGGCGGCATCGCCCCCGAGGCGCCGCCGATGACGATGTTCTGCGGCGTCAGCGGCTTCAGCACCAGCGTGTAGACGACCGCGTAGCCGATGAAGGTGGCGAGCGTCAGCCACATCGTGAGCGCATTGACCGCGAGGCCGAGGATCGCGCTGCCCCCGACGCCGAGCACCGCCGAGAAGACGAGCGCCTGCATCGGCGTCAGCTCGCCAGTGGCAGTGGCGCGCCAAGACGTCCGCGCCATGCGCCGATCGATGTGCTGCTCGACGAGGCAGTTGAAGGCTGCCGCCGCCGCAGCGACGAGCCAGATCCCGGCGATGCCGAACAGCGCCGGCCGCCACTCCGGGAGCCCCGGCGATGCCAGCAGCATGCCGATCGACGCGCAGAAGACGATCAGCTGGACGACGCGCGGCTTGGTCAGCGCGTGGTACTGGCGCAGCTTGGCGCCGACCGAGACGACGCGGGGGGCGGCGGAAGCGAGCGCGTCGGACATCAGCCGATCCTAGCCCGCAGCGCTGTCCGGGGTGATGTCGCACGCCGCTCTTCGGCCTGCGCGCCGGCGCGCGCACGCGGCGCGCTGCGCACGATCAGCAGTGTCAGGACGACGACGAGCGCGGCAGCGCCGCCCGTGTGCGCGACGGCCGCGAACAGCGGCCAGCCGAGCACGACGTTGCCGAGGCCGCTCGCTGCCTGCCATGCCGCGATGCCGAGCAAGCCCAGTGCCCACGGGCGCGTCGCCGCGCCCGCGGCGCGCAGCCGCCACGCGAGGAGGACGAGCGCAGGGAGGAGGATCACCGCGCCGATGCGGTGCGCCATGTGGATCGCGGTGAGCGCGGCGAACGGCAGATAGCCGTCGCCGCTTTCGCCGAGCGGGCGGGCGACGACGAAGCCGGCCGCGCTCATCTCCGGCCACCAGCTGCCCTGGCAGGTCGGGAAGTCGCGGCAGGCGAGAACAGCGTAGTTGCTGCTGACCCAGCCGCCGAGCGCCGCCTGCGCGACCGTCAATGCGGCAACCGCGAGCAGCCCCCGCCGCAACGCCGGCGCCAGCGCGAGCGGCCGCGGCGCGTAGTGCTCTGCCTGGACCGCGAGCAGCGCAAGCAGGCCGTAGCCGGCGAGCAGGTGCAGCGTGACGATCGCGGGATAGAGCCGCATCGTCACCGTCAGCGCGCCGAACGCGCCCTGCATGCAGATCCAGACGAGCGTCAGCAGCGCCCAGCGCGCGCTGATCCGGCCACCGCTGCGCCTCGCCGCAAGCAGCGCCATCGCGAGCAGGACGATGACCAGCACGCCGATCGCGGTCGCGGCGTAGCGGTGCAGCATCTCGACCCAGGCCTTCGACGCGGTCACCGGCCCGGTTGGGATTGCGGCTTCGGCGGCGGCGATGCTCGTGCCGGCGCCGATCGGGCTCGCGTGCCCGTAGCAGCCGGGCCAGTCGGGGCAGCCGAGGCCCGAATCGCTCAGCCGCGTGTAAGCGCCGAGCAGGACGAGATCGAAGGTGAGGAAGAGGACGAGCCAGGCGAACGCCTGAAGGCGCAGCGTCGGCGCGTCGCCCTGCCGGCGCCGCCAGCTCCACGCGAGCGGCACCAGCGCGATCAGCGTGCCGACGGCGAGGATGCCGGCGAGCGGTGCCAGGTCGTACGCAGGGACGGTCGGATTCATCGTCGTCAGCGCCCGGGCTGGTCCCATCCCGCCGACGCGCCGAGCAACCGGTCGACGTCGCGCTTCAGCCGCGACGGCTCGGCATCGGCCGGCACGCGCATCATCCAGTCGCCGCGCGGATCGACGAGGTAGAGGTGGTCCTCGAGCGCGTGGCCCGGCGCTGCGGCGAGCCAGCCGGCGAGCGCGGCGCGCGGCGTGCGCAGCACCGTCGTCGTCGCGAACGTCGCCTTGGCGTCGGCGGTCGCGGCGATCGCGCGCAACGTCTCCGGCCGCGGCGACGCATCGTCGTCGACGAGCCAGACCTTGTCGACGCGGTCCTGCTGCGCGCCGAGCGCCGCGTGGAGCTGGCGCTGCAGCCAGAGGTGCCGCTCGCAGCGCGCGTCGCACGCGCCGCCGGCGACGACGACGACGAGCCACTGGCCGGCGAGCGACTGCGGCGCGACCGCGCCGCCGCCCAGATCGGTGAGCGGCAGCGACGCCGGGATCGGCCGCGTCGGCGTGATCAGCTCGCTGTAGTTGGTGCGCGCCTGCGGGCGCAGGACGAAGTATGCGAAGTACGACGCGATGACCGGCGCAGCGCAGACGAGCAGGATCACGAGCATCGTCCAGCGCCCGCGCTCGGTCCGCCGCAGCACGGCGGCGTCGCGCGTCGACGGCAGCGAGTGGACGCTGAAGTTGACGAGCAGAGACGAGTCAGGGCTTGCCGGGGCGGATGAATCGATGCCAGACATAGAGGATCACGATGCCGGCCGCGATGGCGAACCATTGCGCCGCGTAGCCGTAATGCTTCTGCACGTCGGCCGCGGGCCGAGGCCAATGGCGGACGAGACCGTCGGCGGTCGCGCCGGCGTCGCTCTGCACGATCGTGAGCGGCAGGAGCGCGAGGCCGGTTTCGCGCGAGAACGCGTCGATGTCGAGATTTTGCCGGATCGCGCCGCTCGCCGCGCCGCCGAAGTCGAACAGCCGGGCGGGCTGCGGGGCGACGACACCCGCGACACCGACGCTCGACGCCGGCGTTGCGACCGGCGGCAGCGTTTCGCGCGAATTGAAGTTGCGCGGCGCCCAACCGCGCTCGACGAGCACCGTCGCCGCAGACGCGTCGAGTGCGAGCGGCGTAACGACGAAGAAGCCGACCTTGCCATCCATCTGCCGGTTGTCGAGAAAGATCGTGCGGTCGGCGAGCCAGCGGCCGTGGACGACGACGCGGCGGTGTTCCTGAGCCCGGGCGGCGTCGCTCGTGCGCGCGAGCGATGCGGCGTCGAGCGCGGGCTCGTGCGAGCGTGCCTCGAGGCTCGCCTGCAACGCCAGCTTCTGGTGGGCGCGGTCGAGCTGCCAGACGCCGAGCCGGGACGCGAGCGCAACGCCAGCGATCGCGGCGGCGAGGACGACGATGCCGCGCCAGCGCCGCCGTCGCTCCGACGTCTCGGGCACTGCGAGCGGAGCGTTCACGATCCCCTCACCCCCCGTGGTGCGCACCGCGCCAACCATAATCGCGGGCAATGGGCATCCTGATCGGCATCGCCTTCGCCGTCATCCTCGCTGCCCTGGCTTGGGCGGGCGTCGCGATGTTGCGCGGCGGCCGCGACGCTGACCCGAAGGGCGAGAACATGATGCGCGCGCTCGCCGTGCGGATCGCGATCTCGGTGCTGCTGTTCGCGTGCATCCTGATCGCCTGGTCGCTCGGCTGGATCCACCCGACCGGGCTGCCGTTGCAGCACGGCTGAAGCCGGCGACGCCGCGTCGCGCGGTGCCGTGCGCCGTCGGCTACAGCCAGTAGACGACGATGTAGAGGCCGAGCCAGACGACGTCGACGAAGTGCCAGTACCACGCCGCGCCCTCGAAGCCGAAGTGGCGCTCGGGAGTGAAGTGGCCGCGCATCAGCCGGATCGTGATGAACGTCAGCATCGTCATGCCGACGAACACGTGAAAGCCGTGGAAGCCGGTCAGCATGAAGAACGTCGAGCCGTAGATGCCCGAGCTCAGCTTGAGGTTGAGCTCGGTGTAGGCGTGGCCGTACTCATAGGCCTGGAAGCCGAGGAATGTCAGGCCGAGCAGCACGGTGATCCACATGAAGAAGATCGTGCGCGCGCGGTGGTTCGCGATCAGCGCGTGGTGCGCGATCGTGATCGTCACCCCCGAGCTCAGCAGCAGGGCGGTGTTGAGCGTGGGTATCGGCCACGGCCCCATCGTCAGGAACGGATCGATCGTTCCCGCCGGCGACGCCGTGTAGCCCGGCGCGGTGCTCGGCCAGACGGCCTTGAAGTCGGGCCACAGGATCGCGTTGTCGAGGCTGCCGAGGTCGGGAACGGAGTGCAACCGCGACCAGTACAGCGCGCCGAAGAACGCGCCGAAGAACATCACCTCGGAGAAGATGAACCAGCTCATGCTCCAGCGGAAGGAGACGTCGACGCGCTTGCCGTACGAGCCGCCCTCGCTCTCGCCGATCGCCTGGCGGAACCATTGCTGGATGACGAACGCCCAGATGACGAGGCCGGCGAAGCAGACCCACATTCCCCAGTCGTGGCTGTTGACCCACTGGCTCGCGCCGAAGATGACGAGCAGCATCCCGAACGCCGTCGACGCCGGATGGCGCGACGGCGCGGGGACGAAGTAGTAGGGCTGTCCGCCCGCCGGGGTCACTGCCGACATGTGATGGTCTCCTGCCAATTCCGAAATCGTCTCGGCCCGCTCACGCAGCGATGCCGCTTCTGATCACCCACTGGACGAGCGCGAACAGCACGCCCACGAACACCGCCGCGACGATGACGCCGACGATGACGACGTGCAGCGGATTGAGCTCGTTGGCGTCGCGCTCGAGATCCTTCGACTTGCGAACGCCGAAGAACGACCAGAGCACGGCGAGCAGCGTCCGCTTGAACGACGCCGGCCGGCGCCGCTCCGGACGTTCGCCGAGCGCACCCCCGGCCCGACGTTCGTCATCGCTCACGACGCCTTCGCTCCCGGCGTTGCCGGCAGCGCGGCAGAGCGTGCCGGCTCGACGGGAGTCTTGCCGCCGACCTCGAAGAACGTGTACGACAAGGTGATCGTCCGCACGTCCTTCGGGAGCTTCCTGTCGATGACGAAGACCACCGGCCAGCGCTTCGACTCGCCGGGCTTCAGCACGTGCTCGGTGAAACAGAAACACTCGAGCTTGCGAAAGTGCGGCGCCGCTGCCTGTGGCGCGTAGCTCGGGAATGCCTGCGCCGCCATCGTGCGGTCCTGGCGGTTGCGGAACTCGTACATCACCGTGACGACCTCGCCGGGATGGACGTCGACCCGCGCCGTCTCGGGCTTGAAGTCCCACGGCCCGCGCGCGTTGGCGTCGAACTCGACCGTGACCGTGCGCGAGAGGTCGACCTGCGTGCTCGACGGCGCGTCACTCACGCCCTGCTGCTCGCCACGCGCGATCACGTTGACGCCGAGCGCTTCGCAGATCGTGCGGTAGATCGGCACCAGCGCGTAGCCGAAGGCGAACATCATCGCGACGACGACGACGAGCTTGCCGACCATCCGCCGGTTGTCGGCGACGAGGCTCGCGATCCGTGCCGGCTTCATCGCGGTCAGCCCAAGAACGCCATCTTGGCGATGAAGCCGACGAAGAAGACGATCGCGATCGACGCCAGGATCAGCGCGAGGCGCAGATTCGCCTTGCTTCGCCGCTCGTCGACCACGACGCCCACTCCGCTCAGTGCCCGGCGCTGCCGGCCGGCGCCGCGCCGATGATCTTGGTGCCGGCGGCGTTCAGCAGCGGCGGCGTCTCGAAGGTGTGGAACGGCGCCGGCGACGGCACCTCCCACTCGAGGCCCTCGGCGCCTTCCCACGGCTGCTGCGGCGCGATCGCGCCCTTGCCGCGGAGCATCGGCAGCACGACCGCGAACAGGAAGTACACCTGCGACAGCCCGAAGCCGAACGCGCCGATGGTCGCCATCATGTTGAAGTCGGTGAACTGCATCGGGTAGTCGGCGTAGCGGCGCGGCATGCCGGCCAGGCCGAGGAAGTGCATCGGAAAGAAGGCGACGTTGAAGAAGATCAGCGAGGTCCAGAAATGGAACTTGCCGCGCCCCTCGACGTACATCCGGCCACTCCACTTCGGCGCCCAGTAGTAGAAGCCGGCGAACATGCCGAACAGCGACCCCGCGACCAGCACGTAGTGGAAATGGGCGACGACGTAGTAGGTATCCTGGAGCTGGATGTCGATCGGCGCCATCGCGAGGATGAGGCCGGTGAAGCCGCCCATCGTGAAGACGAAGATGAAGCCGACCGCCCAGAGCATCGGCGTCTCGAACGTCATCGAGCCGCGCCACATCGTCGCGATCCAGTTGAAGACCTTCACGCCGGTCGGCACCGCGATCAGCATCGTCGCGTACATGAAGAAGAGCTGGCCCGTGACCGGCATGCCGGTCGTGAACATGTGGTGCGCCCAGACGATGAACGACAGGATCGCGATCGACGCGGTCGCGTAGACCATCGACGTGTAGCCGAACAGGCGCTTCCTCGCGAACGCCGGGATGACCGCACTGATGATCCCGAACGCCGGCAGGATCATGATGTAGACCTCGGGGTGGCCGAAGAACCAGAAGATGTGCTGGTACATCACCGGGTCGCCGCCACCGCCCGGGTTGAAGAACGTCGTGCCGAAATGGCGGTCGGTGAGCGTCATCGTGATCGCGCCGGCGAGCACCGGCATGACGGCGATCAGCAGGTACGCCGTGATCAACCACGTCCAGCAGAACAGCGGCATCTTCATCAGCGTCATCCCCGGCGCGCGCATGTTGAGGATGGTGACGATGATGTTGATCGAGCCCATGATCGAGCTCGCGCCGAGGATGTGCAGAGCGAAGATCGCGGCGTCCATCGACGGGCCCATCTGCAGGGTGAGCGGCGCATAGATCGTCCAGCCGGCCGCCGGCGCGCCGCCGGGCATGAAGAACGAGCCGACGAGCATCATCGCGGCTGGGATGAGCAGCCAGAAGCTGAGGTTGTTCATCCGCGCGAACGCCATGTCGGGCGCGCCGATCTGCAGCGGCACCATCCAGTTCGCGAAGCCGACGAACGCCGGCATGATCGCGCCGAAGACCATGATCAGGCCGTGCATCGTCGTCAGCTGGTTGAACAGCTGCGGGTTGAAGAACTGCAGGCCGGGATGGAAGAGCTCGCTGCGGATGCCGAGGGCGAGCACGCCGCCGAACATGAACATCGTGAACGCGAACACCAGATACATCGTTCCGATGTCCTTGTGGTTGGTCGCGTAGACCCAGCGCTTCCAGCCGTGCGGCGCGCCGTGGTGCTCGTGCGCCATGTCGTGATCGTGGCCGGTCGTGTCGACGGTGCCGCCGTGTCCGCTCTGTCCAATCACTGCGCTCATGGCGTTCGGTGTCCTCTGATGATGTTCTGCTACTTGCGTGCCGCGGCGACTTCGCTCGGCTGCACGATCTGGCCGGTGTTGTTCGACCAGTGGTTCTTGGTGAACGTGATCACCGCGGCGATCTCGGTGTCGGAGAGCTGCTTCCACGACGGCATCGCGCCGTTGTTCTGGCCGTTCAGCACGGTGTGGATCTGCTTCAACTTGTCGGCGTCGAGCACCGTCGGCGAACCGTCGAGCGCCTTGACGTTGCCGCCGCCCTTGCCGTTGGCCTGGTGGCAGACCTGGCAGTTGGCGGAGTAGACCTGCTCGCCGCGCGCGACCAGCGGCGCGAGCTCCCAGACCTTGCTCGGATCGTCGGCCTTCGCCGCCGCCTCCTTGGCCTTCTGATCGGCCCACGCGGTGTACTCCTTCTGCGAGATCACCTTGACGTGGATCGGCATGTAGGCGTGCTCCTTGCCGCAGAGCTCGTAGCACTGCCCGTAGTAGTCGCCCGTCTTGGTGGCGCGGAACCACGTGTCGCGCACGAAGCCGGGGATCGCGTCCTGCTTGACGCCGAGCGCGGGGACGCCCCACGCGTGGATGACGTCGGCCGCGGTCGTGATGATGCGGACCTTCTTGTCGACCGGCACGATGAGCGGGTTGTCGACGCGCAGCAGGTAGTCGTCGCCCTCGGGCGCGCCGCGGTCGGACGCTTCGCGCTGGGCGACGTCGAGCGTCGACAAGAAGCCGATGCCGGCGCCTTCGCCGCTCAGGTAGTCGTAGCCCCACTTCCACTGCAGGCCGGTCGCCTTGATCGTGACGTCGGCCGCCGAAGTGTCCTTCATCGCGACGACGACGCGCGTCGCCGGCAGCGCCATCAGGATGACGATGATGAACGGCACCACCGTCCAAGCGATTTCGACCGTCGTGCTCTCATGGAAATGCGCGGCGCGCGCGCCGAGCGACTTGCGGTGCTTGAAGATCGAATAGAACATCACGCCGAACACGCCGATGAAGATCACCAGGCAGACGATCAGCATGAAGTGATGCAGCCACTGCTGGTCGGCGGCGATCTCGGTGACGGCCTCGTGCAGGTTGAGCTGGTTGACCCCGGGCCCTCCGGGCAGGTCGTGGACCTCGGCGGCGGCAGTCGCGAAGCTCGCCGCCGCGAGCGCTGCGAGGCCGAAGGCCCCGCGCGTGATGGCTCTCATCGTCATGGTCGGTGTTGCCAGTGGACGTTGTTGTTCGGTCAGGCCGTCTCGCCCGAGCGCCTGAGCGTTGA
>Ga0310811_10008169_pt1 | contig 13447 bp, 11 predicted proteins | sample YCmetagenome_FD_207642 | JGI IMG/M metagenome (GOLD analysis project Ga0310811, IMG submission 207642) | Soil microbial communities from experimental microcosm in Duke University, North Carolina, United States - YC | ecosystem: Engineered > Artificial ecosystem > Soil microcosm > Unclassified ... | reverse complement strand
TGCGCAGCGTATTGGCCAGCTTTAAGGATGTACTCGTGAAATTGAGCGTCGTCCCGTTGCTGTTGAAATTCCTTCTCACCTGGAAGAGACGCTGGTAGTCCGGAAGGAATTTATCATAACTATACTGGTCATACACCCAAAGACCGATCAGCAGGGTAACGGCCATGCCGATGGCCAGCCCCGAAATATTCAATGCGCTGTATCCTTTTGTCTTGAGCAGGTTCCGCCAGGCGGTGAGAAAATAATTCTTGAACATCCGGATGTTTTGAGAATACCGGCAAAGCGGGTGCCCTTTTTGTAAGAGATTGATTGCCAAGTTGGCGACAGGGCCCGGCGATCGAAAGGATGTGCGTTTTTGATACAGGGATTGTACGAAATTTGCAAAAAAGCGCCTTATGGCTTTCTCCACGCAAACCTTCGATCAGTTCAACTGCATCAATACTCCCGATGCCGGATTGGCGTCGCCGCCACAGCATTTCAATGTCATGAACATCGAAGACCGTCTGCGCAGCGCTACCGTCTATCCGGCCTATGTGCGGCGCGACTTTTATAAGATCATGCTGTTTCAGGGGACGGGTGTCTTTCATTTTGGTGACGAGAGCATCCCGGTCAGCGGCAATAGCCTGCTCTTCTTTAATCCCCGTGTCCCTTATGCCTATGGATCCGTTCCAACAGATATCCGGGGGTATTTCTGCGTTTTCCAGGAAGGATTCTTCACCAGTAGTCTGCGGCTGCACCTCGAGGAGATCCCACTGTTCCTGCCGGGGGTCAAACCGGTATTTTCTCTCGACGCGGCACAGCTAATGGAAGTGGAAGGGCTGTTTCGCAAAATGGAGGATAGTCTCAACTCGGACTATATATATAAATACGAGCTGATCGGCGCCTACGTGATCGAGCTCATCTATTACGCCATGAAGCTCGCGCCGATGGTTTACCGTCCCGCCGAGGTCAGCGCCACCGCGCGGATCACGACCGTGTTCCTCGAACTGCTGGACCGCCAGTTCCCCGTAGAGCCTTCCAGCGACCGGCCGCTGCTGCGTACACCAAAGGATTTTGCCGATCGCCTGGCGATCCATATCAATTCTCTCAACCGGGCAGTGAAAAAGGAGACGGGCAAGACGACGACAGAGCATATCCTGGACCGCCTGGCGGCGGAGGCAAAGGCCATGCTCCGGCACAGCAATCTGAATATCGCCGAGATCGCCTATGGCCTGGGGTTCCAGGATCAGGCGCACTTCAACAATTTCTTCCGCAAGCGGATGGAGACGAGTCCCTCGGCGTTCCGGCAGGCCGGCGTCGCACAGCCCGCTGCCGCTCAGGTTTGATTTTTACAAGGATTGGTTTGTTTCACCCAAGGAAACCCGCTCTGGCCCGGGGTAACTTTGCGGGATGAGAACAAAACAAACACCCATCGGCTCCGGGTTTGGAGCTGCCTCTATGGCCGCCGAGGTGATCCGGGGCATCGATCTTTCGGGCAAGACGGCCATCGTCACGGGGGGCTATGCGGGCATCGGCCTGGAGACCGTGCGCGCCCTCACGAGTGCGGGTGCAACCGTGATCGTGCCGGTCCGCGACAAAACAAAAGCAGCCGCCGCCCTTGAAGGGATCAAGGGAGCCGGATCGCAAGGGAGCGCCCGGATTGAGCTGATACAAATGGACCTCCTGGACCCGGTTTCGATCGACGCCTTCGCAACGGAATTTCTCGCAAAGAAAAAACCCTTACACATCCTCATCAACAATGCCGGGATCATGGCTACCCCGTTGACCCGGGATGCCCGCGGCTATGAATCCCAATTTGCCACGAACCATCTCGGTCATTTTCAGCTGACCCTCCGGCTGTGGCCTGCGCTGGTCCGGGCCGGCGGCGCCCGCGTGGTGTCGGTCTCTTCCTGGGGCCATCGCTTTTCACCCCTGGATCCGGAGGACCCGAATTTCCTGCACAGGCCCTATGATCGCTGGTTGGCCTACGGTCAGTCGAAGACGGCCAATATCCTCTTTGCCGTGAAACTGGACGAGATGGGCCAGCCGGCGGGTATCCGCGCGTTCTCGCTTCATCCGGGCAGCATCGTCGGAACCGATCTTGCCCGGCATATTTCGCTCGAAGACCTTCGCAAGGCGGGTGTGCTCGACGAGCAGGACAAGCCCATCCTCGATGCCTCGCGCGGACTGAAGACGATCGAGCAGGGCGCCGCCACAAACGTCTGGTGCGCTACCAGCCCCAGCCTCGCGGGTATGGGTGGTGTCTATTGCGAGAACAGCGATATTTCACCGCTGATCCCCACGGAAAAAGAAGAAGAAATGCACAAGCAAGCGCGTCCTTCCGATGGAAGGCCGAACGGGGTATTCGCCTATGCGGTGGATCCGGCAATCGCGGACCGTCTGTGGAAAATAAGCGGGGAGCTCACCGGTCTGGGCTTTTTTGGGTAAGTTTGTTGCATACTAATCGTATGCAAACACTCAACAAGAAGGCCGCGCTCAGCTTCATCTTCGTAACGATCCTTATCGATTGCATGGGTTGGGGACTCATCATTCCCGTCCTTGCACAGCTCATTTCCCAACTGAAAAGGATACCCGCCAACGAAGCCAGCCGCTATGGAAGCTATTTGATTGCCGCCTATGCCGTCATGCAATTCATCTTTTCGCCGATCATCGGAAATCTCAGCGATAAATATGGCCGCCGGCCCGTGCTGCTTTTGGCATTGTTGGGCTTTGCCTTCGACTATGTTATCCAGGCGACCGCGCCTGCCTATGGCTGGTTGTTCCTCGGACGCGCGGTGGCCGGTATCACCGGCGCCAGTTTCACTACCGCCAGCGCCTATATCGCCGATGTTAGTTCCGACGCCACGGACCGCGCGAAGAATTTTGGATTGATCGGGGCCGCATTTGGACTTGGCTTCGTATTGGGCCCCGCGCTGGGGGGAGTTCTCGCCACGTGGGGGATCCGGGCGCCGTTCTGGGGGGCTGCGGTGCTTTGCCTGATCAACTGTCTGTTTGGTTTTTTTATACTGCCCGAGTCGCTGAGCAAGGAGAACCGGCGGCCCTTCGAATGGCGGCGGGCCAATCCTTTTGGTTCGATGAAATTCCTCTTCACTCATCCCGGCATCGGTGGCCTGGCCTTTAGTTTTTTCCTGATCTATTTGGCCGTTCAGGCCATACAGGGCAACTGGAACTTTTTCACCACCTATCGTTTTGGCTGGACACCCAAACTCATCGGCATTTCGCTGGCTGTTGTCGGAGTCCTCGTCGGCGCAGTACAGGGGGGCCTCACCCGTGTCATCAATCCCCGGATCGGCAATGAGAAGGCGATCTACCTTGGGTTAACGATGTATGCCCTCGGCCTGACTCTTTTCGCATTTGCGACGCAAAGCTGGATGATGTTCGCTTTCCTCATACCCTATTGCCTGGGCGGTCTCTGCAGTCCGGCATTGCAGGCCGTCATCTCGGGACACGTCGCACCAAACGAACAGGGCGCCCTGCAAGGCGCCCTGACGGGATTAATGAGTTTTACGACGATCATCGGCCCGCTGATCATGAACAACACCTTTGCTTATTTCACCAGCAAAAGCGCGCCCTTCTACTTTCCGGGCATGCACTTCCTGCTCGGCGCATTGTTCATGTTGATGGCCGTGCTGATCGCTGCACCGGTACTAAGTAAGGACCGGCGACAGCGTCCGGAGATCGTCCGTTAATGGCGACCCATATCTTTCAGATAGCGGATCCTTCCGTCCATCGTGATATACTGTCCTTCCTTCAACTGAAGGCTCTCGCCGCTGCCGGCATCGATCGCCCCATTGGGATGGACGGTCGTATGATTGACGAGGATAACGTCCTTCCTGACACGTTTCCGCTTGCCGCGGTCGACTTCAATCAATTTTCCGTGCACCATCATGATGTAGGAGTGGGGAGGACGGGGAACATTCGACGAGGAATGGGCGAAGAGAACCAAAGAGAATGCAAAGCTGGCTACGAAGAGGGTAAGCTTTTTCATATCGGGGTTTTAGGGTACGAGGTTAACGGAGATATAACGGCGAAATAACGCGATTAGTATGCGTCCGCCTGGTCCTTGTGATATCTCCGCCGGTAATCCAGCGGTGAAAGACCGGTAACTTTTCGAAACACATCCCGGAAGGCCTTAGCATCCTGGTAACCCACCTCATACATCACCTCATTGACGGTCTTCCGGCTGTTCTCAAACGCTTTTTTCGAAGCCTCGATCCTGATCCGCTGGAGGTATTCCAGCGGCGTATTCCCCGTGGCAAGGATGAAACGCCGGTCGAAATTGCGCCGGCTGACGGCATATTTAGAAGCCAGCTCTTTTATCGAATAATGCTCCGACGGGTTCTTTTCCATCTGCTGCTGCGCCTGGTAGACGACCTCGTCGCTATGGTTTTTTTGCCGGCTGAAGATGATAAAGGGGGACTGGCTGTCCCGGGACATATCGATCTGGAACACCTTCGAACAGTAGATGGCGGTGTCGCGGTCATAATATTTCTCGATGAGATAAAGGACCAGGTTCAGAAAGGAATAAGCGCCGCCGTTAGTGTAGATACCCTTCTCATCGGTGATCAGCGTTCCCTCCAGCGGCCGCACATAAGGAAAATGGGTCCTGAGCTGGTCGGCTGCACTCCAATGGGTGGAGCAGCTCTTGCCGTCGAGCAACCCCGAAGCAGCCAGTAAAAAGGCGCCGGTACAAATGCTGGCGATCTCGGCGCCCTTCTCATATTGCTCCCGGATCCAGACCGCCAGGCTCTGGTATTTCCTGGCCACCTCCTGGTATTGATGATTCAACGATGGGATGATCACCAGGTCGCAACGCTTCACCTCCTTTATCGACAGATGCGGCTTTATCGAAAAAAGCCCATCATAAAGATCGACCCGCTTCGAGGTGCCGGCAAGCCGGATGTCAAAGACGGGATCCCGCCCAAGGCTCTTCCAATAGTCATTGGCGCGGGTGATGATCTTGTACGAACCGACGACGCTGCTGAGGTTGTGGGGACCGTTAGGAACGAGGATAATCAGCTGTTTCATAAGATAAATTTAAGAAAAAGGGTTGGCCAAATCACCCTGGTCAGGTGGATAGATGGACGAAAATAAGCTGCATGAATTCTGTTAAGGAAACGTTAAAACAAACCTATAACCTTTTTCGTACGTTATTTATTATATCTTTAAGGCATGAACAAGAAGAAGACATCCGTCGACTCGAATGATCCTGGTGAGCCCACCCGGGCGCAGCTGGAGATCCTGCAGGTGCTGTGGAAATATGGACCGTCGACGGTCCGTTTTGTCAACGACCGGCTAAACCAGCAAAAGGAATCGCTGAGCTATACCTCCACCCTGAAGCTGATGCAGATCATGCACGAGAAGGGGATGGTCCAGCGGGACGAGAGCAGCATGACGCATGTATATAGTGCGGTGCTGGAAGAGCAGAAGACCCGTGGAGTCGTGCTGAAGAAATTTGTGGATACCATGTACGCGGGAAACGTAAAGAACCTGATGCTCGCGCTGCTCGGCAACGAAAAGACGACCCATAAGGATTGGGACACCATTAAAGATCTGCTGACCAAACTAGACGACGAATCATGAACATGATCCCGGACATCATGCTGCGCGCCCTTTGCTGGACTCTGCTCCACTCCCTGTGGCAGGGGCTGATCCTCGCCGTGCTGGCCGGGACGATACTCGTGCTGACCAAGAAGGCCAGCGCCTCCCTTCGATACAATCTTCTTTGTTGTGGGTTGATCCTGTTTCTCGCCACCAGCGGCGCCACCTTCTATCTTCAGCTGCAGGCGGCGGCCGGAAACTCGCAAGGGCCGGTCTACCATCCTGCCGGACCGGTTACGGGCGGCGCGGCCGATCACCCGGGGAACGATCCGGCGGTCAATGTGGTACAGTCTTCCACCCATCTGGTGCGCGATGCCATCGAGTCCCTGGTACAATATTTCAACACCCATGCCGCGCTGATCGTGCTGATCTGGTTCATGGTATTCCTTGCCCGGTTCGTACGGTTGTTATCGGCCCTGGTCTATGCGCAACGTATCCGCTATTATCAGACAAAACCGGCTCCCGCTCAATGGCAGGAGCGGTTGGATCAGCTGATGCATAAACTGCGCATCAGCCGGCCCGTCGTTCTGCTGGAATCCACGCTGATCAAGGTGCCGGTCGTGGTGGGATTTCTAAAGCCGGCCGTCCTGGTCCCCATCGGGATGCTGGCCCAGCTTCCGGCCGACCAGGTGGAATCCATCCTCCTGCACGAACTGGCACATATCCGCCGGCGGGACTATTTGTTCAATCTCGTACAGCATATCGTCGACACCCTTTTCTTCTTCAATCCCGCGCTGCTCTGGATCTCCTCGCTGATCCGGGCGGAGCGGGAGAACTGCTGTGATGATATCGCCATCCGGGAGACCCGGAGCCGCCGCCAGCTGATAGAGGCCCTGGTGTCCTTTCACGAGTACCGGCAGCGGGAAGGCGAATTTGCCGTGGCCTTTGCCGGGAGCAAGGAGAACCAGGTGGTAAAACGGGTAAAACGGATCGTACACAAGACCAACCATTCCCTCAACGCCGGAGAGCGGGCCGTACTGATGGGAGTGCTGCTGGTGCTTTGCGCCGCCTTCGTGACGATCAGGCATAGCCGGAAGCCTGAATCAGTAAAGACGACGATCATCACCCCAGCTGTCACAACCGCTACTCCTCCTGTCGTTCGTCAAAAGACCGCCAGGCGGCCGGCGCCGGCCGCCGACACGACCATCAAGGGCGTGAACAAGCCGGCCAACCATCAACCCAAGCCTGCTCCACCCGACGTTACAAATGGCGGATCGTCAACCGATGAACCCGCCGACACTACAGGCGCGAGCTACCTGGGCTATCGCAACATTTCCCTCGACAAGCTGATCCAGATGAAAGAGCACGGCGTCACCGCCGACTTTATTCTCAGCTTTAGAAAAATGGGCTATCCCCATATCACCCCCGACCAGGCCATCCAATTGAGGGACCATGGGGTGACCGTAGAATATATCCAAAGCCTGGTCAGCATGGGTTACCAGCCCATTGCCCTCGATCAGGCTACCGAGCTGCGGGATCATGGCGTAACCACCGATTTCATTTCCCGGCTCAACGAGCTTGGTTTTTCGCATCTCTCCCTGGAGAAGGCGCAAATGCTGAGGGATCATGGGGTCACCGCCGAGTATATTTCCGCCTGTAAAAAGAGATTTGGAAAGCTTTTCGAGCTGAACGATTATATCAAGTTAAGGGAGGCCGGTATCAATCCCACGGAATAGACTAGTCTAAAGAAGCCGCTACACAGAGAAAGTTTCAAACAGTATTGTCTATTATTTAAAAAAGAATTTTATGAGAAGAGCCTTTTTGGCCATCTTTTCCATGATGGCAATTGCCCTGCTTTCGGTCACAAGCGCGGGCGCACAACACAGATCATCAGACGACGATGATTCCTGGTCTGACAGCTTTCACGACAATCCCGGTATATGGGGCGCCTATGTGTATGAGGACAAGGCGCATATCCAATTCGGGGGATTTCATTGGAGCAGCAGCAGCACCTTCCTCCTAAGCGAGCTGGGGACCCTGCCCACGGGCAAGGAAGGCTCCTTTGTCGTAAAACGCGACCCCGGCACCGTCACCTTCAGCGGGGTCTTCATCGGCAACAAGGGCCATGGCACGTACATCTTTGAAGAAAATGCCGAGTTCAAGACCTTCCTGCAACAGCAGGGGTTCAAGGATGTCAATGAGGAGCTGATGATCCACCTGTTCTTCACCAACATCAACAAGGAGTATTTCGGCTATATGAAAGAGAATGGCTACACCGGCGTGACGATGGACCAGCTGAAGGACCTCGCCTTCCAGAATGTCAACCGCAACGTGCTGAGCTCCTATCTCGATCTGTTCAAAAAGGAGGACTACGGAAAGGTCTCCATCGACCGGATCATCGAAATGCGCGAGCATGGAGTGTCGCCAAAGTTTATCAACAGCTTCCACGAAATGGGCTACAAGGGCTTTTCCCTCGAAAAGGCCATCGAGCTCCGCGATCATGGCGTGACTCCCGATTATGTCGCCGATATGAAAAAGACCGGCGGCAAGGATATCACCCTTGACGAGGCGATCGAGATGCGCGACCATGGCGTTACGGTCGAGTATATTCGTGGCCTCAAAGAGATGGGCTATGGCGATGTCAAGATCGACCGGGCCACCGAGCTGAAGGATCATGGCGTCAGCCTCGACTTCCTTCGGGAATTACAGCGTACCGGCCATAAGGATGTCACGCTGGATGACGCCCAGGAATTGAAGGATCACGGAGTGGGTCCCTCCTTTATCGCACAGCTGAAGGAACTGGGCTATCCCGATGTCTCCCTGAAACGGGCCGTCGAGCTGCGGGATCACGGGGTCAACACCGACTTCATCCGCGAGTTCCAGCGCCTCGGCTACAAGGATATCTCCCTCGACCGGCTGGTCGAACTCCGCGATCATGGCGTCAGCGCCTCCTTTGTCAACGAGTTCAAGACCCTGGGATTCACCGATCTTTCCCTCGGCAAGGCGGTGATGCTGCGTGACCATGGGGTCAGCGCCGCGTATATAAAAGGACTACAGGAAAAAGGATTGAAGAACCTGTCGATCGACGAATACGTGCGGCTAAAGGATTCGGGAATGTAGAAGCTAAACGACCTTCTGCATGATCCGACGGGTGATCTCCCCGATACTACCGATGCCATCGATGTCGACCACGGCAATCTTTGTCTTCATATAGGCTATCGCCGGAAGCGTTTGGTTCTCAAAGATGCGCACCCGCTTGAGATGCGTCTCGGGGTTCCGGTCATCCTCGCGGCTGGACGATTCCGCCCGCTTCATGGCCCGGCTGAGCAGCTCTTCCCGCGGTACCTCGATATTGATGACAAGAGATATTTCCAGCTGCCTGGCCGCAACAAGCTCCAGCAGATCGTCCACCTGTGGCTTCGTCCGTGGATAACCGTCGAGCAGGATGCCCTTGCGTTGTTTGTTTTCGTCAAGGATCTGCCCAAACAGCGTTTTCATGATGGAGTCCGGGACAAGATCGCCCTTTTCCTCATACCCGGACATGATCTTGCCGATCTCCGTCCGCTGAGCCTTTTCCTCCCGGCAGCGGTCACCGGTGGAAAGATGGGTATAATGCAATTCCTTGCTGATGATCTCACATTGAGTGCCTTTGCCGGAATAGGGGGGGCCCGTGATGATTACGATTTTCATGGACCGCAAATATACGAATCGCCGCTTCCGGACAGCCAGTGTCCGAAAATGAACGATAAGCTTCGTAAATCAACGCATTAAGCGTATGAACCTCAATATTTTGCTTCTCTGGCACCGCTTTTGGCCCACACGCTCCATGAAATACTATCTCACCCTCGCCATACGCAACATACGGAAGAACCGGGTGCACTCCGCCATCAACATTGCGGGTCTCTCGGTCGGCATGGCCGTTGCCATCCTCATCGGGCTCTGGATCTACGATGAGATCAGCTTCGATCATTACCATCCCAACTACGACCGCATTGCGATGGTCATGCAAAGGACAACCATGAACGGCCACGTGCACGCCGGCGAGGTCATTCCGCTGCCGCTGGAATCGGAGATGCGAAAGAACTTCGGCGCGGATTTCAAACACATCGTCATGACCGCCTGGACGGAGAAACATGTCCTCGCCACAGGTGACAAAAAAGTGAGCTTTACCGGGAATTTTGTCGGCTCGGAAGCCCCGGACATGCTATCGCTACGTATGCTGAAGGGCACGCGTGGCGCACTCGTCGGACCCAGCTCGATGTTGATCTCGGCCTCGGTCGCAAAGGCGCTATTTGGTGAGGGCGATCCAATGGACAAGGTGATCGCCCTGGACGACAAGAGCAATTTCAAGGTCGCCGGAGTTTACGAGGATTTGCCCGACAACACGACCTTCCACGATATGGCGTTTATGGCGCCCTGGGATTTTTTTACGGCCAACTCCAATTGGATCGGTCGGAGCCCTACCGACTGGAGCGATAATTCGCTCTTCATGTATGTACAGACCAACGACCGGGCGGATATCGACCGGCTCTCGGCCCGCATCCGCAACCTGATCCTCGATCACGCCGGTCCGGGCCAGGCCAAGCTCGATCCACAGCTGTTCCTTCAGCCGATGAGCCGTTGGCATTTGTATTCGGAGTTCAAGGATGGGATCAACACCGGCGGCGCGATACAGTATGTATGGCTTTTCGGGATCATCGGCGGCTTCGTTCTCTTGCTCGCCTGTATCAACTTCATGAACCTCTCCACCGCCCGTAGCGAGAAACGGGCAAAGGAGGTCGGCATCCGTAAAGCGATCGGCAGTTTACGGGCGCAGCTGATCGCCCAGTTCTTCGGCGAGTCCATCGGGATGGCCCTGATAGCCTTTGCCGTTTCGCTGCTGCTGGTGTGGCTGTGCCTTCCTTTCTTTAATGAGCTGGCCGCAAAAAAGATCCAGTTGCCGGCGAACAATATATATTTCTGGTTGCTGACCTTGGGTTTCGTGATCTTCACCGGCATTGTTGCGGGGAGTTATCCAGCCCTTTACCTGTCGTCGTTCCAGCCGGTGAAAGTGTTAAAAGGCCGTTTCAAGGCCGGCCGGTCGGCTGCGCTTCCCCGCCAGGTATTGGTCGTCTTGCAGTTTACCGTCTCGGTGGTGCTGATCATCGGGACCATTGTCGTCTTCCGGCAGATCCAGTGGGCTCAGGACCGGCCCATCGGCTATAGCCGGGATGGTCTATTGTATATCGAGACGTCTACCACCGATCTGCATGATCATTTCGCTGCCTTCCGGACGGATCTGCTACGATCCGGGTTGATCAGCGAGGTCTCCGAATCCACCAGCCCGACGACAGGGATAAACAACAACACAGGAAAGGTGAGTTGGGAAGGGAAGGACCCGTCGATGATCCCCGAATTTGGCTTCATCGGCGTGACCAACGGCTTTGGTCGGACGGTCGGCTGGCAGTTCACCGAGGGCAGGGATTTTGCCGATCGATTTCACACGGATTCGGCGGGCCTCGTTTTGAACGAGGCTGCCGTAAAATATATGGCATTGAAAAACCCGGTCGGCCAGCGGATCAAAGTCGGAAGACGGGATTTGACGGTGGTGGGTGTAGCCAGGGATATGGTGATGGGCTCCCCCTATGAGCCGGCAAAACAGACCATCTTCATGCTCGGCCCCGGTCCCTTCGATTATGTCAACGTCCGGATCAACCCCGCAGCCAACGCCCATGATGCGCTACGGGCACTGGAAGCCGCCTGCAAGACCTATTCCCCTGCCGTCCCCTTTTCCTGTAAATTCGCCAGCGACGAATTCGCAAGGAAATTCGCAAATGAAGAACGGGTAGGCCGCCTCGCCGGCATCTTTGCAAGCCTCGCGATCTTCATCAGTTGTCTTGGCCTGTTCGGGATGGCCTCCTTTATGGCCGGTCAGCGGGTGCGGGAGATCGGAGTACGGAAAGTGCTGGGCGCATCCGTCGCCAATCTTTGGATCCTGCTAAGCAAGGACTTCCTCTTGCTGGTCTCCATCTCGCTAGTCATCGCCCTGCCGCTGGGCCGTTATTTTATGAGCCATTGGCTGATGCACTATCAATACCGCTCCACCATGCCCTGGTACATCTTCGCCGCCGCTGCCGCCGCCGCCCTGTTGATCACCTTGCTGACAGTGAGCTGGCAGGGGATCCGCGCCGCGCGGAAAAATCCGGTGGAGGCCCTAAGAACAGAATAAAAAAGCCGCCCCACTTGTGGGGCGGCATGAATCGCTTATTTGCGGAAGTCGTTGATACCATAGTAGTAGACTTCATCACTACCGGGATAGGTACCCTCGATCTGGAAATTACTGCCTTGTTTACCAAGAGCGTCCTTAAGCTCAGCAACACTATGAACCGGGATACCGCCAACCTTTGTGATGACGAATCCGGGATGCATATTGGTCTGATTGCTGATGACGCCATCGTGGATATTGTTCACGACAACCCCACCGCTGACACCCATCTTGGTCGCATCTTCCTTGCTCAGATCGGAGAGATCGGCGCCAAGGGATTCTACTGCGGCGCTCTTCGTGCTGGCAAAGACACCCATCTTACCTTTTAAGGTTGCATCGGCGTCATGCTGCGAACCGCCACGGACGTAAGTGATCTTCACCTTGTCGCCGGGTTTCTGGCGAGCGATAAGCTCTGCCAGCTGGGCATCGGTGTTCACGGACTGATCGTTGATCTTGACGATCACGTCGCCCTTCCTGAGACCGGCCTCGTCGGCAGCCCCCTGGGGACTTACTTCGAGAACATAGATACCTTCTACGTCGTCATTGATCCCCAATTCTTTCTTCTTCGCGTCATCAAGACCTTCCGGCGCCATGCTGATCCCAAGATAGCCGCGCTGTACCGATCCGTATTTCATGAGGTCGCCAATCACCTTCTTCATCAGGTTGGAAGGAATGCTATACGCATAACCGGCAAAAGAACCGGTGGGAGAAGCGATGGCGGAGTTAATGGCGATCAGTTCGCCATTGGTATTGACCAGGGCGCCGCCACTGCTGCCGGGGTTAACGGCCGCGTCGGTTTGTATAAAGGATTCTACCGGTGCGCTGGCCTGGGTATTGATCCCGATGTTCCGGGATTTGGCGCTGACGATCCCCTGGGTCACCGTGACGTCGAGGTTCAACGGATAGCCGATGGCCAGTACCCACTGCCCAAGCTTCACTTCATCGGAGTTGCCGATGTTCATGACGGGGAGGTCCTTGCCGTCGATCTTGATCAGGGCCAGATCGGTATTGGGATCGGTACCGATCACCCTGGCGGTGTAATTCTTACGATTGTTCAACGTCACCGTGATATTGGTGGCGCCATTGACGACGTGGTTGTTGGTGACGATATAACCATCACTGCTGATGATGACGCCCGAACCGGAAGCTTTCTGGTCCGGCTGCGGACCCGCATGACCACCGCCTTCGCCAAAGAACCTGCGGAAGAAATCGTCGCCCATGCCGCCAAACGGATCCTGCTCATCACCCCGGCCGGGCCGGCCGGCCACTTCTTTGAATTTCATCGTCGTCTTGATATGGACGACGGAGGGAACGGCCGCTGCTGCTGCCTTTTCAAAATCTACCGGCTGAACGCCCGGAGCAGAGGTATATGCGGTCTTGACAACAGGCGCTTTCGGCTCATCCAGGATACTGTTGGATACGCCCGGTTTCCCGTTGGCAAGTAATACAAAACCTCCGATCACTGCGGCTGCGCCGAGAAGGATTGCCTTGCTTTTCCTTTTCATGATGTCTTTGCTTTTTGATGTGTTTAATGATATACTAACGTCTTCGTAGATGAATCGTTTTGACGTTCGTGTTAAACATATTCTAAAGCGAAACGACCACGGAGCCTGGCCGCACGGTCGTTAAAAGATTGAAAATTGGGAATGCGTTTAATTCGGT
>Ga0310811_10008168_pt1 | contig 13447 bp, 14 predicted proteins | sample YCmetagenome_FD_207642 | JGI IMG/M metagenome (GOLD analysis project Ga0310811, IMG submission 207642) | Soil microbial communities from experimental microcosm in Duke University, North Carolina, United States - YC | ecosystem: Engineered > Artificial ecosystem > Soil microcosm > Unclassified ... | reverse complement strand
AATTCAATACCTGCAATTGTTGCTGAGTGAAAGCCTTGGAGTAACTGGTATCCTCCAACAGGAACAGCGGCATCATCAAATTCATTTTATTGGCGACCAAAACAGCTGTTTGTATCAACCCGAAAAGTAGCGAAAGCAACGCGAGGGTTTTATTGACCCGTTTGAAAAGCATATAATAGACGACTCCCAAAACGAGATCGAACACGTGCATAACCAAATCTCCAAATACGCCGATACGCCACAGCGTGGGGGAAGCCGCTATATTTTGAGTCGTTGCAAGGGCATCCCCCGGCACAATGATCTTACTTCTGATAAATATCTCTCCCATAGCGCCCGCCACAATTATTATCAGATAGGCCAGACCGCCAATCCGGGCATACACTTTTGGCGAGATTTCAAAGTTTTGGTTTACCATCTTATTTCAATTACATCAAAAGTATGGATATAGTTTCGTATATTTTTGGGGTCCAATAAATTAATAAAATGATCTTTATCACGCAACTCATTTACATCCTGGACGGACAGGAAGGGGTTTTCGATCAATTTGAAGCCATTGCCATTCCAGCCATTTCAAAATATAATGGGCAGCTTTTGCTTCGGGTGCGGCCCGATAAAGATGCGTATATAGAAAATAATATAGATCGGCCATATGAAATTCACCTGGTGGAGTTTGAAACGGACGATGACTTGACCAATTTTATGCAGGACGAAGACCGAAAAAAGTTTCTACACTTGAAAGAACAATCCATAAAATCCGTTTGGCTTATAAAGGGGACAAGGTTGTGACGGTCAGAAGCTACCCCATTTTTTATCTTGTACTAATTTTTTTAACTTTAAGAATAAAACCAGATCATATGGACGGAATAAGAAAAGACAACATCAAACAGGAAGTTTTTGACTTGTATGATGACTATGCCCACAACCGGCTCAACAGACGTGAATTCGTGGAAAAATTGTCCACCTATGCGGTGGGAGGGCTTACGGTTGCGTCACTGATGAGCTTTTTAATGCCCGATTACAAAGGCGCTATCCAAACCCAACGGGATGACCCACGGCTGAAGTCGGAGTACGTACAGTACGAGTCTCCAAAAGGCGGCGGAACCATCAGGGCATTGCTGTCAATGCCGGCGGATACAAAAAAGAGACTGGGAGGTATTGTAGTGGTTCACGAAAACCGGGGGCTCAATCCGCATATCGAAGACGTGGCAAGAAGGGCAGCTTTGGCAGGGTTTATCACGGTCGCTCCTGATGCCTTAACCCCTTTAGGCGGTTATCCGGGTAACGATGATAAAGGTCGTGAACTCCAAAGCAAACTGGATAGAAATAAGATGCTGGAAGATTTTATAGCCGCCTATGATTACCTGAAAAAACACCAGGACTGTAATGGCAAAGTGGGCGTTGTAGGCTTTTGCTTTGGCGGTTGGATAGCCAACATGATGGCTGTCCGTATCCCGGACCTGTCAGCGGCTGTTCCGTTTTATGGAAGCCAGCCTTCGGCTGAGGATGTCCCTAAAATAAAGGCGCCGCTTTTGCTGCACTATGCCGGGTTGGATACCCATGTGAACGAGGGCTGGCCGGCGTATGAGGCTGCTTTAAAACAAAATAACAAAGAATACACGGCTTACATCTATCCTAATGTAAACCACGGCTTCAATAATGATACGACTCCCCGCTATGATAAGGCGGCAGCCGACCTTGCCTGGCAACGCACCATTCAATTTTTTAATGAAAAACTGAGCTAAAACCTCGTATGGAAAAGAAAGAACAACAAGTATGGCTTATCACCGGGGCATCTTCCGGTTTTGGAAAGGCTTTTGCCGAATATGCGATCAGTAAAGGTTACAACGTTATCGTTACCGCCAGACGTACGGATAAATTGGAAACAATAAGAGCCCTGGCGCCGGACCAGGTAGCCGCGATCCGAATGGATGTTACCGATAACAAGGAGGTTGCCTCAGCGCTGGAACAAGCCATTCGTCGCTTTGGTAGGATTGATGTGCTTATTAACAACGCCGGTTATGGCATTGTAGGCGCGGTGGAAGAAACACCCGACGACGAGCTCCGCGCACAAATGGAAACCAATTTTTATGGCGCCGTCAACGTCATAAAGGCGATCCTGCCTCAACTCAGAGAACAAAGATCCGGCGCCATCGTAAATATCAGCAGTTTGGGCGGCCAGCTCTCTTTCGCGGGATTCGGCGCTTATTCTGCTTCAAAATTTGCACTGGAAGGCATTTCAGAGGCGCTGGCGCCTGAACTGGCCCCTTTCGGGATCAAAGTATTGATCGTCGAGCCGGGCCAATTCAGAACCGAGCTGGCTGGCGCAGCCATGAAGCATATGCCGGAGATAGGCGCTTATAAAGATACCGTAGGAAAAACAAGAGAATTTGCCAAAACGATGGGTGGCACCCAGGAGGGCGATCCTCTAAAGGCTGCCGCCGCCATTGAACAGGCCCTGCAGTCGCCAACAACACCCCTGCGCCTGCAACTGGGCAGGGATGCCGTGGACGCCATCAGACAACATAGTGAAAAATTGCTGGAAGACCTTGCCGGATGGGAAAAGGTGGCCGTTGACACCAGGCTGGCCGGTGTATAGTCATTGGAAATTTAATCGACGATCATCCCCGCGGTCAGGTTAAGGATGGTCCCCGTTATGGCACTGCCTTCTTCAGATGCTACGAAGATAGCCGCGTTTGTCAGCTCTTCGAGCCTGGTCAATCGTTGCCTATGCGTCATACCTTCCATAACGGAATGAAATTGCTCAAAACTTATACCGTGTGCCTTTCCATGAATACCCCAGACCTCGTCAATCAGCGACGTCTCCGGAATGCCGGTCGTAAGAAGGCAAACCGACCGCACCCCATACTGTCCGCATTCCACTGAAAGAGAGCGGAACAAAGCCTCTATTGCCGCCCAGGCCGGCACCATGCCTCCCACAAAAGGAGGGCTTATCCGACTCGCGTTGGGCGTATGCATCAGCATCACTCCATGCCCTTGCTTAACCATACGGCGTGCTGCTGCCTTTGCCGTCACAAAGTGAGACTTCGCATAAGTAGCGATCGGGAGGAAGTAACTCTCCAGGGAGAGTTCAGTGAGGGCAATACCTTGAATGCCTTTTTGGGGAATCCCGATAGCGTTGAAAGAAATGTCGATTTTCCCTGTTTTCTTGATTACTTCACTCATGTGTCTCTCTACAGCCTGCTCGTCGAGAGCGTCGAGCAGGGCCGTCTCGATGGTCCCTCCACCGGGCAGGATGTCGGCAATTAGGGCATCAAGCTTTGCTTTTGTGCGGCCCGTCAAAAAGACCTTGGCGCCTTCCCGTGCAAAGGCTTTTGACATCGCCCCTCCGACAGTGCCATCTCCGTAAATAACGGCAACTTTGTTTTCCAGTCTTTTCATAATAATTGGTTTTATTTTACACCAGAACCTTGTTTCAAATAGGGCATACCCTTGCCTGTTGTCAGCAAAGCCTCTAAGCTGGCGAGAAACTGATCCCAGCCGGCCTCACACACGTCATAACATTCGAGGCTTTGATTCAGACCCTCGTGCAAAAAAGTTAAGGTTGTACCCTGGCGGGCAGCGCTAAAGGTCCAGACCTGCCTGGTACCTTCCCATTCCGCCTTGTTTTTCAGGGAAGCCATGTCAATATATGCTTTAACACATTTCCACACTATTTGCTTATTGGGTAGCGCCTCCTCAATAGCAAATGTCTTCCGCGTTCCGCCAAACGCGATGGTAAAATGGTCACTTGCCCTGGCCGCGGCCCCGGTCAGGTCATTACTCCACCAGTCCGCAATATGTTCAGCAATAGCAGCATAAACTTCACTCACCGGTTTGTTTACAGTGAATCTTTTTTGATAGTCGCTCATATGGATTTTTTTTAGATTCAGCTCAGCATCCCCTGCATGCCAAAAGCCGTTAAAAAATTATCGAATTGCTCTTTCACCTGTTTGTTGGCAACTTCAGCGAAGTTCCCGGTTGCAGGATCTACAACGGTCCGTAAAGGTCTTTTGCCGGGAGGCGTATCAATAAGTTTTACAATAGCGTCGGCAACCAGTTGAGGGTTGGGCTTCATATTTTCAAACATCTGCCCGATACCTGCCCCAATTTGTTCCGGGACTTTTGCCAGGTCGCCGTAACCGGCAATGACAGTAGCATCTGAACCGGTTAGTATCTTCCCAAAAATATCAGTAGGGAATGCACCGGGTTGTATCATGACAACATCCACTCCCAGGGGCCTTACTTCATAATGCAATCCTTCCGTTAGCCCTTCCACGGCAAATTTCGCACTATTGTAAACCGTCATAAATGGGGGAGAGAAACGACCTGCCACGCTTGAGATATTAATTATTAACCCCTCTCCCTGCCTGCGCATCTGAGGTAAAGCTGCCTTAATGGTTCTCCAGGGCCCTTTCACATCCACATCCATTATTTTCTCCACATCGTCTTCCGTAAATGTTTCAGCAATCCCGGTTGCATAGATTCCTGCATTATTTACCACCACATCGATCCTGCCTTCCTTCTCAATGATGGCCGCTACCGTATCGGCTACAGACTTTCCATCGGTGACGTCCACCTCTACCACTTCGATATTTGCCTGCTGAGCCAATACCTTTGCTTTATCTGCATTACGACCTTTCGTATCACGCATGGTAGCATATACTTTGTGGCCTAAAGCCGCGCAACTGTTGGCCGTCAGCCAACCAAAACCGCTGTTGGTTCCTGTGATCAAAATGACTTTCTTTTTCATGTTTTTTAAATTAATAAAGTAAAACTACAGTCTTAATATCACAGGCACCGGGTGCTAAATAGACATTCTTCAGGGTTGATTTGGACAGAATAATCCTGTATCTTGCCTAAAATTTTATCATGAAACAAGTGACGATCCTTGTCCCCAACGGCTACGCCGACCTGGGCAGTATAACGGGCTCGTTTGAGATCCTGACCAGGGCGAATGAGTACTGGCAAAAGTTAGGCAACAAACCCAAACTCGAAATTCATATAGCCGGCTTCGTGACAGAACTAAAATTGGATGTCGGCTTGTTTTCGATCCATCCTGAAAATATTACGGATATCGTAAACCCGGACCTGCTGATCATACCCTCCGTTTCTGATCATTACGATACCATCATTGAAAAGAATCCGGCGCTTATTACCTGGATCAGGGACCAATATAAAAGCGGTGCAGAAGTGGCAAGCATCTGCACAGGAGCGTTTTTGCTGGCCGCTACCGGCTTACTGGAAGGGAAGAGCTGTTCCACACACTGGCATGCAGCAAGCGACTTCCGGCGGCAGTTTCCCAACATTAACCTTCATACGGATAAACTGATTACCGCTGAACAGGGAATCTATACCAACGGCGGCTCCTACTCCTTTTTGAACCTGATCCTGTTCATAATTGAAAAATATTTTGACCGGCAGACCGCTATAGTCTGCTCAAAAATGTATCAAATTGATATGGACCGTACGTCGCAATCGCCATTTATTATCTTTCAAACACAAAAAGATCACGGTGATGAATTGATTGACAAAGCGCAAACTTACATGGAGGAAAATCTGAGCGAAAAGATCTCTTTCGAAGAGCTGGCCTCAAAATTGGCGATCAGCAGGCGCAACTTTGACAGACGATTTATCAAAGCTACCGGAAATACCCCGGTGGAATATCTGCAACGTGTAAAAGTGGAAGTGGCAAAAAAGGCGCTGGAAAAAGGCAGGAAAACCATCTTTGAGGTCATGAACGAAGTAGGTTATTCAGACGATAAGGCATTCAGAGAAGTCTTTAAAAAGATAACAGGCTTATCTCCCCTGGATTACAAAGCGAAATTTAACAAAGAAGCTGTTCTGATCTAGCCTGATTACCTACCCCCGCCATTCATTTCTTCCCCCTTCTCTTTTTCAGTGGAGGGATCTTGCCGATACGTGGATCCCTCCGGACGATCAGTTCACAAACCCTGATCGCCGCCGCCTCAAAATCATCTGCCGTCACCGGTATCATTTGCCACCCTGCTCCCGACTCCTTTGTCTTCGGCCCGGCAATCATACGGAGAACAGGCAGCTCCTTATTCAGACTTTCCTGCCCGCCCTTGGCCGTAGCGATCCAGATCCCGTTCATCTCCGGCTGCTTGTCCCGTTCCCGCAATATCAGCAGCAGCTTTTCACCGGAATATACAGCGAACATGCCAAAGAAGGGTTTGACCGTCGTCTCGATCGGCAACAGATAGTCAAGAATAAAATCAAAAGGTATCTCGCGGTTCACAACACGCAATTTATGCTTGTTCCGTTCATGTACAATTAATTTATGATGGTTGAATAATATTCTTCCATCCGGGCATCCGTGCTCCAGAAGTTGGGGGGCGTCGCACCCTCCAGACAGGCTATCAAAATATCCAGGTGCGTATGCCAGCCGCCTGCCACGCTGAGCCGGACATCCTTATTCGCGGCCAGTTTGCGATGTATCACGGTCAACAACACCGTCTCCCCTTCTTCGGTTAATTCAAACGTGACTTCTGACTGATCCTCCCAGGTAAAGCTCAACAAATGGGGCGGATCGATCTTTAATACGGTTCCCGTAAAATGATGCCCGGATGCCATGTTCTTGTATTTTTCGGGCGGAGACCCGGGAAGGGGGCTGAGATCCTGGTGGAAGAAATGCAGGTTGACCTTACCCCCTTCAAATAGCTCCATCTCTCCCGTAGCCAGCCATTTCCCCCGTTTGTCTGATTCGGTAAGAAAAGACCATACTTTTTTAACAGAGCCCTTCAACCGGCGCTCGAAACGGATCGTATCGGCGGCTATCATCACTCCTTGTTTTTCCATATGCATTTATTTGTTTATTTATTCAGGTTCGTTTATTAGTTTCTCCAGCGTATCCAGTCTGCTTTTCCAAAATGCCCGGGATTGTTGGGCCCATAACGACACTTCTTCCAATGCATCCAGATGGGCGGTACAATGCCTTTCCCGACCTTGTTTTACAATGGCCACCAGGCCGCACTCCGCCAGGATGCGCATATGTTTTGAAATAGCCGGCTGGCTTATCTTAAAATTTTCCGCCACCGCATTTAACGTCAGCGTTTGCCCGGCCAGTAAGGTGATAATGGCTCGCCGGGTTGGGTCGGCGATAGCCTGAAATACATCTCTGCGCGCTCTCATGGATAGTTGCTTTAAATTACCAAACCAAATGGTTATGTAAACCTAAATATAACCATTCGGTTTACCAAATATTTTTTGGAGAAAATTGTTAATTTGTCACATGAGCCAACTTATCCTCACCAACTCACAAGTCCGAAAAATCATCCTGCACGCAGCCGGTTTAGCAAAAACAGCCCCCTTCGGTAAAGGCAGGGAGGCGGTCTACAAACTGATCGATCACCTCGGTTTTGTTCAGCTCGATACTAATTATGTCATCGAAAGGGCCCACCACCATGCCATTGCCACCCGCGTGCCTGATTATAAACCGGAGTGGCTGGAAGAACTGCAGGCCGATGGACGGATCTTTGAATTCTTCATCTCCGACTCGGGGTTCATCCCCATGCACGACTTCCGCTTTTCACTGCCCGTAAAGCAAGGTTTCATAGCCAGGAGAAAACCCCTGGAACAGGCCGAGATCAATCTCATGAACAAGGTGCTGGACAGGATAACACGCGAAGGGCCGCTGATGGTAAAGGACTTTGACAACGATCGCCAGCAGGCAAGTTCAGGCTGGTGGGATTGGCGACCATCCAAGATGGCGCTCGAGCGGTTATACCTGGACGGAAGACTGATGACCACCCGGACAAAAGATTTCCATAAAGTATATGATCTGCCGATGAACATCATCCCGGATGACATCGATACGACGATGCCGACACCCGAAGAATATGCAAGACATGTCATTCTGCGCACCATGGGATCCCTGGGTATAGCCTACGCAAAAGAGCTGGCCTGGCGTGCCCGTTGGGTAAAAAATAATCTGGTAAAAAAGGAGGTGGAAAAACTGGCGGATGAGGGCCGGCTTTGCCGGGTAACGATCAACGGTCTTAAATCCGCCCCCCTCTACATGTTACCCGGGTATAAAAACAAAAAGATCGAGCTGTCCGGAGACGCATTTATTCTTTCGCCATTCGACACCCTGAATGTCTTCAGACATCGTCTGAGGGATTTTTTCAACTTCGACTACCAGATAGAATGTTTTGTGCCCGAGCCCAAACGGAAATATGGCTATTTCTCCTTACCCGTATTGATCGGTGACACCTTTGTCGCCAGGATGGATTCAAAAGCCGATCGGAAACAAGGAGAGCTGATCATTCACAACCTTCACTTCGAGCCGGTAAAATTGACCAAACCCATGATCAATAAGTTTGCCGACGCCATTCGGGCCTTTGCGGAATTCAATCAATGCGAGACCATCACCGTGAAAAAATCAAATGACAAGTCAGCCCTAAAGGCCATCCGCAACGTATTATAGACATTAATCTCCTGTTCGAAGAGCCTTTATCGGACTGGCTATCGCCGCTTTAACTGCCTGATAGCTGATTGTTATCAGCGTTATGCCAATAGCTGCCAGACCAGCTATCAGGAACACCCACCCCCCGATGGGGACCCGGTAGGCAAAATCCTGCAGCCACCCATGCATAAAATACCAGGAGATGGGCGATGCAATGACAAGGGCCATGATCACTAAAATTACAAAGTCCTTACACAAGATCGAGACAATACCGGCGACACTTGCCCCCAGGACCTTCCGGACTCCAATTTCTTTGGTACGCCGCTGGATCGTAAAGATGGCCAGCCCCAATAACCCCATGCAGGAAATAAGGACAGCGATAACCGTGGCTGCATTCATTAGTTGTGAGGTCCTCTGTTCGGTGGCATATAACCGGGCGATGGTTTCATCGAAGAAACTGTATTCGAATTTTTCGTTCGGATACAACTCCTTCCAGTTTTTTTCAATGGCCGCCATCGTGGCGCGGAAATGGCTGATATCCCCTTCCCGGGTAGCGAGCTTCACGCTGATGGACCGCTCACTGTTTTTATCGGAACTGAGAAAAAAAGACCGGATAGGCTCATGCAGTGATTTTGAATGAAAGTCTTTTACCACTCCGACAATAGTTCCTTTTGCTTCGTTCATGCCATTCTGAACTCGTATACCAAGGGCGTCCTCCCCTTTCTTAAACCCTAGCTCCCGTACGCAGGTCTCGTTTACCAGGAATTCCCTGACGGTATCGGAATGTAAAATATTCCGGCCGGCGATGATATGCAGATCATATAAGGGAACATAATGCTCGTCGCACATCTCATAAGAGGCGCCGGGTTTGAATTCCGGGTTGTCCACACGCTGGATATAGGTGTTGGAATGGCTTTTTGCCACAGGTGTCTCCAGGTGTGTGCTCACCAATTGAACACCAGCGATCTGCCTGACCTTTTCTGCAAAGATGCCGGCCTGATCGATGGGTTCGTTCCAGCCCGTTCGAAAAGAGACAATGGCGTCCTTCGCAAAGCCCAGGTCCTTATTCATCATAAAACGGATTTGCTTGCCGATGACCAGCGTGCAGATGATAAATACCAGGGAAACGGTAAACTGGAACACGATCAACCCTTTTCGGAGAACCTCCGTTTGGAAGAATTTTTTCGCGGTCTGCCCTTTCAGATTAATGACTGGCAGATGGGAAGATAAGACCTCCGCAGGGTAAAACCCGGCCAATAGAGTGGTGACAATGGTTATCAGGACCAGAAACAGCAGTGTGGAGGGAGATGATAAATGCAGGCTTACCCCCGGTGGCATCATGGAGTGAAAGATATGGAGCAGGGGCCAGGCAAGCATAAGAGAAATAACAACGGAAATGGAGGTTATCAAAAGGGTTTCTGTCAGGAACTGTCTCCGAAGATTGGCCCTGCTGCTTCCCAACACTTTTCGTACCCCTATTTCCTTGGCCCTATGGAAGGATTGAGCGGTGGATAAATTGATAAAATTAATGGCGGCAATCACTAAAATGAACACTGCAATGCCCATGAGGGTATACAGACTTGGTAAATGGGCTTTCCGGGAATAGACATCCCGGTAAAAACTATTAAAATGAAGATCCGACAGGGGCTGAAGGGACAGTTGCGTCGTATGGCCGGGATAGGGCGGCACATGCGCCTCCAAAAATTTCGGGAACTGGCTTTCCACCTGCGCGGGAGTTATCCCCTTCGCCAATTTTACGAATCCCTGCGCGTCCGGGTTCCAGTTACCCCAATGATCGGTATGAATTTGCTCTTTTAAAAAACTGTGCCGGATAGTAGCAAACGAAATAAAGTCTTTAAAGGCAAGGTCCGTATTCTTATCCCAATCTTTTACGATGCCGGATACAGTGAGATGCAAAGAATCATTCCGATACACGTCTGCATAAAAAATATCTTTCCCCATGATCTCCTCCGGCGGTTTCTGCCCGAAATATCGATAGGCTTCCCTTTCGGACAGCACGACCTTAAAGGGCTCGTTCAGCGCCGTGGCAGGGTTTCCTTCCAGCCATTGGTAGTGGAAAAGGGCAAAAAAGGGCTGTTCCGCGATAATGATGGGTGATACCTCCTCCCCTCTTTTGGCTGCATCGAACCGTTTCGGTTCTCCATGTTCATTGGGGATTGTGACCCGGGCATAGTAATTATGAAACTCGGTGACATTTTCAAACCCCGTCAGTTCATTTCGCAGCGCCATCGGCAAAGGGTTCATCACAAAACCTATCCCCTCTTTATTCCCCTGGTTGTCCTGTTGAACGGCTACCAGGCGATAAATGCGGTCTTTGTCGGGGTGAAAATCATCATAGCTCAGTTCAAAGCTTGTGATGAGGTAGATGATCAAACTGGCGCAAATGCCTAAGGACAGGCCAAAGATGTTTATAACGGCATTTCCTTTATTCCGGATAATATTGTGTCCCGCAATTTTGAAATGATTCTTTACCATATTTGAAAATATGGGTAAAGACAATGAATCGCAATAAATGTTGCACGGGGATCTGCTACCTGCCTAAAGGGCTATTTTTCTATTGGCTGTACGCCGGCCGTCTCTATCAGATACTCCGCCCTCTTCTCCATAACCTCTCTATGGGTTTGGCCCCAGCCTTCCAGCTGTTTCCAGATCGGCGCCAGTTGCCGGGCGCTTGGCGACAGGTGATATTCCACCCTTGGCGGCACATCCGCATGCACGGTCCTGCCTACCAGGCCATTCTTTTCCAGTTCCTGCAAGTGCAGGGTGAGCATGCGGTCGGTTATATTGGGCAGATGTTTCTTCAACTCGCCAAAACGCAGGGTCCTTCCCTCCAGTTTATACAAAATGAGCAGCTTCCATCTACCACCCAGGATATCGACGGCATAGACCATACCGCAGAAATCGATCAGCTTTTCCCGGTTCAGGGAATTGGTGGAGGTCGGTTTACGTTTTCCCATTACTTACATTTTTGTGTGCTCCGCACAATCCGTTGTGCCCTGTAAAAATAACCGATCCGGTACTAGTTTTGTTCACCCATTTAAAAATCAGGGACTATTATGAAAGTATTGATCCTTCTGGCGCATCCGGAACCGCAAAGCATGAACGGCGCCCTATTTACCACGGCTATCGAAACCCTGGAAGCAGCAGGACATCAGGTCAGGACCTCCGATCTTTATGCTATGCGCTTCAATCCCATATCTGACCAAAACAATTTTACAAGGCTACAGGATCCCGCCTTCTACAAACAGCAGTTGGAAGAGTTGCACGCTACGGAAACAGACAGCTTCGCCGCCGACATCGACAGTGAGCAGCAAAAAGTGGAATGGTGCGATCTTATGATCTGGCAGTTTCCCCTCTGGTGGTTCAGCGTACCGGGGATCCTGAAAGGCTGGGTGGACCGTGTCTTCGCCATGGGAAGGTTTTACGGCCAGGGCCGGATCTATGAACAAGGGGTATTCAGGAGTAAATTGGCCCTGCTGTCCCTTACCACAGGCGGTACGGGGAACGACTATGAGCAAAAGGGCCTGCAAGGTGATATCCACAACATGCTCAAACCCATCCACCGGGGTATGCTGCGGTTCACCGGGTTCAGCGTACTGACGCCGCATATCATTTATGGCCCTGCCAGGCTGTCTCCCGACCAACGCAGGCAGGAACTGGACCGATGGAAGAACAGGCTGCTGGAAGTATTCAGCGAGAGACCGGTAGAAGTAGGCGCGTATTGATGCCCGCCAATCAATGCCTGCAAATGGATACTCGCCTGTCAATGCCCGATTATGGATGCGTGGGAGAAGATCCGGTACCTTCCGGCCAGCGCGCGCGCCACATATGTTTTCCCTGAACCGGAAGGCCCGAAAATTAATGCTTTCATCCTTTAATATACGAAAGAAGAAAAGCTTTTTGGTACATTTAATCCCAAATCAAACAAGGAATGGCCAAATTCATTCAGCAGAACCTGTATCTGTTACTACTTCTCACCTGTATTATAGATCTGTCGGCCTGCGCCCAAAAGATGGACTTCGAGGAATACGATCCCAAATCTACGTTGGTCGTCCCGGCGCATATCATCACACATTCGAAATATCCCTTCATCGACATCCATAACCATCAGTGGGACATGCCTTCACAGGATCTTAGCGAATTGATCAGGGAGATGGACAAGCTCAACATGGCAATCATGAACAACCTTAGCGGAAGGGGCTATAGGGAGGCTAACGGCATCTTCGACGTACAGGATTCCACCTATTTCAAAAAGGCGCAGGCCAATATCAGAACGCACTACCCCACCCGCTTCACCGAGTTCACCAATCTTTCCTTTGCCCAATTCGGACAAACGGACTGGACCCAACGCGCCTTGGCCAACCTGGAAGCGGATGTCCGCAATGGCGCAAAGGGATTAAAGATCTACAAGGACCTGGGCATGGAGTTCAGGGACCAACAGGAAAAAAGGATTCCCGTGGATGATGCCCGGCTGGATCCCATCTGGGATAAATGCGCCGTCCTCCATATCCCGGTCCTGATCCATTCCGCCGACCCGGCATCCTTCTGGGACCCGATGGACAAGTATAACGAGCGCTGGCTGGAACTAAAGACACACCCCGATCGCAGACGGGGTAATTCCAACCCGGCTCCCTGGAAAACCATTATCGAAGAACAGCATCATCTGTTCAGGGCTCATCCGAACACCCAGTTTATTGCCGCTCATTTTGGCTGGCTGGCAGGCGACCTTGCTTCACTGGGGAAATTGCTGGACGAATGTCCCAACGTCTCCGTGGAAATAGCGGCTATCATTGCCGAATTGGGAAGACAACCCAGACAGGCGAGAGAGTTCTTTATCAAATACCAGGACAGGATCCTCTTCGGAAAGGATTCCTGGGTGCCTTCAGAATATCTGACCTATTTCAGGGTCCTGGAAACAGCCGATGAATATTTCCCCTATCACAAGAAGTATCATGCCTTTTGGCGGATGTATGGCCTCGCCCTGCCCGATGAAGTGCTGAAAAA
>Ga0310811_10008167_pt1 | contig 13447 bp, 14 predicted proteins | sample YCmetagenome_FD_207642 | JGI IMG/M metagenome (GOLD analysis project Ga0310811, IMG submission 207642) | Soil microbial communities from experimental microcosm in Duke University, North Carolina, United States - YC | ecosystem: Engineered > Artificial ecosystem > Soil microcosm > Unclassified ... | reverse complement strand
TCCGCGATCGGTCGGGCGGCGGCGGTGAGCGCGGCGAAGGCCAGGTCGAGCCGCCAGGCGTCCCGGTCCCGCGGGCCGACGAGGTTGGAGACGGCCCGCACCTCGGCGAACGGCAGGTCGGCCAGCTGCGCCGCGGCGGCCACCCCGTACCCCTCCATGGCCTCGCCGACCGCCTCCGGGTGACGGCGCATCAGCTCGGCCGCGCGCTCCGCGGTGCCGGTGGCGGTGTTCACCGTCAGGATGCTGCCGACGACGGCGTCGAGCCCGGGGATCCGCCCCGCCTCGGCGTGCGCGGTGCCGAATCCGAGCTCGTCGACGCTCAGGAAGCCGTCCGGGGCGTCCGGGGCGTGCGCGCCGAGGTCGGCGGCCACCACCCGGCGGGCCAGCAGCAGCGCGCCGGGCTCCGCCTTGCCGGGGAACGCGCCGCCGATGCCGGCGCTGATCACCGCGTCGAAGCCGCGGTCGAGCGCCAGCGCCCGGGAGACGCTCGCCGCCGCCCGGGCCGAGCCGACCCCGCCGGCCAGCACGGTCACCCCGTGCGGCGCGTCCGCGGGCAGCCCGCGGCGCAGCGCGTCGGCCTCCGCCTCGACGGCGGTGACGATGAGGATCCGGTTCACGCTCATGACGCTACACCGCGCCGGTCACGGGCGATCCGCGCGGTCGGCGGTTACGGGCGAGGCGAAAGTCACCCCGGCTTGGCGCGGCCGGGGTGCGCGGCGCGCTGACTGTCTAAATGTTGCCGCTGTTTCCGCTGGTGCCGCCGTTCGGCTCGCTCGGGCGCTGCATCGCCCGGTAGTCGGTCAGCGCCTTTCCGGTCAGCAGCGTCACCACCGCGAGCCAGACCCCGGCCACGCTCAGCGCCAGCACCGGGTGGCTGCTCGGCATCACCAGGCCGAGGCCCGCGCCGAGCACCCAGCACAGCTGCATGAGCGTCTCCGACTTGGCGAAGGCCGAGGTGCGCACGGCCTCCAGCGTGTCGCGCTGGATCATCGCGTCCAGCGAGAGCTTCGCCAGCGACGGCAGCAGGCCGGCCAGGCCGCAGCACAGCAGCACCATCGGCAGGTTGTAGTAGAACGCGGTCAGCACCGCGATGATCGCGGCCAGCGCCACGCAGCCGGCCACGATGCCCTCCGGCGCGCGCGCCTTGAGCCAGCCGCCGACCAGCGAGCCGAGCCCGCCGCCGACCGCGATCGCGCCGGCCACCAGGCCGATCGCGGTGAGGTTCTTCAGGCCGCCGATCGAGTTGGTGCGCAGCATGAACGCGAAGTACAGCGCCATGTAGCCGGCGAACGCGCGCAGCGCCCCGGTCGCCCGCAGCGCCATCATCACGCTCAGGCCCACCGAGCGCAGCCGCTTGTCCGGCATGGTCCGGGCGAGCTTCTCCTCCTGCGGGCCGAGGCCGTGATCCTCCCGGCGCAGCTGCGCGGTCAGCTCGCCCTCGTCGGAGTCCACGTGCTTGGGCAGCCGCAGCGCCATCGCGGTGCCGGCGAAGAACACCAGCGCGGCCAGCAGCAGCGGTGCGGCGTTGCTGATCTTGCCGAGGCCGTAGCCGATCGGCGTCGCCGCCAGCGTCGCGAACAGGGTGAACAGGTTGATCCGGGAGTTGGCCCGGACCAGGCTGGTCCCGGCGGGCAGCACACGGGGGATGACTGCGGAGCGGCTGACCCCGTAGGCGCGCGAGGCGACGAGGCAGCCGAAGGCCGCCGGGTAGATCGCGAGGCTGCCGCCCGCGATCGTCTTGGCCAGCACCAGCGCGAGCAGCGCGCGGATCAGCGCGGTCAGCGCCATGGCGAAGCGGCGCCCGCCGCGCATCCGGTCGAGCAGCGGGCCGATCACCGGGGCGAGGAAGAGGAACGGCACCATCGTGACGACCAGGTACAGCGCCACCTTCGGCCGCGCCTCGTCCGGCTGCAGGCTGAAGAACAGCGAGGTGGCCAGGGCCACCGTGATCAGCAGGTCGCCGGTGGCCACCACCGCGTTGAGCTCGATCACGTGCGAAAGGCCGGACTCGCCCGCGCCCTCGGCCCTGGTGATCTTCTGGATCCGCCCGTAGACCGCGTCGGCGACGTCGGTGCCCACGTCGGCGCCGTGCCGGACCGCTCCGCTGGTCTGCCGCATCCAGGCCGGGGTGCGCCGACCCCACCCGCCGTCGCCCGCAGAGTCCGCGCCCGGTCCCTTGCCGCCGCCCGGGCCGTGGCCCCCGCCCGCCGCGCCCGCGCCGGACCCCTGGCCCGCATCGCCCGGCCCCTGGCCCGCGCCGGCTCCTTGACCTGCGCCCGAGCCCGGGCGCGCGCCCGCCCCCCGGCCTGAACCGTTCGCCGCCTGGCCGACCACGTCGGTCGCGTGCAGATCCGCCGGGTCGCCGAGCAGGGTGTCGTCCAGCGGCGGCTCGGCCGTCGCCGGGTCGTCCACCCGTTGTGTCGGTTCCTGCGGACCGCCCATCGTCTCCCTCTCCCCCTCCACCGATCCCGCTCAAGTCTCCACCCCGGGACGGGGCGTTGTCACACCCGGCGCCGCCGTTCCCTGCCACCATTGTCGTGGACGAATGACACTGGCGGTGCGCGGAACGACTACCATCGGAAGCGTGACGACCGCCACCAAAGCCCGCGCCAGCCGTACGCCCGTGCTCGACCCCGCCTGCGCCGAGGCCGTCGAGCTCGCCCTGGCTGCCGCCGAGGACGTGGCGGGCATGGGCAACATCGGCGCGCACCTGGGCGTATTGCCGGACGGCGAGCGTGTCGCGACGCACTACTTCGCGGCGAAGGAGCGCGGCTACGTCGGCTGGCGCTGGGCCGTCACCGTCACCCGTGCCTCCCGCTCGAAGCTGGTCACGGTGGACGAGACGGTGCTGGTGCCCGGCGAGGGCGCGATCATGCCGCCGCAGTGGCTGCCGTGGAGCGAGCGGCTGCAGCCCGGCGACATCGGCGTCGGCGACCTGCTGCCGACCGCGCCGGACGACGTGCGGCTCGAGCCCGGCTACACCGGCGCGGACGAGCCTGAGATGCAGCAGCCGCAGGAGCAGGACGAGGTCTGGGAGAAGCGCGACACCGTGCCGCTGGTCGCCTTCGAACTCGGCCTCGGCCGGGTGCGGGTGCTCTCCCGTGAGGGCCGCGAGGCGGCGGCGGAGCGCTGGATGCAGGGCCGCGGCCCCGACTCGGACATGGCCCAGGCCGCCCCGGCGACCTGCTCGACCTGCGGTTTCCTGGCGCGGATGGCCGGCACGCTCAGCCAGAGCTTCGGCGTGTGCGCGAACGAGTACTCCCCGGCCGACGGCCAGGTGGTGGCGCTGACCTTCGGCTGCGGCGGGCACTCGGAGGCGGTGGTCCCGCTGGAGTCGCGCGAGCTGCCGGAGCCGGTGCTCGACGAGTTCGCGATGGACGCGGCCGAGCTCGGCCACAGCTGACCGGTGACCCGCCCCGCGCGGGGACCAGGCTGTCGAATGTGAAGCCCCGTCAGAGCGTGCCTGGCGGCGGGAGGCGTAGCGCGCGTACCCGCCGCGGTATCAGCCGCGGTGCCAGCCCGTATCAGCCCTCTGCGGACCCGTCAGCACCCTGGGATCCGGCAGTCCCCTGGGACCCGTCCGCGCCGGCCTGTGCGGCCGCGTCGCGCGCGATGGCCCGGTCCCGGCGCTTGAGGTAGTACAGGCCGAGCAGTCCGAGGCCGACGCCGCTGACGGCGATCCACGGCCAGCGGCCGTGCCCGTCGTCGGTCAGCGAGGCGTGCATCGGCAGCAGGATCACGGCGGCGATCGCGTAGAGCACCGTGCCGATCAGCACGACCCTCGAGAGGTTGACGTCCATCGGCTCGAGCTCGCGCGTACCCCCGTTCGGCGGCTGCGCGGTCGGCTTGTCGGATCCAGCGGGAATGGCCACGGGGCCAAGCCTAGCCCGATCCCCGCCCGCCGTACGCCGCCGCCTCGAGCGGTCGCCCGTCCCGCCGCCCGCCGCTCGCCGCACCCCGGAGCCGCCATGGCCGTCCACGACCCCCTCGACTCCTTCTTCGGGTTGCGCGAGCGCGGCAGCACGGTGCTGCGCGAGGTGCGCGGCGGGGTGGCGACGTTCTTCGCGATGGCCTACATCGTGGTGCTCAATCCCCTGATCCTCGGTTCCGGCAAGGACCTCTACGGGCACACGCTGAACACCGCCCAGCTGACCGTGGCCACCGCGATCGTCGCCGGGGCGATGACGATCGTCATGGGCGTCGGCGGGAACCTGCCGCTGGCCATCGCCGCCGGGCTGGGACTGAACGGCGTGGTCGCCTTCACCATCGCGCCGACGATGTCGTGGCCGGACGCGATGGGCCTGGTGGTGCTCGAGGGCATCGGCATCTGCCTGCTCGTGGTCAGCGGCCTGCGCAAGATGATCATGGATGCCATCCCGCTCTCGCTCAAGCGGGCCATCGCCGTGGGCATCGGCCTGTTCATCGCGCTCATCGGCCTGGTCGACGCGGGCTTCGTCACCCGCGTCCCGGACGCCGCGCAGAGCACCGTGCCGGTCCAGCTGGGCGTGAACGGCTCGCTCGACGGCTGGCCGGTGTTCGTCTTCTGCCTCGGCGTGCTGGCCACCTTCCTGCTGCTGGTGCGCCGGGTGCCCGGCGCGATCCTGATCTCCATCGTCGGCTGCACCGCGGTCGCGGTCATCGCGAACAGCGCCGCGCACCTGACCGCGCGGGACTGGGGGCTGATCCAGCCGACGCTGCCGGACCACCTGTTCGCCACGCCCGACTTCGGCCTGCTCGGCGAGTTCTCGCTGTTCGGCGGGTTCGTGCAGGCCGGCACGGTCACCGCGGTCGTGTTCATCTTCACGCTCATCCTGTCCGACTTCTTCGACGCGATGGGCACGATCGTGGGCGTCACGGCCGAGGCCCGGCTGCTGGACGAGCGCGGAGAGGTGCCCGGCATCAACCGGGTGCTGTTCATCGACGGCCTGGCGGCGGCGGCCGGCGGGGTGGGCTCCTGCTCGTCGAACACGACGTACGTCGAGTCGGCCGCCGGCGTCGGGGAGGGCGCGCGCACCGGGCTGGCCAGCCTCGTCACCGGCGCGTTGCTGCTGGTGACGACGTTCCTCACGCCGCTGACGGGGATCGTGCCGCAGCAGGCGGCCGCGCCCGCGCTCGTGGTGGTCGGTTTCCTGCTGATGACCGCGGTCGGCGATATCCCGTGGGGCGACTGGTCCATCGCGATCCCGGCCTACCTGGCGATCGCGCTGATGCCGTTCACCTACTCGATCACCAACGGCATCGGCGCCGCGGTGATCGCCTTCGTCGCGATCCGGCTGGTCTTGGGCCGGCCGCGCGAGGTGCACCCGCTGATGTACGTGGTGTCACTGCTTTTCGTCGCCTATTTCGCGCTCACGCCGATCGAAGAGTGGCTAGGAGTGAGATGACGTCGTGGGGTCGGCGACCGCCGACGCGCTCGGTGTGGAGTCGCCGTGGTGGAGGGAGGGATCGTTCGTCATTCCGTCCGCGACGGCGAGCTCGTAGGTCTCGCGCATAGTTTCCGACGAGGCCAGCTGCCGCAGCTGCGACTCGTTCGGCACGGTAGCGCCGAAGACCATGATGGCGGCGATGATGGTGGCGCCGTCCATCACGTAGGCCACGCCACCGGTGCCCGCGCTGTCGCGCATCCCCGATGTCGCGATGATCTGCCACCCGTTGGCGCCGGTGGGCCACGACGAGGGTGGGCAGATGGTCGACTCCGGCAGCGGGTTCGGGGGCGCCTCATCCGTGCCGAACCTCAGCAAGAGGGCGGGCGTAGGAACCGTTCGTCGACGTCACCTTGTACGCCAGCTTCAGCCAATACTCATCCTCAGCGGCCTCGGCCGCGGAGGGCGAGGCCGAGGCGGGCCTGGAAATCGAGGGATTCCAGCTGACCCTCTGCCCCTCGACCGGCACAGGCCGGCTGGAGCAGCCTGACGGCCTGTTGCGGGAAGTCGCCGTCCGGATCGACCACGGCGAGCGGGCTGTGCGCCGCGGGTGCGGATGCGGGTGCGGCGCGCCGGCTCCACGGCGCGACGATGGAGACGGTCCCCACACCCAGCACCAGGACGCTGGTGGCGGCGACGGCGCCGACCCTGTGCATGACGGTGCGCCGGCGGGCGGCCCGTTCGACGCCGGGAAGCTGGTCGGGTGCGTCGGGGAGGTCCTCGACCGCGGTGCGCAGCAGTTCGTGCATGTTCATCGGTACTGTCCGCTCCTTGATCACGTCGGTCACGAGTAGTTGCTGACGAGCTCGGTGAGGTGCTCGCCGAGCCGGGCGCGCAGTTTCTCGAGCGAGCGCGAGCACTGGCTCTTGACGTTGCCGGTGCTGCACCGCAGAACCGCCGCGGTCTGCTCGATCGACAGGTCCTCCCAGTAGCGCAGGACGACCATCGCGCGCGGCTTCGGCGGCAGCGTGCGCAGCGCCTCGAGAAGGGTTGCGGCCGGATCCGGGCGAGGCTCATGTAAGACCCTGATTGGGGAATAGCCAGTTTCCAGTTAGCGCTGCTAATGATGTAAGCTTCCAGGCTGTGTGACCTGGATCATTGTTTGAACAAGCCTTGGGGGCCGCCGGTGACCGAATCCGACACGACGACGAACACGACGACGAGTACCACGACAAGCACGACGACCAGCACCTTCCGATCCCTGCGCAACCGCAACTACCGCCTGTTCGCCTCCGGCCAGGTGGTGTCCAACACCGGCACCTGGATGCAGCGCATCGCCCAGGACTGGCTGGTCCTGAGCCTCACCCACAGCGGCACCGCGCTCGGGGTGGTCACCGCCCTGCAGTTCCTGCCGATCCTGCTCTTCTCCGTCTGGGGCGGCGTGCTCGCCGACCGCTTCCCCAAGCGCACCATGCTGATGATCACGCAGAGCTCGATGGGCGTGCTCGCCGCGATCCTCGGCCTGCTCACCGTCAGCGGGCACATCACCGTCTGGCAGATCTACGTCTTCGCCCTGCTGCTCGGCGGCGTCACCGCCGCGGACACCCCCGCCCGGCAGAGCTTCGTGGTCGAGATGGTCGGTCCCGAGGACCTGCAGAACGCGGTCTCGCTCAACTCGGCCAACTTCAACCTGGCCCGCGTGGTCGGACCCGCCGTGGCCGGCCTGTTCATCGGCCTTTTCGCCTCCCAGGTCGTCGGCAGCGGCTGGGCGTTCCTGGTCAACGCCGTCTCCTACGCCGCCGTCGTCACCGGCCTGGCGATGATCCGCACCAAGGACCTGCACACCGGCACCGTCCGTCGGACCGGGCGCGGACGTGGCGGCCAGCTCGAGGCCTTCCGCTACGTGCGCACCCGCCCCGACCTGATGGCCGTGCTGGTCACCATCGCCGTCTTCGGCACCCTCGGGCTCAACTTCCCGGTGCTGCTGCCGCTCTACACCACGCAGGTGTTCCACTCCGGCGCCTCGGCCTACGGCGTGATCTCCGCGATCATGGCGGCCGGCTCGCTGGTCGGCGCGCTGCTCGCGGCCCGGCGGCGCGAGGCCAGGGTGCGCATCGTGCTGGTCGGCGCGCTCATCTTCGGCGTGCTCGAGGTGATCGCCGCCGGAATGCCGGACATCACCTCCTACTCCGCGGTGCTCACGATGGTCGGCCTGTCCAGCCTCACCACGGCCACCACCGCCAACGCGGTCATGCAGACGACCGTCGCGCCCGAACTGCGCGGCCGGGTCACCGGCGTGTACGTGCTCGTGTTCATGGGCGGCACGCCGCTGGGCTCCCCGATCGTCGGCTGGCTGGCCGGGCAGATCGGGGTGCGCTGGACGCAGAGCCTGTGCGGTCTGGCGACCTCGGTCGCCGCGCTCGGCGCCGCCTACTGGCTCGCCCGGACCACCGATCGCCAGATCCGCACCCGGCTGCTGGCACGTCCGCACATCGCAGTCGTCGCGCGCACTGCATGATGATGAGTTGACACTCACTGGCCGGACTGCTCATCCGGAGGTCGGGATGCGCCTTTTCGTCGCGGTGGTGCCGCCGCGGCCCGTTCTGCTCGAGCTGCGCGCGGCGCTGTCCACGCTGCCGCACACGGACGGGAACCTGCGCTGGACCCATCCCGAGAGCTGGCACATCACGCTGGCCTTCCTCGGCGAGGTGCCGAAGGAGTCGCTGGCCGAGCTCACCGAGCGGCTGGCCAGGGCCGCGTCCCGGGCCACGCCCATGGAACTGGCGGTGGCCGGCGGCGGCCAGTACGACTCGCACGTGCTGTGGGCCGGGATCCAGGGCGACCGGGACCGGCTCGGCCGGCTCTCGGAGACCGTGACCGCCGCCGCGCGGCGCTGCCGGGTGCGGGTGGACGAGCGGCCCTTCCGCCCGCACGTCACCCTCGCCCGCGTGCGCGGCGGGCACGGCGGCCCGCCCACCGACCTGCGGCCCTACGTGGACCGGATGACCGCCTTCCGCACCCCGCGCTGGCTGGTCAAGGAGATGGAGCTGTTCGAGTCCGTGCCGCCGAACGGCGCCGGCCGCCCGCCGATCTACCTGAGCCGGGGCCGCTGGCCGCTGACCGGCCGCTGAACGGGCCGCTGACGGGCCTCCGCCGTCCGGGTGGGATCGCGGCACCCACCACCCGGACGGAGTAATGAGCACACGTGCCTACACTGCTGGGGTGGACCCGCGCATCCGTACCAGAATCGTCACCGCCACCCTCCTGGGCCTGTTCGCCCTGGTGCTGGTCGGCACCGTGCTGCAGCACTGGCACTGAAACACCGGACCGGCACTGAAACACCGGCACCGCGGCTGGCGCGGTGATGCTGAAGGCCCGGCCCGGCACCGCGTGCAGTGCTCGGCGGGGCGGTCGGTGGGGTGCGTGCGGAGACCGGCGGGCGTCAGCCCTGCGAGTCGACGGCGGCCTTCGCCACCTTCTCGATCACGCTTATCCCCGAGTCCATCGTCCCGTTGTCGCTGGAGAGCACCGCGACCAGGTACTCGTGCCCGCCGTGCTCGACCTCCCCGATGCTGTTGATCTCCCACAGGTTCGTCGCGCTGCGCGGCAGCCAGCCGTTCTTGAGCGCGTAGTCGTGGGCCGACGAGCCGGAGTCGTCCGCGGCGGCGCTCACCCCCCAGCGCTGGTCGGATTCGACGTGGCCCATGAGCTCCTGGACGTAGGAGCGATTCGCCGAGGTCAGCGCGGAGTCCGCGGTGAACGCCTGGCGCAGCAGCCGGATCTGGTCGGTGACGGTCGTCGTAGTGTCGCCGAAGGCCTCGTTGTCCACGTCGGTGTCGGTCAAGCCGAAGACCTTGTTCGCGGCGGTGATGCCGGACGCGCCGCCGTCGTCGTTGTACAGTGCCAGCGCCGCGTCGTTGTCGCTCTCCTCGATCATCTCCGTGATCAGCTCGCGCTGGCCCGCGCCCGGTGAGTTGTCGTTGCGCTGGTCCTGGTAGAGCAGGGTCTCGAGGATGTCGAGCTTCACTATGGACGCGGTGACGTAGTCGTCGCCGACGTTGTAGCTGACCGTCCGTCCGGTGGTCAGGTCCTCGACGGCGACGCTGACGTGGCCGTCGTCGTCGGCGACCAGACCCTTCACGGCGGCGGTGAGCGCGGCCGAGGGATCGACCGTGGCCGTGGGCGAGGCCGAGGCGCTGGGACTGGTCGAGGCGGACGCGGAAGAGCTCGCCGACGCTCCGGAGTCAGGGCTCGTACTCGCCGGGTCCGGGCCCGGTGCCGACGCGGACGCCGAATCCGGCGCCGGCGCACCCGCCCCCGACTGATCGGCGCTCACCGCGGCGGTGCCCGAGAGGGAGCGGCCGACGCCGGTCACGGCCAGCACGACCGCCACCAGTACCACCAGCACCGCGCAGAAAAGCAGGACCCGACGAGGACCGGTGAAGATCAACCCACGTAGACCAGGCTTCCGCATGCCCGGGACGCTAGGCGCCGACCTGTAAGCGAACCTTCGCCCCGGATGAAGCGAATCTGAGATTTTACTCCCGTCCGCTCATCCGGGGCGACGTGGCGTACGCTCAGGAACCGAGGTGCTGCACCACGTAGTCGATGCTCGCGGTCAGCGCCTCGACGTCGCCCGGCTCGATCGCCGGGAACATCGCGATGCGCAGCTGGTTGCGGCCGAGCTTGCGGTACGAGTCGGTGTCCACGATGCCGTTGGCGCGCAGCACCTTGGAGACCTCGACCGCGTCGATGCCGTCGGCCAGGTCGATCGTGCCGACCACCTGGGAGCGCATGGCCGGCTCGGTCACGTACGGCGTGGTGTAGTCGGTCTTCTCGGCCCAGGCGTAGAGCCGCGAGGAGGAGTCCGCGGTGCGCGCCGTCGCCCAGTCGAGGCCGCCGTTGCCGTTGAGCCAGTCCAGCTGCTCGGCCATCAGGAACAGCGTCGCCACCGCCGGGGTGTTGTACGTCTGGTCCTTGGAGGAGTTGTCGATCGCCGTCGGCAGGTCGAAGAACGCCGGGATGTAGCGGCCGGAGCCGGCGATCTCGGCGGCCCGGGCCAGCGCGGCCGGGGAGAACACGCCGATCCACAGGCCGCCGTCCGAGGCGAAGCACTTCTGCGGGGCGAAGTAGTAGACGTCGGTCTCCCGCACGTCCACCGGCAGGCCGCCGGCCGCGGAGGTCGCGTCCACCAGCACCAGCGCGTCCTCGTCAGGGCCGGCCGGGCGCCGGATCGGCATCGCCACGCCGGTGGAGGTCTCGTTGTGGGTCAGCGCGTAGACGTCCACGTCGGCAGCCGCCTCGGGCAGCGGGTGGCCGCCCGGCTCCGCCTTGATCACCTGCGGCTCGGCCAGCCAGGGGGCGGCCTTGGCGGCAGCCGCGAACTTGCCGGAGAACTCGCCGAACTGCAGGTGCTGCGACTTGTTCCGGATCAGGCCGAACGCGGCGATCTCCCAGAACGCGGTGGAGCCGCCGTTGCCGAGCACCACCTGGTAGCCCTCGGGCAGCGAGAAGAGCTCGGCCACACCTTCGCGCACCCGCTTGACCAGGTTCTTCACCGGGGCCTGGCGGTGCGAGGTGCCGAGCAGCCCGGAGGCCTGGGCGGCCAGCGCGGCCACCGCCTCGGGACGGACCTTGGACGGACCGCAGCCGAAGCGTCCGTCCGACGGGAGCAGTTGCGCGGGGATCTTCACAGAGGGGTTGTCCGACACGGTGCGTGCCTCCGGCGTTCGCTTAGGGAACCGCCGACACGGCCGCGCCGGCGGGAAAAGACCCGGTCCGGGCGTCATCGTCCGAGAACGTGAGGGAGAGGTTACCGGAAAGACACGACGCCCCACAGCCCCCGCGCGGGGGAATGCGGGGCGTCGTTCGTCACGTTGCGCACCGCGACCGCGACCGGAAAGCGCGACGCCCCGCGGTCTCCCCTGCGTGCGGGGGGCTGCGGGGCGTCGAGCGTCAGGCGGTGCTCAGTGCCGGGCGCCCGCTCAGTGCAGGAGCATCGAGTCGTAGCCGTCGACGTCCTGGATCTTGCGGGTGCCCGGGCCGATGTAGCGCGCGGACGGGCGCACCAGCCGGCCGGTGCGCTTCTGCTCCAGGATGTGCGCGGACCAGCCGGCCGTGCGGGCGCAGGTGAACATCGAGGTGAACATGTTCGCCGGGACCTCGGCGAAGTCCAGCACGATGGCCGCCCAGAACTCGACGTTGGTCTCCAGCACGCGGTCGGGGCGGCGCGAGCGCAGCTCCTCGAGCGCGGCGTCCTCGAGCGCCTTGGCGACCTCGTAGCGCGGCGCGGCCAGCTCCTGCGCGGTGCGGCGCAGCACACGGGCGCGCGGGTCCTCGGCGCGGTAGACGCGGTGGCCGAAGCCCATCAGCCGCTCGCCGCGGTCGAGCACGTCCTTGACGTACTTCTTGGCGTCGCCGGTGCGCTCGATCTCCTCGATCATGTGCAGCACCCGGGAGGGCGCGCCGCCGTGCAGCGGGCCGGACATCGCGCCGACCGCGCCGGAGAGCGCGGCGGCCACGTCGGCGCCGGTGGAGGCGATGACCCGGGCGGTGAACGTCGAGGCGTTCATGCCGTGCTCGGCGGCCGAGGTCCAGTACGCGTCGACGGCCTTGACGTGCTGCGGGTCCGGCTCGCCGCGCCAGCGGATCATGAAGCGCTCGACGATGGTCTCGGCCTTGTCGATCTCCCGCTGCGGCACCATCGGGTGGTCTATGCCGCGGGCGGACTGGGCGACGAAGCTCAGCGCCATGACGGCGGCGCGGGCCAGGTCGTCGCGGGCCTGGGTGTCGCTGATGTCCAGCAGCGGCTTGAGACCCCAGATCGGCGCGAGCGTGGCGAGCGCGGACTGCACGTCCACCCGGATGTCGCCGGAGTGGATGGCGAGCGGGAAGGGCTCGGCGGGCGGCAGGCCCGGGTTGAACTTTCCGTCGACGAGCAGGCCCCACACGTTGCCGTAGGTGGCGTGCCCGACCAGGTCCTCGATGTCGACGCCGCGGTATCGGAGCGAGCCGCCATCCTTGTCGGGTTCGGCGATCTCCGTCTCGAAGGCGACCACGCCTTCGAGTCCGGGTACGAAGTCGGGCATCCTACGGCTCCCTTGCTGTGGCAAATGTCCTTCGTGAGGTTCTCTCCCGCGCCCGGACGGGTCCGCGCGCGGGTCGCGGCGATCTGGGCGCTGTGATGAACGGGCCGCGCGCCTTGGAGGTTCCCGCCAAGTGCGACCAGCTACCTATATTGGACCGCTACAACGGCCGGAAGGAAATCCGGGGGCACGATCCGAGAGAAGGACGATCGCATGACCGCTGAGCAGCCGGAACTCGCGGGGTTTCGCCGAGATTACGCCGTGCGGGGGATCGAGGTGACTGAGCTCACAAGCGAGCCGGGGCCGCTGTTCGCCCGTTGGTTCGCTGAAGTCGACGCCGTTGCACGAAAATCGGACGCGTCCTGGTTCGAGATCAACGCAATGGTCTTGACCACTGTGGGGCCGGACGATCGCCCGTCCAGTCGAACGGTGCTGCTCAAAGGGTACGGACCGGACGGATTCACGTTCTTCACCAATCTCCGGTCGCGCAAGGGACGGGAGATCGCCGCGCGTCCGGGCGTCAGTCTGCTGTTCCCCTGGTATCCGCTGGCGCGTCAGGTGATCGTGCTGGGCACCGCGGAGCCGGTCCCGGACGCGGAGTCGGACGCCTACTTCGCCGGCCGGCCGCGCGGCGCCCAGCTCGGCGCCTGGGCCAGCGAGCAGTCGGAGCCGATCCCGGACCGCGCCTGGCTCGAGCGGCGCCTGGCCGAGTTCGACGCGCGCTATCCCGGCGAGGTGCCGCGTCCGCCGCACTGGGGCGGGCTGCGGGTGCGCCCGGAGTCGGTGGAGTTCTGGCAGGGCCGGCCGGACCGGCTGCACGACCGCATCGTCTACCGCCGCGCCGCCGCGGCGGCGCGGCCGGGCGAGGCGGCGGGCGGGGGCGGCGCCGGATGGACGATCGAGCGGCTCAGTCCGTGACCCGCCCGCACCCGTCCGCGCCTGCGGGCTTCCCCTGTCGGCGGTGTGAGTCACAATGGTCGGTGACTGTACGCGCCCGGG
>Ga0310811_10008164_pt1 | contig 13451 bp, 14 predicted proteins | sample YCmetagenome_FD_207642 | JGI IMG/M metagenome (GOLD analysis project Ga0310811, IMG submission 207642) | Soil microbial communities from experimental microcosm in Duke University, North Carolina, United States - YC | ecosystem: Engineered > Artificial ecosystem > Soil microcosm > Unclassified ... | reverse complement strand
GGAGACTAGGACCGCGCTTCGGCACGGGCAAAGCGCAAATCTACCTGTCGGGTCTAGTGGCCGAGCGCCACGTCCTGATACGGCGCCTGACCCGGGCGGCCGGCGGCGAAACGCCAGATCGGTTTCCGGTCGGTGCCCGGCTGCGGCAGCGCGATCAGCGCCGATGACACCGTGCCGAACGGTCCGTCCGTGACGATCGTCATCGCCGCACCCGGGCCGTCGGCGGGATCGTGCTCGGTCGAGGCCAGCAGCGACTCCCATGCCGACCAGTCGCCGCTGCCGGGATCGGGCTCGGCCGCCGCCTTGAACCGCGGCAGGTAGCGCCGGACGCGCGGACTCGTGTCGTCGTTGAGGTCGCCCGCGGTCAGCATCGACAGGCCGATCGGCACCGGCAGCACCTCGACCTTCGTGCTTCCGCTGTGCCTGATCCACGCGGCGTCGCGGTTGTCGGCGATCATCAGGTTGAACGGGCGATACGCCGTGCCGTCGAGCGCCGCGATCGCGCGCACCGCCTCGCGGGCATCGGCGTGGTCGAGGGCTTCGAGCACCAGCTCGCCGCGCGAGCGCTTGCCGGATTCGGGGCCGAGCGAGCCGCGCCGGTTGAGGATGCCGGCGACCACGCCGTGGTCGTTGATGCCGAGCCAGCTCCCGCCGGCAAGCCGGTCGTGGCCGGCGACGACCTCGGGGCGGTCGCTCCAGTGCCGCGCCGGTGGGTCCCACGGCCGGTTCCCGTTTTCGTCGCGATTGGCGGCGATCAGCAGCGGCCAGAGCTGGCCGGGCCGGCGGAGAATGACCATCGTGCACATCCGTTTCGGGATATCATGACGACGCGCGCGCCGCTATAAACGCGGGCGAGATTCCGGCCAGCCGGAAGCGTTGTATGGTGGAAAAGGAGCGTCCATGAGCGGTTTCGATGAACGCGAAAAGGGTTTCGAGGCGAAGTATCGCCTCGACGAGGAAACCAAGTTCCGGGTGCGCGCCCGGCGCAACAAGCTGCTCGGCCTGTGGGTCGCGGAAAAGCTCGGGCTGACCGGCGCCGACGCCGACTCCTACGCCAAGGAGGTGGTCGCGGCCGACCTCGAGAAGCCGGGCGACGACGACGTCATCGAAAAGGTCATGACCGACATCAAGACGCACGGCGCCGCGATCGACGCCAAGGCGATCGCCCGGCAGCTCGTCGAGTCGGAAAAGACCGCGCGCGAGCAGGTCATCTCCGAAAAGTAACGACCGACCGCCGCGTTCGCTCAGCGCAGCGAGCGCGGCGCCTTCGGGCCCGCCGTGCCGAACACGCGGCGGAAGATCGTGTTGACGTGGCGGAAGTGGTATCGCTCGTCGAACATCGCCAGCACCTCGGCGCGCTTGAAGCGCTTCGTCACCTCGGGCTCGGCTAAGAGCTTGTCGGCGAACGTGCCGCCCTCGGCCCAGATCTTCATCGCGTTCGACTGAACGATCCGGTAGGCGTCCTCGCGGCTGACGCCCTTCTGGGTCAGCGCCAGCAGCACGCGCTGCGAGTGGACGAGGCCGCCCAGCGAATCGAGGTTGGCGCGCATCCGCTTCGGATACACCAGCAGGTTTTCGACCACGCCCGCGAGCCTTGAGAGCGCGAAGTCGAGCGTCACCGTGGCGTCGGGGCCGATCATGCGCTCGACCGACGAGTGCGAGATGTCGCGCTCGTGCCAGAGCGCCACGTCCTCGAGCGCCGGGATCGCCGCCGAGCGGACGAGGCGGGCGAGGCCCGTGAGATTCTCGGTCAGGACGGGATTGCGCTTGTGGGGCATCGCCGACGAGCCCTTCTGGCCGGGCGAGAAGTATTCCTCGGCCTCGCGGACTTCGGTGCGCTGCAGATGCCGGATCTCGGTCGCCAGACGCTCGACCGACGAGGCGACGACGGCGAGCGTCGCGAAGTACATCGCGTGGCGGTCGCGCGGGATGACCTGGGTCGACACCGGCTCGATGGCGAGGCCGAGCTTCTTCGCGACGTGCGCCTCGACCCTGGGGTCGATGTTGGCGAAGGTGCCGACGGCGCCCGAAATCGCCGCGGTCGCGATCTCGCGCCGCGCGTCGACGAGGCGCTCGCGGGCGCGATCGAACTCGGCATAGAAGCCGGCGAGCTTGAGGCCGAACGTGGTCGGCTCGGCATGGATGCCGTGGCTGCGGCCGATGGTCGGCGCCCACTTGTACTGGAACGCGCGCTTGCGCAGCGCCTTGAGCAGCCGGTCGACGTCGGCGATCAGGAGGTCCGTCGCGCGCTTGAGCTGCACCGACAGGCAGGTGTCGAGCACGTCCGACGAGGTCATGCCCTGGTGGATGAACCGCGCCTCGGGGCCGACGTGCTCGGCGACGTTTGTGAGGAAGGCGATGACGTCGTGCTTGGTCGTCCTCTCGATCGCGTCGATGCGCTTGATCTCGAAGCGGCCCTTCTTCCACAGCGCGCGCGCCGCACTCTTCGGGATCACGCCGATCGCCGCCATGGCGTCGCAGGCGTGGGCCTCGATCTCGAGCCAGATCTGGAACTTCGCTTCAGGCGACCAGATCGCCGTCATCTCGGGGCGGGAATAGCGGGGAATCATCGGATTTTCTGCGCCAGACCTGAAGGATGGGGGTACGGATTGAAGAGGCCGCACGTTCCCCGAAAACCGGGCTCAACGCAAGGCCCCAAGGGCCTCTCAGTGGAGGCCCAAGGACCTCTCTGTGGAGACGTCAGACGCCCTTCAGGTCGTCGGGCGTGTTGAGGTTGGCGAGCGAGCGGAACTCGGGATCGACGGCGGCGATCTCGGCCTTGGAAATCACCCGTGCGCCGATGCGCTTGAACAGCCGGTGCGGCGCGCGTTCGCCTTCCTTGAGCGCCGCCTCGATCAGCGGCAGTGCGGCGCGGGCGTAGAGCGCGTGGCACGATTCGACGCCGCCCGCGCTCTCCGGCACCACTGCCGGAATGCCCTCGGCGCGCTCGCGGGCGATCCGTTCGATGACCGCGGCCTCGAGGTTCGGCATGTCGCAGGCGAAGGCGAACACCCACGGCGTGTTCGCGGCCCTGAGGCCGGCGGCGACGCCGCCCAAAGGCCCGAGCCCCGGCACCTCATCGTAGACGACGCGCGCCGGAAACGGCCCGCGGCCCGGCGTCTCGCGTCCGGCCGCGATCAGGACGTCGGCGAACAAAGGGACCAGCACCGCATGCACGCGCGCGATCAGCGGCACGCCCTCGACCTCGAGAAACGCCTTGTCGCTGCCCATGCGGCGACTGGCGCCGCCGGCGAGGATCAGGCCGGTGATGTCGGAATATTTGGCCATAGACGCAGTTTACCGCAATCCATGAGACGCAGGGCTGAACGTGAACCCGGATTCATTGCAGCCGCCATTGGCCCCCCTGAGTCACCGAAGCCCGCTCCGGGTTGTGAGGCCGGAGCGGGCTGGTGAGGGGCCGAGTGCGTCCACTTTGCCAGGCGGACGCACTCCGTCGTCGGCGGCTTCGGCAGAAGCCGCCTTTGTCGTCCCCGGTGAGGGTCAGTAAGGTGCCACGCTGCGTTGAAAGCGTGGCCGAGCCTACCGATGCTGCCTCGGTCGCGAGTCGCGACGCTGGGTTATGTCGGTACCGAAAGGAGAGGTGCGTCGCGACCCGAAGGGGAAGCGTCGTTGCCGTCTCAACTCATCCGCCGCGCCGGTGTCCCGGTTGTCGGGGGCCTCTCGCGGCTTCACCGCTTCAACCATCGGGGGGCAGGCCTAATAGCCCCCCGCCGGTTTTCACGGCGCGAGGACCATGCTCGCGTGCGAAACCCCGCGCAAGGGGGCTGTGGAAAGATGGGAATCGCTGAAGCGGTTCAAAGGCTCATTCGTCATGCCCGCGAAGGCGGGCATCCAGAGCCGTCAGATTCCGTGCAGCCGCCCTGGACTCCCGCTTTCGCGGGAGTGACGAGAACTGAAACTCGTGGATCCTCGCCCCCTTAGGCCCGCGCTCGCGCGGACCGTTTTAAAAGAGGGGCGGCGAGGATGACGAAAACGACAGAAACACCTGGACTCCCGCCTTCTCGGGAGTGTCGAGGGAAGAAGCGCGGGCCCGACGACGAGACGCAGGTCCTACAACAGCGTCTGCCAGGTGCGCGACAGGAATTCGCCGATGCGCTGCGTGAGCGGACGGTCGGCCCACTCCTGCCGGTCGATCTGCCGCGTGGTCTTCAGGTCGACCTGGAACATCCGCTCGACCTGCTGTGCGGTGTCGCGGCCGAGCACGATGGCATCGACCTCGTCGTTGAACAGGATGCTGCGGTGATCGAAATTGGAAGAGCCGATGCTCGACCACACGCCGTCGATCGTCGCCGTCTTCGAATGCAGCAGCGCGTCCTGCATCTCGTAGATATTCACGCCGGCCTCGAGCAGCTCCGAGTAATGCGAGCGGCCGACGCTCAGAGTCAGCGATGAATCGCTCTTGCCGGGCAGCAGCAGCCGTACGTCGACGCCGCGGCGCGCGGCCGCCGCCAGCGCATCGACCTCCTGGTCCGTCGGCACGAAGTAGGCGGCGGTGATCCAGATGTTCTTCTCCGCCGCGCGGATCGCGGAGAGCAGCGTCACGTAATAGCGCGGTACGACATCGTTGCCCTGGCTGCCGAGAATCCGGATGACCTCGGCGCCGCGCGCCGCGACCTTCGGGTAGGCGTCCGGCACCGCGATCGGCGGGCCCTTTTGCTCGCCCCAATGGTCGAGGAACAGCCGCTGGATCTCGGCGACGGCCGGACCCTCGATGACGAGGTCGGTATCGCGCCAGTAGCTCTCGGTGCCGCCGCCGTTGGACCCCGCCAGCGCCCTGAGCCTGGTGGTCTCGTATTCCTTGGACAGGTTGATGCCGCCGACGATCGCGGTGGCGCCGTCGACGACCAGGATCTTGCGGTGATCGCGGTTGTTCAGCGAATAGCCGTTCCGGGCGACGAGCGGGTTGATGGGATTGAACTCGACGATGGAGATCCCGGCGTCGGTCAGGCGTGTGAAGAAGTCCCGCGGAGTCGCGATCGACCCGACGCTGTCGTAGATGACATTCACCGCCACGCCGCGGCGCTGCTTGTCGACCAGCAGATCGCCGAGCGAGGCGCCGTCGACCTGGACGTCCTCGAAGATGTAGAACTCGAGGTTGATGTGCTTGCGCGCGCCACGGATGGCCTTGAACATCGCCCGGAACGTGTCCTCTCCGTCGCGCACGATGCGAACGCGATTGCCGATCACCAGAGGATTGCGCGCCACCGCCTGCTCGATCGCGAGGTGGCGTTCGAGAAGGTCGGTGTTCCTGCCTTCCTGCGTCAGCCGATCGAGGATCGCACTGCGCCTTGCGTCGGGCAGTGGCCCACGCGCGTCCGCGACGATGGGCGGGGCGCTCTCCGAATCGAGCATGTCGTCGACGTCGGGCACCGACTTGCAGCCGGTGACCGCGAGAAAGAGGGCGACGATCGCGTATGTGCGTGCCGAGTGACGCGTCAGTATCCACCGGGCTGCCATGGGCGGATCCTCTGGAAAAGTCTTCTGATGGACCGTTTCCGGGTGCCACTAGGTAAACGTCAGCCGACCGGAACGTTACCGGGCGGTTCTGTGTCGACGGCCGCGATCGACATGTCAAAAAGGTGGACGGGGTCGCGCGTGATTGTTGCGCGCGGTCGTCGGGCGTCAGCCCGCGAACGCCGGGTGTGTCGCCAGCGCGAACATCGCGATCTGGGTCGTCAGCGCGAAGTCGCCGTTGCGCGCGGCGACGGCGACCTCGTCGTAGGTCATCGCGATGTGCTCGACCTCCTCGAGGTCGCCGGAGTCCGGCGTTGCGACCAGCCGGCAACCGGTCGCCTTGAAGAAGTAGGCGGTCTGGCAGCGGTGGTTGGCGTTGGTGACGAACGAGCCGAGCTCGCGCCAGGTGTTCGCCGCGTGCCCCGTCTCCTCGAGCAACTCGCGCCTGGCCGCATCCACCGCCGACTCGCCGGGCGAGAGATGTCCACCGGGAAAATTCAGGCAGATGCGCCGCGGGCCATGACGATAGGAGCGCTGCATGAGGAAGCGGCCGTCGTCGAGCACCGGACAGATCACCGCGAAGTCGGGCATCCGCACCTGATAGTAGTTGTCGACCACGCGGCCGTCGGGGAGCGCCACGCGCTGCGTGCTGACGTCGATGAACGGCGGAAGCGAGAGGAGCGGCGTCTCGGAGAGGACGGTCCAGGGGCGGAGCGGGGGCGTGGTCATGATGTTACCGAGTGGTGGGCGGGACATCGCGTCAGGTGGGGGCCGCGCGGCGCGGCGCGTCACGAAAATTCCGGCATTCACTCTAGCAAGGCGGATTGGGTGCCGGTATCTCGGCGGCACGCTTGCTGCGGCCGTCGGGGCGTTCCGCAACCATGCAGCCGGTCTGCTTCCTCCGCCGAATCCCGTTTACGACGACGCGACGCAATAACGCGGCGACCGATTGGCCGTCGGACAGCGCGGCGCACCGCGTCGACGCAATGGCGCGCGTTCCGCGCAGACGTTCCGGCGTCGCCGGTAAGGTGAATCGACGAGCTTCGGCGCGAATTTGACGCGTGTTTTCGGGAGCGATGCTTGTGCTTTTCGCGCCGGTGTGGAGAACTCACATGGTCTTCGACGAGGTGGCTTGGAGACCTCGTGGCCCGCAATTCCGCTTCATTGGCTGAACGCTACCGCCGCCGGGCGGAGGAGCTCCGCGCCCTTGCCGCCGATATGGCCGACGGGGAGGCGAGGGCCGCGGTGCTGCACGCCGCCAAGGGCTATGATGACCTGGTGCGGCTCGCGGCGACATACGATCTCAGAGGCGATCCGGACGTGACGGAGTGAGCGTCACCAGGTCTCGCACGACGATTTGAGAATCCGGTAGCTCTCGGGGCTGTCGAGCGCGCCGTCCATCGTCGCGCGTTCGCGCGCAAGGTCGGCGAGAGGCACGTTCAGCGCCGCGTCGATGATGGCGATGGCATCGCGCTGCGCGCCGTCCTCGTCGCGTGCGAACAGCGGGTACCTCGGGTCCCTGGCGGCCTCGGCGAGCGCGCGGCGGATCTTCGGCAGCGCGGCCTCGAGCGCTACGTTCATGTTGCGGACATGACCCTGCTCGTGGGCGTCGATCGCCTCGAACTGGCAGCTGCCGCGCCCGTAGTCGCGCTCGATGTAGACGATCACCGGATCGAAGCCGATGTGGAGGTCGATGGCGCTCGGATGGACGCACACGCCTTCGGACGTGGTCATCGCCGAGAGGGTGACCGACAGCTTCGAATGGAAGGCGGATTCGGTGAGTCCGCGGACAACGGCGCCGTCGTGCGATGTGAGGCCGCTGCGCGCGCCGATTTGGGCGGCCGTTTCGCCGAGGTTGTAAGTGACCGGTGTTGCGACCCGGTCGATGTTGACCTCGGTCGGTCCGGCGATGCGCGAGCAGTCCGGAGCCGCGTGCGCACGCGTCGACACGCCCAACGACAGAAGCAATAGCAGGCAAACGCCCGCGGCACGCAGTGATGAATCCCCCATGCGCGCAGTCTAGCGCGCCGACATTGCGGCCGACGGTTCGGACGCGATCAAATGATCGTGCGTTGTGCGTCGCGGGACCACGATAACGGTTCGCTGCGTTTAATGTCCCGATGGTCGCCGCTGGCGGCTTTCACCTCTGCGCGGCCGATGTGCGGATGCTTCTTGGAGTGGCGCATGAGCAGATACGCCGGGAGCATGCAGGCGATCACCGCCGAGGCGTACCGGTGCAATCCGGACTCGTGCCCTTCCTGCTTGAATCGGCTCCGCACGGCTCGTGAAGCATCGTATGCGCGGGGAACTACGCATTCGCGTGGACACATGCTGCATAGGTGCTATGCGGATGTCGGCGCTGACATCTTTTGCGTGCAGGCCAAATCGCATTGGGGCGTGAAACACGCATCGGCGTGTAAGCCAATTGCTGCGCGCCGTAGCGCCGCCACAGGCGGTGCGTCTTTAGATCAAACATGAGGTCACACATGAAAGCGTCATTGATGTCCGCCATCGCCGCCATTGCGGTGGCAACCACGGTTGCAGTTCCTGCATTCGCTCACGACGCCATCATTCCCCGTGCCGGATTCGACTCGGCTCTCGTTGCCACCCAGACGCCGTCGGGCGATCAGGGGCAGAGCGCCGCGGGCAACCAAGACACCGCGCAGGTGCTCGTCAACGCGCAGGCTCAGACCAGTTCGCAGGCGCGCTGAGTGTCGCTTCAGCTCACTCCGCTCGCGCGTGGGACTCGCCTCCCGCGCGCGAGCGGTTCGCTTCAGGCGTTGTCCGATGCCAATCGCGCCTTCGCGACGAGGCTGCGACCTAGATCAACCCCAGCGTCTTCAGGCTCGCGTGGCCCTCGCGGCCGATGATCAGGTGATCGTGGAGGGTGATGCCGAGCTTCGCGCCGACGTCGCGCGCTTCGCGGGTCATGGCGACGTCGGCGGCCGACGGCGCCGGGTCGCCCGACAGATGGTTGTGCACCATGATCCTGGTTCACGGAAGTTCACGGGAATTCACGGGCATTCCCGATTTTACACGCTTTTACAGCGTTTTCGCGACCTGATCGTGCGAAAGGCCAGGGAACGAAAAGCGCACTGGCGGTACCGACTGCCACCAGCAAAACCGCCAGCAAGGGGAAGAGAACTTACGCGTACGGCCGCTTGTTCCAACTGTCGAGAAAAAATAGCCGATTATCCAAGCCCATGTGCTGATGCAAGGAAGGAGGGGCTTTGCTAAACCTGATCGGCCGAATAACTGGCGGGAGTGGACATGCGTTACCTCGCGCTAGCAGCCGACTACGACGGCACGGTAGCCTCTCATGACCGCGTGTCGGAGAAAACAATCGACGCCTTGGAGCGGCTAAGAAACTCCGGGCGACGAGCAATCCTGGTGACAGGGCGGCGGCTGGATGACCTACTTGCGGTCTGTACGTGCGTGCAGCTCTTCGACATTGTTGTGGCGGAAAATGGTGGCGTCGTTTTCCACCCTGCAACTCGGGAGGAAACCCGACTCGCGAATCCTCCTCCAAAAGCACTCATCCAGGGTCTGAAGGCACGTGGCGTCGCGCCACTGGAAATTGGGCAAGTTTTAGTTGCGACGCTTTTGCAACACCGTGAAACAGTACAGGACGTGGTTTGGGAGTTAGGCTTAGAAACGCAAGTGATCGCCAACCGCGGCGCAGTTATGGTGCTGCCAGCGGGGATTAACAAAGCAACGGGTCTTGCACACGCATTGCGCAATCTGAGCCTCTCGCGCCACGAGGTCGCGGGGATCGGCAACGCCGAGAATGATCACTCGTTTCTCGCATTATGTGAGTGCGCCTTTGCTGTGGCGGATGCAGTGCCATCCCTCAAGAGAGAGGTAGCGCGCGTCACAACAGCGAAGAACGGAAATGGGGTCATTGAGCTCATAGACGAACTGATCGCCAATGATTTAAGCGACTTGGGGCGCTCCCTTGAGAAGCACTATGTCGACCTCGGCACGCGGCCGGATGGTCGTGCGGTGCAACTTCCGCCATATGGATACCCCGTGCTGGTCGCCGGCCCGTCCGGCTGCGGCAAATCCACCTTTGCTGACGGAGTCATTGGAAGACTGATCGAAAAAGATTACCAAGTCTGCATTGTGGACCCGGAGGGCGACTACGGGTCAGTGCCCAACGTGGTGGCGCTGGGTAATCATTGGCGTTCACCAAACGTCAACGAAGCGCTTTCTATTCTCGAAGATCCAAAAATTAACCTGAGCGTAAACCTCCTTGGGATTTCACTAAACGATCGACCGAAGTTCCTCGCGCAGCTTATCCCTAGCCTGCAAGCGATGCGCGCACGCACGGGACGACCACATTGGATCGTGTTGGATGAAGCGCACCATATGCTCCCGACACATCGGGGCCACGCCGGTTCGGCGCTGCCGCAGCAACTCGGCGAAACTATCCTGGTCACGGTACACCCTGACCATCTCACCCGGGCCGCACTAGTCCCAATCCAGGTCGTGGTGGCTATGGGCCGCTCGCCCAAGGATACGCTGACGGCATTTGGCAATGCTGCGGGCAGGCCGCTCGTATGGCCTGAGACGTTGGCCTACGATCCGGACTACGTCGTGGTCTGGTTTGTTGGAAGCGAACAGCCGCCTTTTGCTATGCGACCGCTGCCCGGACGTGCGGAGCGTATCCGCCATCGCCGGAAGTATGCGGAAGGCGATCTGAAATGGCATAGCTTCTACTTTCGAGGCCCCGACAATCGGCACAATCTCAAGGCGCAGAATCTCACTATTTTCTGCCAAATTGCCGAGGGCATCGGCGAGGAAACGTGGTTGTTCCATTTGCGACGCGGTGATTATTCGCGCTGGCTACGCTTCTCCGTAAGAGACCTCGAGTTAGCAGATGCTACGGAGGCGATAGAACATCGTGCGGATCTGACTCCCCAGCAGACGCGGCAGATGATTACGGAGATGATCAGCGTTCGCTACACACTGGCTGTATAGGTTTTCGGCTGTATAGCTTTTCGGAAAGCTGCCTCGGTCTCAGGCGCCAAGCCGTGGCGCTTCCGCGCAAGCTCTCGCGTGGCCTGCGGAACTCTCAAAGATTAGATCAAGCCCAGCGCCTTCAAACTCGCGTGGCCCTCGCGGCCGATGATCAGGTGATCGTGGAGCGTGACGCCGAGCTTCGCGCCGACGTCGCGCACTTCGTGGGTCATGGCGACGTCGGCGGCCGACGGCGCCGGGTCGCCCGACGGATGGTTGTGCACCATGATGATCGCCGAGGCGCCGAGCTCGAGCGCCCGCTTCATCACCTCACGCGGATAGACCGGCGCGTGATTGACGGTCCCGGTCTGCTGGACCTCGTCCCGGATCAGCTTGTTCTTGCGGTCGAGGAAAAGAATCCGGAAGTGCTCGGTCGGCGAGCGCGCCATCGCCGCGTGGCAGTAGTCGAGCACCTTCTGCCACGACGACAGGATCGGCTGGTCGATCGCCTTTCGCTGCGACAGGCGGATCGCCGCGGCATCGACGATCTTGATCGCGGCGATGCTGGCCTCCGACAGCCCGAACTCGGCGAGCGCTTCGGCTGGCGCGGCGATGACCTCGGCGAACGAGCGGAAGCGCTCGAGCAGGGATTTGGCGAGTTCCTTGGTGTCGCGGCGCGGGATCGCCAGCGTCAGCAGGAATTCGAGCAGCTCGTAGTCCTGGAAGCCCGTGCCGCCGTCGGCGAGGAAACGCTCGCGAAGACGGCGCCGATGACCGTGGTAATGCGGCTTCTCGGCGGTCGTCTCGGCCATCGTTCGGTCAGACGGGGTTCGGTCAGACGGGGTAAGGCGGGTTGTGCCAGCCTTTGGGCGACAGCGTGAAGATCTCGTATCCGGTGGCGGTGACGCCGACCGAATGCTCGAACTGCGCCGACAGCGACTTGTCCTTGGTGACGGCGGTCCAGCCGTCCTGGAGGATCTTCACGTCGTACTGGCCGGCGTTGATCATCGGCTCGATCGTGAAGAACATGCCCTCGCGCAGCACCGGGCCCTCGCCGGGCTCGCCGTAGTGCACGATGTTTGGCGGCGCGTGGAAGATCTTGCCGAGACCGTGGCCGCAGAAGTCGCGCACCACCGAGTAGCGGTGCCCCTCGGCGAAGGTCTGGATCGCATGGCCGATGTCGCCGACGGTCGCCCCCGGCTTCACCACCTCGATGCCGCGCATCATCGACTCGTAGGTGACGTCCACCAGCTTGCGCGCCTTCACGCCGACGTCGCCGACGAGGAACATGCGCGACGTGTCGCCGTGCCAGCCGTCGAGGGTCACGGTGATGTCGAGGTTGACGATGTCGCCCTTCTCGAGCCGCTTCTTCTCGTCGGGGATGCCGTGGCAGACGACGTGGTTGACCGAGGCGCAGATCGACTTCGGAAACCCGCGGTAGCCGAGCGGCGACGGGATCGCGCCGGCCGCCATGATGAAGTCGTAGCAGATACGGTCGAGCTCGCCCGTGGTCACGCCCGGCTTCACCGCCGGCGTCACGTGGTCCAGCACCTCGGCGGCGAGCTTTCCCGCCTTGCGCATGCCTTCGAACCCCGCGGCGTCGTGGATGACGATCTGCGGCGTGCGGCGGACGGGCGCGGGCTTAGGTGTGCGTTCCATAGGGCCTTTTCCAACCCGGCCGAGCTTACGGTTCGACCGGCAGCGACCGATGCAATTCAATGGCATCGGGGGTGACTTTGCAACTGTAACACAGGGCCTCGACGCCGGCGGCGCGGGCGACGCCGAAAGCCGCTGCGTACGCCGGATCGATGTCGGCGGCGGGCGCGAAGCGGTCGCAGTCGTCGCGCTGGACGACGAACAGCACCACGGCGCGGTCGCCGGCGGTGGCGCGTTCGGCGAGCTCCAGCATGTGGCGCGCGCCGCGCGCGGTGACCGAGTCGGGAAACTCGGCGCGGCCGTTGCGCTTCAGGTGCACGTTCTTGACCTCGAGATAGCAGCGCGGGCGGCCGTCGGCCTCGAGCAGGAAGTCGACGCGCGAGCCCTTGCCGTAGGCGACCTCGCGGCGGGCCGGGCCGTAGCCCGCGACCTCGGGGATCGCATCCGCCGCGAGCGCCGCCGCGACCAGCGGATTGGGCAGCGCGGTGTTGACGCCGATCAGCGTGCCTTCGGCCTCGACGATCTCCCAGCTCCAACCGAGTTTCCGGGCGGTGCCCGACTGATCGCGCAGCCAGACCCTGAGGCCGGGGGCATTGACGCCGAGCATCGCGCCGGGATTGGCGCAATGGGCCGTCACGATGCAGCCGTCAGCGAGCTCGATGTCGGCGAGGAAGCGCTTGTAGCGGCGGACCAGGACGCCGGGGACGAGGGGAGCGGGGAAACGCATGGGCCGAACATATAGTGCCCGGCCCCGCGCTCCGCAATGCGGCCTAGCCGCGCTCGGTCATGCGCCCGGAGGCGATGCGCGTGTGCATGTCGTCGCCGGAGATCGGCCGCGACAGCAGGAACCCCTGGATCAGGTCGCAGCCCTCGGACTTGAGCAGCGCGAGCTGCGATTCGGTCTCGACGCCCTCGGCCACGGTCTTGACCTCGAGGCTCTTCGCCATGGCGATGATGGCGCGGACGATCGCGGCGTCGCCGTCGTCGCTGGTCAGGTTCATGATGAAGCTGCGGTCGATCTTGAGCGTGCCGATCGGGAACTTCTTGAGCCGCGCGAGCGACGAATAGCCGGCGCCGAAGTCGTCGACGGCGATGCGGACGCCGAGCGAGGCGATCTCGAGCAGCAGCGACAGCGCCTCGTTGCCGTTGAGCATCAGGGAGCCTTCGGTGACCTCGATCTCGAGCGCATCCGGCGGCAGCTCGGCGGCGCTCAGCGCCTTCTTTACCGATTCGATGAGATGCGTGCCGGTGAGCTGGCGCGGCGAGACGTTGACCGCGACCATGGCGTCGCGCCAGCCGGCGTTGCGCCACGACTTGGCCTCGGCGCAGGCCTTCATCATCACCCACTCGCCGAGCGGCAG
>Ga0310811_10008160_pt1 | contig 13454 bp, 12 predicted proteins | sample YCmetagenome_FD_207642 | JGI IMG/M metagenome (GOLD analysis project Ga0310811, IMG submission 207642) | Soil microbial communities from experimental microcosm in Duke University, North Carolina, United States - YC | ecosystem: Engineered > Artificial ecosystem > Soil microcosm > Unclassified ... | reverse complement strand
AGGTTTTCTCTTTTCTGCTACCATTCTTTTTACCCGGAGCTTGGTAAGCAATATTTGAAGCTCCATTTTATCAAGCTTTTTAGCCACCTTCACTATTTCATCAATGGTTTCCTGTCTGGTCAATGTTGCTGACAAATTATTTAATTTACGGGTGCCCATAATAACAAATTTAACTTTTTTTGGCCATTCATTTATTATAGAATAACACTACTAATCAACAACTCGAATTATCACATATACTTCCCTATCGGCAAACAATGTACCCCCTCCACCTGCTTGTAGGAATCAGTCGTATAAATCGTATCGACAAACTCAATGACCGGCCCGCGGCTAAATATCCCATGGCTGACGATCAGGTTTACCTTACCCGCACCTATTCCCTTTAACATTTTTGCGGTCCCTGCAAATGTGCCGCCGCCATCACAGATGTCATCCACGATAAAGCAGGTCTGACCATGCAGCCCGGTGGTGGTCGTTTTAAAATTTGTCAATGCACCCGTTTTTACATCTCTTTCCTTCATACATTCCACTACATTCTCGATCCCCAGGAATTGAGCCAGCTTGTGGATCTTCTTCAGGGCGCCGCCATCGGGTGAGACCAGGCAGGGAGCTTCGCCTGAATGAGTACAGGCATAGTCCGATAACGCGTCGGCGACAAATTCGTGATTGGTGATGGCATAGGAGCGGTCGATCAGCGCAGTCGATACTTCCGAATGCGGGTCGAATATCCTTACCTTTTTAAAATTCGCCTGGTTGAGAATGGCCGCCACCACTTTGAGCGAGAAGGGCTCTCCATCCAGCATTACCCTATCCATCCGTGCAGCCAGCAGGTATGACACATGTATTTCGATATGTTCAAATTCCAGGTAGTCAAGTGTGTTCTTTACAAACAACGCCGTCAGCAGGTCGTTGGCATTATTAAGTCGGGTGAAGATGCGCAACGGAGCCTTTTTATCGATCGATCCGGCCTTCTGCATATCCATCTTGATATGTGGCTGCCCATCCGGAAAGATCATGGCTTTGTATGGAATGACAGATTTGTCGGGGTAAATAAGATCAAAAGTATTCATTGTTGGACATTTATTTGTTTCTGCCGTTCTCTCCGGGATACAGGAGTTGTACGACATCGCTCTGTTTGAATTTTTTGGTATCGACATCCATCATCGTGATCCGCCCCATAAAAGCGGCCCCGGTATCAACATTCCAGACATTGCATTTATTCATCGGCGTCTCGATGTCATAGTTGGTTGTCGGCGTATGACCGATGAATATTTCGTCATACAGCAACAATCGTTTGGGATAGAACAGGCTTTCCTTGGGGATCTTTTTGTCTACCGCCAGCGCCATCTCCCATAAGGTCCTGTCCCAAAAAAAGTTATTGGGATTGTGCTCCCGGACAGGGCCCCGCATATTGGAAAAGCCTGCATGTACGAAAAGCCTGCGATTTCCTTCTTCATAATATGGCAGCATCCGCTTGTAAAACTCCAGATGCCGTTGCTTGTCTTTGGCCCCGATACCTATATAACTTTCAATGGAAGCCTGCCCTCCGTGAAGCAACCAATCCATATTGGCTCCTTCTCCGTTCAGCCATTCTTCACACCAGGCATCATGATTTCCCTTTATAAAGATGCAGGCGTAACTCTTATCCAGTCCCATCAGATAGTCAATGACCTGCCTGGACTCCGACCAGCCATCTACATAGTCGCCCAGAAAGATCAGCCGGTCTTGCGGCTTAAGCCTGGCCTGTTGTATCACCTGTTGCAAAGCCTTGAGTCCGCCGTGAATATCTCCAATAACATAACTCTTTGCCATCTTATCCTAATTTTTTTCCAAGCCGCCGGCCCAGATCTTCAATGTCATCTTTTCTAACCAGCATTCGCAGCCATTCTTCCGGTATCGTTTGCCAGCCATAAAACAAGCCGGCGAGACCGCCGGTCACAGCCCCTGTAGTATCTGAATCCCCTCCCAAATTAACAGCCTTTAATACAGCTTCGGCATAATTTCGGGTATTCAAAAAACACCAGATCGAGGCTTCAAGAGTATGAATTACGTAACCACCGGAATGAACATCCTCTTCTTTCAGATCAAAAACTGCTCCGGGGAGTATCCGAAAGAAGTAAGCTCTTTCTTCCTCCGTGCAGGAGGCCGTTTCATCGAGAAATGTCCGGATCGTTACGCAGGCGCTCTGATACGCCGCTCGCTTCTCTTTTCCGGAAAGCAATTCCATTGCGATCTCAAGATAAATAAAACAAGCTAAAACTGAACGAATATGCCGATGAGTTAGCGAAGAAACATCTTTTGTGATCTGAAATCGCTTGTCGATATTAAAACGCTTTACAAAGAACAATAGCGGTAGTATTCGCATCAAAGACCCATTTCCATTGCTCCCTTCCTCATTTCCGCCAGCCTGCACGGGAGAGACGCCAGCTACCAGGCGATGGATAGCGGCGGAAGTTGCAATGCCCTCATCAAAAACAGACCCATGCGGAGTCCAGTAGGCATGGTGTTCCCAATTGACAAACCGCTGAGCCAGGTTATCAAGATCATATTTCCCGCATAACATTTCGGCCAGGCAAAAAGTCAGGGCACTGTCATCAGACCACGTACCCGGTGGTTGATGGTGGCTGCCATATCCGCGCATACTGGTGACAGGGTCATCCTGTAAGCTCTTGCGCGTCTGGAATTCCACAGGAACGCCTATGGCATCGCCAACTGAAACGCCAAATAAAACATCTTTTATAAAATCTCTTTTCACAACCTTAGTTTTTCTCTTACTTCTTTGACAAGACGTCCGCCCTTCTTTGCCGCCGCAGGTGTACCCGCTGCAATTATTTTCATCGCCGCCACTTCGTCTCCAAACAATCGCGCCTTCCCGGCCATCATCCAATGTTCCGCGGTTTGGTAGACAATACCATCCACTTCAAAAGGCGCAACCCACCACTGGCTAAAACAGCTTTTGGTAATACTTCCATCTTTGGAAGGCTGATGCCCCCAGAAAAAAAGGAATGGAATGGTTTCCGGTTCGGGATATCTTTGAATTAATGAGCTTTTATTGAAAGTCATAGACAGTAGTTGCAAACGTTATCCAAAATCAATATACCTCTCCGGCACCGACTCCGTCAGCCAAACCCCATTGTCCGCCTTGGGACGTTTGAAAAAATCTTCATTGAACTCGCGTATCAGGTATTCCTTGAGAAAATATTGTAGCTAAAATCGAAATGCCGAAATTTCGCTGGAGTGGCTGGAAAGGCCGGGGGGCTGGAGATGCTGGAGACAAATGACCGATCCGTCGACCTCAGGGCCGCAAAAATCCCATGGCAAACGCCGTCCCCGCTCCCAACACTGCCCCCGAGGTCACATCTGTCGGATAATGAACACCCAGGTACATCCGCGAATAACCGACTGCAGATGCCCATAGAAAAGAAGGAGCTATCACATACCATTTGGGATAAACCCTCGACAGGGAAGTAACGGCGCTGAACGCCGAAGAAGTATGACCCGAGGGAAAAGAATATTCGCCAGGCCGGTATACCGGCACAAGATGCACATCCGTGACGAACGGCCGCGGCCGCCTGACCAGCTTTTTTATCGCAAGATTCAGCAGATAGGTGGTAACCGTGCTGCCTGCAATATACAACGCGTTGCGCTTCGTATCGGCGTCATTGCGGATCAGGCCGTCTGCAAGCACTCCCACCGGTATCGCCGCATTCACATAATTATTTGCATTCGAGATCAGTCGCCATATTTGCGTCTGCCCATCCGTCCGGCCCGAAGCCAGGTTCTCGAGAATATGTTCGTCCAGCCGCTGCAGACCCGACTGGGCATTCCCTCCAACACAGCACAATAACAAAAGACCAGCTATTACCGTCCGTACATACCCCATAACAAATAAAATTAACAAGAACTCCGGCGATATATCGATCATATTCCGGTGAAAAAGCGATATATCGTAATACAGGCAGAGCCAAAAAGACACAATATACTGACTTACAATAACTTACAATATGGCACACAATTGGGCATACTATCCCCGTAAATTCTTTATCATTATGCCACTACAAACAACTGCCACACAGACCGCCAAAACCAGCTTCCTCATTTCCGGCGAAATGACCGGTTTGCCTGGTGGCTACAAAGAAAAAGAGATTCCCTTTGAAATTCAAACTTTACAATGGTGCAGCCAGCACGATTCAGGACCCCAGGGCATGCCACACCGGCATCAGCACGTAGAGATCATATGGATAAAAAAAGGGAACGGCTTTCTGGACATCGATCTGAAAAGATACAAAATGGGAAACAATTCCCTGTATTGTATCCTCCCCGGCCAGCTTCACCAGCTGGAGTTCGACGAAACAGAGGGATATATCATTTCATTCTCCGAAAAACTTCTCAATTCCGGCAGTGATGACTTCGAGCTGATGTACCGGTCAGGATTGTTCCATCTGCTGATGCACTCGCCCGGTATCCGGGTGGAACCCGAAGTAGCTGACGAGATCGAAGACATCAGCAGGAAACTGCACCGCGAGCTGATCAATGGGTACCTTTTACGTTCGGAGATCATCAAACGGTATATCAGCATTTTCCTGATCTATCTCGCCCGCCAGTTCGAAAGCTCGCTGCCGGTTGCCGCACAAACCCGGAATGTCAGCCTGGTAAAGAATTTTATTTCTCTCGTCGAAAGGAAATATATGAACTGGAAGCTCGTAAAAGAGTATGCCGGCGAGCTGTCGGTAACTCCCAATTATCTTAACGAGGTCGTTAAAAAAGTTTCGGGCTACCCGGCAGGTTATCACATCCGGCAGCGCATAGTCCTCGAAGCGAAACGACAGGCAGCATGTCCCACCACGAGCATGAAGGAAATAGCTTATCACCTGGGTTTTGACGACATCGCACATTTCAGCAAATTCTTCAAGAGCGTATACGGAAAGAATTTCACCGACTTCAGAAAAGAAAGGATACCCCGCTTCAATTAAGTGTATGACCTTATTGGGTTTTGTACAGCAGTTGCAACAATCTGTACATTGGCCCGACCAGCTCTCTATTGTAATTTCGTTTATCTCCGCAGCTGACCCTGGCAATGGCATTCATTCAATAAAACAGGAAAGTTATGATCAACAGAAACGAAGTACCAATCATCCCACCGGCATCCGTTTTTATCGGCCCGCAAAAAGCGCCCGTCACATTAATGGAGTACGGCGACTATGAATGCGAGGTCGCGTTGCACAATGACCTCATCGTGAGAGAAGTCCTGCAACGTTACCCGATGATCAACTTCAACTACCGGCATTTCCCGCAGACCAGGATCCATCAGAAAGCGCATAAGGCCGCGGAAGCTGCGATCGCAGCTGCACAGCTGGGTAAGTTCGTTCAGATGCACGACATGATCCTGCACAACCGCAGGAACCTGGGTACAGCCAGCCTTGCTTTCTATGCACGCGAACTGGGCATCGGCAGCATGAACTTTCTCGACGCCCTCATCACCGGAAAATATGGTCGTTATGTACAGGACGATCTCCTGGCAGGAATGAAGCTGGGGGTGAAAGAGGCGCCCACTTTTTTTATCAACGGAAAAAGAATGATGGGAAAAGTTACCGTCCGCAATTTATCCGCTTCGATCGATGCGGCATTCGATGAGCTTCCAAAAGCAAAAACACAAAAAATAATGGCGCGATCACATTCTTAACAAACATCGTAATATACAGTAATTGCTATGATCTGTACATTGACCTGAGAGAATGAAAAGTGTAAATTTGTATTAATAAATCGAACGCGAACCAACATAGAGCAACAAATAAGGTAGGAAAAGAGCTTCAATCGGCAGGCGATTTCAACAGGCAGGGGCGTTTTAAGAGAGACCCGGCGATATGCCGGGTCTCTTCATTTTTATACTTAGGTCATTTATCCTCTTTCACTTCGATCACCACACTGCTGCGATGACTGTTGACCCTGGGGTCGATGCCAACCCGCATCAAATATTCGCCGGACCAGGTCCCATCGAAGTGAAGCGAAGAACTGGTTCCCGGAAAAAGGTTGATCTCCCTGACCCGGTATCTCCTGGCCCCATCGAGTCCTTTTAACAGCACCGGCAGCCGGCTGCCCGCATCATAGCGGTAATTCACGAGATAGTTGAACATGACTGCCGAAGACTTCAGCGAATCGACATAAAGGACCGAGGCCACCTGGTCATGCTGCGGATCGGATAAACGGTATTGATCACCCCACCATATGACGGGCGCCAGCTTTCGGTAGTTTTCCACGGCCTGCTTTGCAAAGCCCAGATCCGCTTCATTGAGCCGGCTGACCACTATGTCGAATCCCAGCTTTCCCATCATGGCTACATCCGTCCTGAACTTCAGCGGTTGTTTCCCCCAGTCCGTGACATGATTGGAGCTTGCGATGGCAGGATAGAAATAAGAGTATTCCCATTGTATGAAAACCCGCTCCAGCGGATCTGTATTGTCACTGGGCCAGAATTCCGTAAAATACTGTAATGCGCCATAATCGACCCGTCCACCACCGCCGGAACAAAGCATCATCGGTACCCGTGGGTATTTAGCCCTGATCCTGCTCAATACTTTATACAAACCAAGGACATAGTCTATGTAAAAATGGGACTGATCTTTACCCAGATGAGCAGACCAGGCATTATAGATGACGGCATTGCAATCCCACTTGATATAGGCCAGAGCCGGCGCCTTCCCGAACAACGAGTCGACAACCCCGAAGACAAAGTCCTGAACCTGCTGATTACTGAGATCGAGTACCAGCTGATTCCTGAAATAATATTCGTCACGCCGGGGTTGCCTGACCACCCAGTCGGGATGCCGGGCGTATAGTTCGCTTTTGGGGCTGACCATTTCCGGCTCGATCCAGATCCCAAACTTTACCCCGTCGCTCTGCGCCTCCCGGACCAGCGAGCCTATTCCATTGGGTAGTTTCTGTTTGTTCTCCTGCCAGTCACCCAGCGCTGCATGATCGTCATTGCGGGGATACCGGTTGCCAAACCAGCCATCATCCAGCAGAAAAAGATCGACGCCCAGTTTCCGGGTATCTTTAAGCAACTCCGCCAGGCGCTGCTCATTGAAGTCAAAATAGGTCGATTCCCAGTTGTTCAGCAAAGTGAGCCTTGGTCCCTTGCCGTCCAGTAATTTGTACTCCCGGGCCCAGCGCTGGATCTTCCTGCTGGCGTCCCCTTTTCCCTGGTCAGAGTAAGTATAGACAAAAGCGGGGCTGGTAAATTCCTGACCCGGAGCCAGCGTATAGGCGGACGCGTAATTATTCACGCCAGAGATGATGCGCAGTCCGTCCGATGGATCTATCTCCAGATCGGTACGGAAATTGCCGCTCCATTCCAGACCGCCAAGCAGTACCTTTCCGTCATCCTCGGTAGCGGGCCTGTCCAGGGAGACCATGAATACCGGCGGCTGAAAGAGGTCAGCTCTTGTCCCCAGCTTACTATCCAGCGTCTTGATGCCATGTGTCAGCCGGCTTTCTTCCGGCTGCATTTCTTTGGCCCAATCGCCATGATACTGCCTCAACCAGTAAGCGGATGCATTCAGGTGAAGATTTGCGGAAGCGAATTTTTGCAGAACGATATTCCCTTTTTCATGATGCAGGATAGACGACCACTGTTCTATCACATCCTGTTTGTAATAGCTTTTATAATATAGCGTAACTTCTACATCATAGACCGGATCTTTTAGCTTTATACTCAGCAAGGTCACATCCGGAGCCGGACGTTCGGTATGATGACTGACATACCGGAGATCCAGTGAGGGATTCCCATCGGCATGAGTGACACTGACAGCAGGCTCGATAAGCCCCCTGCCGCCTGCCGGCGCATATGCTGCATCGAATAGTACCTTGTAGTCATTCGCATCAGGATAGTTCTCTGCCAGTTGGAGATAGTCCCTGTTCTCGTGCAGCCTGCGGCCCAGATAAAGTGTACGCACATCCTGCAGACTGTCAACTTCAAGGACGAGTGCATTATTTGCCGTCTCGACGGGGATGACGATCCGCTCAACACCTGGGTTGACAAGCTGTGCAGCAGCGGGAAAGCTCAGACAGAGAACAAGAAAACAGAGCGCATTTCGGCAGAATACCAGAGCTATCGGCATGATGTTCGGATTTTGATGACGAAAATAATCGGATTTGCCCGGATTACACTAATCGTTCACCAAAAAATGAACGATGCGACAGCTGGTCCCTTTGCTTTTTGGATTCCTGTCGCCGCTGATCCGAAGGTGCAGCTTATGCGGGAGCCCGTTCAATCCGCTCCCTAATAATAAATACCAGGGCAGGTGCAGCCAGCTGCTCCACTGTGTATACAGGTCGATCTTTTTGAATGCTCCACCATCGATATTGTATTCGATGATCCCAGCATCGGGTCCCGACACAACGGCTATTCCGACGGCATTCCCTTTAAAAGGAAATTCCAGCTCCGCGCCCGGCTTCTCCGCCATCAGCACCGGTACATGTACAAATCCCGGGCGGGTATTGACGTTATCTGCAGGTGTCCAGTCCGTATCGATCTTCCAGCTCGGGTCCCCCACCCCCTGACGCACATCGACATAACGCCCGTCCGACAAACAAGCCCGGTCCATCGGCGCCGGAAGAGTCCCCAAAGGCGCAGCCTCCGCATGATAGAGCCTGTAACAGCTATCCAGCAGCCGGCGGATCGTTGCAAAATATAATTCCTGCCCGAGCTCCGAGGGATGTACGTCCTTAATGTCCCTCTTCCAGTCCAGCTTACCCTGCCTTATTCTATCCCATATCTCCTTACCCAGGTTAATGGAAGGAAGGTGATAATGATCGGCTACCCGTTCCTGGTTGGTTATTTCCACCGGTGTCAGACCGCGATCATAATCCGCCGTTTTACCTTCATCGGCAAAGGCCATCATGATGATCTGAGTTTCCCGATCAACCCTTTTTATATGCCGGACGATCCCTTCGAGGGCCCGCGCCTGTGTAAGGCTATCCGTGCCATTTACCCGATCGTTGACAGCGGTCTCCATAAACACCAGGTCTATGCGTCCGGAATCCAGCAGATCCCGTTGTACCCGAAAGGCATGCGGGAGACTGCCCAGTGAGGGGATACCCGCTGCTATGAACCGAAATTTCGTTTCCGGGAATCGCTCCTGCAAATATCCGCAGACCTTGTCCCTCCAACCGGGATTGTAGGTTATCGAGCCACCAAGAAAACCTACCGTCGCCGTCTTCCGTACCAGGACATCCATATAGAACTGATTCAGCTCGCCCCGGGTCGAAAACCAGGGCTGAGCCATCGCACCACCGCAAGAGAAGGCAGCCAGTGCGAACAAAACACAAAATTTATTTATCCTTTTCATATTTCAGATCTTTGGGAGCCTCTGTCATCACACGCCTGTATCCCAGCTCCGCGCCGCCGCTGACCGGCAAAATGCTCCCTGTAATAAAACGCGACTGCTCTGACACCAGGAACACACAGGCATCCGCCACCACATCTCCCCCCGGGCAATAGCCCAGGACATGGATACTATCGAGATATTCTTCCAGCGACCCATTTTCCTGCGCGGTTGCCCATTCCCGTAACAAGGGCGTCCACACCCCCGCCGGAGCCACCGCATTTACCCGGATCTTGTACCGTGCATAGTCCAGTGCCATAGACTTGGTCAGCGCATTGATGGCCCCCTTGGTCGCCGCATACGCAGCATGATTCTCCTGTCCGATCTCACCCACAAGACTACTGGTATTCAGGATACAGCCGTGAGAAGCTTTCAAAGCCGCCAGCCCATATTGCGTAGTGTATAAAATACTTTTGAGGTTGATCCCAAAAAGCTCGTCCCACTCATTTTCTTCCGTCTCATCCAGCGCCTTCGAAGGATGGGCAATACCTGCATTGTTATGGATCACGTCTATCCTTCCATAGATGTCCAGCGTCCGCCGGATGGCCTGTTCTACTTCCTGCGGCCGGGACACATCGCAGAGTAAACCTGTGGTCTTCTCCCCCAGCAAACTTACAGCCTCTGCAATAGAGGCTGCTTCGTTGGCAACTATCGCCACATATGCGCCCGCATCCACGTACCTCTTCGCACATTCGAGACCGATACCCCGAGAGCCACCCGTTAAAAATATCACTTTATCGTTTAACTGTTTCATCAGAGAAGTTGTGTTTTAATGGAAAAGCCAGAATAGAACGCCCATCACCACCAATAACAGCGTCGACAGGAATTTATAGTTACCCGGCCCCTTCCAGCCGGGTCTTTGCAGTGGCTCGAGCGGCGATGTCCAATACAATCGTGCAGATCCTGCGGGCTGGCCGCCCGGGAAAACAAAAGAGAACAGTACCTGTAAAGCCACACAAACCAAAAAAAGGTAAAAGGCCATCATCATGAAGGGTATCCGGCCCAGAATAGTATCCGGCACCAGCTTGTTGAATGCAAAGACAGCCGCTCCTAATGCCGACCCGATCCACAATGTCAGTTTCGCCGAAACCGGCGATGCCTGTTTCCAGAATACACCGAGTAAAAAAACACAGGTGATAGGCGGTGCAATATGCGCGATGATATCGTTGAGCCCATTGAAGATGCTCTCATACTGATCCAGCAGGGGCAGCAATGCCAGGGATACCAGCAATGCAATACCGGCCGAGATCCTGCCCGCCCGTACCAGCTGCTTATCGCTGGCTGCCGGCCGACGGCGCCTGTAGATGTCATAGCTTACCAGGGTCGATATCGAGTTCAGAGCCCCCGACACCTGCCCCATGAGCCCGGACAGCAGGGCGGCGACCAGGACACCCACCAGCCCCGAAGGCAGAAGCTGGGTGATCATCAGGGTATATATGCCCTTGCTGTTGACGATGGTCCTATCACCCTCCACTGTCGTCAGCGAATGGAGGTCCAGCTTTCCGGCAGCTGCCAGCGTATAGGCAAAGAGTCCCGGCAGCACAAAAATAAAGACCGGTAATATCTTTATAAAGCCGCAAAACAAAGGTCCTATTCGCGCATGCTGTTCATCCCTTGCGCCAAGCACACGCTGCACGATGGTTTGATCGGCACACCAGTACCAGATGCCCAATACCGGGTAACCAAGAAATACAGCATACCACGGCATCCCGCTCTTGTCTCCCCCTGGACGCAGCATAGACAGTTTTTTCATCTCCCCTCCATCCTTTAATACCCGCACCATCGGGTGCCAGCCGCCCATGCGATGCCAGGCAGCCCAGCTAATGACGCAAGCCCCCGTTATCAGCACCACGGTCTGGATCGATTCCGTGACGACCACAGCTTTCAGCCCGCCGATGATAGTATACAATGCCGTGACCAGCGAAATGACAATGACGCTTTTATAGAGACTGACGCCGAACAGGGTCTTTAATACAATGCCTCCGGCTAACATGGAGAACGCAATATGAATGATCACCGCCGACACAATGGAAATAATGACCAGCCAGTCCCGGCTCGCCCGGTCATACCGCTTCTCAAGAAAATCGGGCAGTGTTGCTACTCCCGATGTGATATAGAACGGCACAAAGAACAAAGCCAGCAGGATCAGCGTCAACGCAGCCATCCATTCGAAATTACCATTGAGCAGACCGGAATCAAAGCCGCTCTGTGCAAGACTTACCAAATGGACCGTGGAGATATTGGTGGCAAATAAAGCCAGCCCGATCGCCGGCCAGCGCAGCGACTTACCCGCGAGAAAATAGGAGCTGGCGCTTCCTTCCGATCCCTCGCCAGGCGCCCCGGCGTCAGCCCTGTTGCCGGCGCTTCCGGCACGCCCCCTGACCCTATGTCTAACCCCAACCCATAGTCCGATAACCAGGATACCCAGGATATATAGCACACTAATAACCAGATCGACGGACTTGATCATGCTCTCGGTTTATTGTAGATCACAGCTGCTGCCGGGCTCCTGAGGCGTCCTATAAACGCCCTCCCGGATATCGGCCGCATGCAGAAAATGCTTTTTAAGATGCGGGATATGTTCGAGGAACAAAACTTCATGTCCCAGAGAAATATGATTGAACAGGACCAGGTGCTGATGCAACTGCCCCATATCCCCTACATGCGGCACAACGGGAATGTCATACAGACGGCTGAGCAGGCTGACAGTGATAAATTCGCTGACGCCGCCTACCCGCACCGCATCGACCTGTATAAAACCTGCCGCCCGCGCCTGCAGATAATTCTTGAAGATGATGCGATTGGGTACGTGCTCCCCAAGTGCCAGCTTTACCGGAGCCAGCGCTTCCGCAAGCATCTTGTGCGCCAGCACATCGTCCGGATGCGTGGGTTCTTCGATCCAGAAAGGATCCATCGGCTGCAGTTCCCTGCATATTTTCAGGGCCTGCGGCAATGTCCATTGCTGGTTGGCGTCTACCATGATGCGGATATCCGGCCCGGCTGCGGCACGAACGATCCCCGCCCGACGGATATCCCGCGCCGGGTCGGGTGAACCCACTTTCAGCTTCATCGCTGTAAAACCTTCTCCCACCGCCCTCAGCGTGTTCTCCCGCACCTTTTCATCCGAATAATTAAACCAGCCGATGGAGGTATCGTAACCCGGATAACCCGACGCCAGGATCTTCTTCCGTTCCGTTCTGCCCGCCTCGTTATCTTTCAACAGCTGCAGCGCCGTAGAAGCAGGCAGCACGTCTTCAAGATAAGAGAGATCGAGGGTTTGAAGGAGCTCCTGGGGAGAAAGATCGATGAGCAACTTCCATAATGGCACCCCTCTTTTCTTTGCCCACAGATCGAAACAGGCATTGGTCACAGAAGCCAGTCCAAGATGAACGACCCCTTTGTGCGGTCCCAGCCAGCGGAACTGCTGCTCATTGGATAAAGTATTAAAAGTGTTTCCAAAATCCGCCATCAGTTCTTCGATGTCCTTTCCTTTCAGGTGCTCTGCATAAAATCGCGCCGCCTGGCAAACCATGTCATTGCCTTCCCCCAGCGTAAACGCCAGCCCCGTACCGGAGAGACCATTTTCATCCTCCAGTATCGTCACCGCATAGGAGTATACCGGGTCACGGTGGATAGCATCGCTGCCCGCCCCTTTGTCCAGTGAAAAGCGAACATCTTTTATAGTTATATTTTTGATCATAATCCCCAGGTTTTTGACGGCTTTTCACCCATCGTCAATTCCAGCTCGCCGCCTGTCATAATATCGCGATAGTCGATAAAACATTTATTATACGGCTTCCCATTCAGCTTCGCATCCTGGATATAAACAGCGGATGGAGAATTATTCCGGGCTTTCACCCTGAAGGTCCTGCCAGTTCCCGTCCGTATCGCAATTGCGTCAAAGACGGGGCTTGAGATCTCATACCGTGTGCTGCCGGGACATACCGGATAAAGCCCGGACGCTGCAAGGACATACCAGGCGGACATCTGTCCTACATCATCATTTCCAACCAGCCCTTCCACCGTATTATGATACGCCCTGCGGCAGATGATTCTGGACCATTTCTGGGT
>Ga0310811_10008158_pt1 | contig 13455 bp, 8 predicted proteins | sample YCmetagenome_FD_207642 | JGI IMG/M metagenome (GOLD analysis project Ga0310811, IMG submission 207642) | Soil microbial communities from experimental microcosm in Duke University, North Carolina, United States - YC | ecosystem: Engineered > Artificial ecosystem > Soil microcosm > Unclassified ... | reverse complement strand
TGCAGGCCGCGCAGCCATTGCGCCGACAGCGCGCCAAGCACCGCAAGCGGGACGCCGAGCAGGACGATGAACGGCAGCACGAGCGATTCATACTGCGCGGCGAGCGTCAGATACACGAGGAGCAGCGCGATGCCGAAGATGTAAATCGACTGACGCCCTGCCTTGATTTCTTCGAGCGAAATCCCCGACCACGCGTAGCCGAATCCCTGCGGCAGCGCCTGCGACGCGAGCTGCTCCATCTCCTGAATGGCCTGGCCCGAGCTGACGCCAGGCAATGCCGATCCGTTGATCTCCGCCGAGCGGAACAGGTTGAAGTGGCTGATCACCTGGGGCCCGGTTGTCTCCTTCACGCGGACGACGCTGGCAAGCGGCACCATTTGACCGGTATTGGTCCGTGCGTAGTACTGACCGAGTGCCTGCGGATCGGCGCGGAACTGCTTGTCCGCCTGCACGTAGACGCGGTAGGCGCGATTGTTCAGGTCGAAGTCGTTCACATACGCGGAGCCGAGATAGATCTGCATCGCGTTTGTGATCTCGCTGATCGGCAGGCCGAGGCTGCGCGCCTTCTCGCGATCGATGTCGACGGCGAGCTGCGGATTATTTGCCTGGAAGGCACTGAACAAACCGGTGACGCGCTGCGATTTCTGTGAGGCGCCGATCACGCCAAAAGCGGCTGCCGCGAGGTTCTGAATGTCGGTGGCGCCGCCCTGGTCGAGCACCTCGAAGGTGAAGCCGCCGAATGCGCCGAGGCCTTGAATCGATGGCGGAGCAAACGGAATCACGAACGCGTTCTGGATGGCGAACAGCTGGCCGCGCGCGCGTTGAAGAATAGCCGGCAGCCGGTGCTCGTCCCCCTTCCGCTCATCGAACGACTTGAGCGGCACGAAGATCAACGCCTGATTTGGCGCGCTGCCCGTGAAGCTGAAGCCGGTCACCGAGAACACACCGTCGGCTTCAGGAATCTTCGAGAGAACTGTCTCCGCCTGTTTGGCGACTTCCGACGTGTATTGCAGTGACGAACCCGCCGGCGCCTGCACGATGGTGATGAAGTAGCCGGCGTCCTCTTCCGGCAGGAACGATTGCGGCAGCCGCGTGTAGACGAAATACGTCGCGCCCAGCAGCGCCATGAACGCCACGACCATCCCCCAGCGCAGCCGCATCAGTCCGCCAACGATGCGCACGTAGCCGTTCGTGCCGCCATGGATGATGCGCTCGACGATCCCGAAGAAAGCGCCTTTGCCCAGTTCCGCCTTTTCGCTATGCCGAAGCAGCAGCGCAGACAGCGCCGGCGTTAGCGTCAGCGCGTTGAAGGCCGAGATCGCCACAGCGAAGGCAATCGTCAGCGCAAACTGCTGATACAGACGCCCCGTCGTTCCGGGGAAGAACGCGACGGGAACGAATACGGCAATTAGGACAAGCGCGGTGGCGATCACGGCGCTGAATACCTCGCGCATCGCATCGGACGCGGCGATCGCCGAATCCTTCTTGTACGTCTGCACGTGGCGCTCGATGTTCTCGATCACCACGATCGCATCGTCTACGACGATGCCGGTGGCCAGCACGATGGCGAACAGCGTCAACGTATTGATCGAGAAGCCGAGCAGGTGCACGAATGCGAATGCACCGATGAGCGATACGGGCAGCGTCAACGTCGGAATCAGCGTGGCGCGCCAGCTCTGAAGGAACAGGAACATCACGACGATGACGAGCAGAATGGCGATGCCGAGCGTGATCAGCACCTCGCGAATCGATTCCTGCACGACGGTCGTGGTGTTGAACGCAATCGCGTACTCGAGGCCGGGCGGGAACGACTTCGACAGCCGCTGCAGCTCGGCCAGCACCGCGGTGTTGACGTCGAGCGCGTTGGCGGTCGGCAGCGCGATGACGCCGAAGCCGACGGCATCGCGGCCGTTGAACCGCAGCACGGTGTTGTAGCTCTCGGCGCCCAGCTCCACCTTGGCAACGTCGGCAAGCCGCACGAGTGAGCCTTCGTTGCCGGCCTTGACGATGATGTTGTCGAACTCGGAGCGCTCGTGCAGGCGGCCAGCGGCACGAACGCTGAGTTGATAAACCTGCCCCGCTGGTGCCGGAGAATCGCCTACGCTGCCCGCCGCGACGTTGACGTTCTGCTCGCGCAAGGCGTTGACGACGTCGTTGGCCGTGAGCTGGCGTGCCGCCAGGCGGACCGGGTCGAGCCAGACGCGCATCGAGTAGTTGCCCGCGCCGAAGATGAAGATGTCGGCGACGCCCGGCACGCGCTTCAGCGCGTCTTTCACATAAACGTCGATGTAGTTCGAGAGGAACAGCGAGTCGTATTCGCCCTGCTCGGAGTAGGCACCGGCCGCAAGAACGAAGTTCGTCGCGGACTTCGTCACGGTTACGCCAAGCTGACGCACTTCCGCGGGCAGCCGGCCGAGCGCCTGGTTGACGCGGTTCTGCACGTCGACCGCCGCGATGTCGGGATTGCGCGTGATGTCGAACGTGACCGTGATGGTGCAGATGCCGCTGTTGGTGCTCGAGGAGGTCATGTAGAGCATCCCCTCGACACCGTTGATCGCCTGCTCGATCGGCGTCGTTACGGCGGTTTCGACCGTCTCAGCATTGGCGCCGGTGTAGATCGCCGTCACGCTGACGGTCGGTGGCGCGACCTGCGGGTACTGCGCGATGGGCATCTGCGGGATCGCGAGCACGCCCGCGAGGATGATCACCAGCGAGCACACCGTCGCGAGAATCGGTCGGCGGATGAAGGTATCTACGAACATCAGGCTTCAGGCTTAACGGGAACGCCGTCCTGCAACTTCTGAATGTTGGAGACAATCACCTTCTCGCCTTCCTTCACGCCGCTGCGGACGATGTAATTGTCACCGACGAGATCACCGACCGTAATCGGCTTCTGCCGTGCCACGATGGCGCCGCCCTGTCCCTGCTCGGCGACGAAGATGAAGTACTGGCCGCTGATGCGGTTGACCGCGATGACGGGTACGGCGATCGTCGGTGCGTTCGTCCAGACAATGCGAGCGCGAACGTACTGCTGGACGCGAATGCCCGGCGGCCGCCGCTGCAACGTGGCCTTGACGAGAATCGTCTGCGTCGCATCGTCAGCGCGCGGCGCGATGAAGGTGATCGGATTGCTGGCGATGACCTTGCCGTCGGTATCGAGCAGCTCCACCGTCAGGCCCTGGCGCAACTGGGGAACGCGCTCGAGCGGCACGTTGACGTACGCTTCGAGACCTTCCGGCGCATCGATCGTCGTGATGAGCGTCTGCGGCGTCACGCGATCCCCTTGCCGCACTTCGATGTCGCCGACGATGCCGTCGGCCGGAGCGGTGACGCGGTAGTACTGCAGCTGCACCTGATTCTCGCGAATCTGCGACGCCACGGCTTCGAGCTGCGCTTCGGCGGTCTTCACATTCGTTTCCGCCTGCTCGAGCTCCTGGCGGCTGACCGCGCCCGCATCGAACAGCTTCTGCATGCGCGCCAGCTGCTGCCGCGCATAGGCGAGGTCAGCTTCACGCGCGGCGCGCTGTGATTGTGTCGTGGCCACGGTCGCCTGCTGCTTTTCCGGGTCGATCTGCACGAGCGGCTGCCCTGCGCGGACGCGATCGCCGGCTTTGACCATGATCTGGCGGACGAAACCATCGACCTGCGGCTGGATGTTCGTCGAGCGGAGCGACTTGATGGTCGCGACGAATTCGCTGGTCTGCGGAATCGGCTTCGGCTCGACGGTGACCGTCTTCACACCCATGGCGGGGAACGCACCACGGCCGCCGGCGCCGCCCGGGCCCGCTTGCTGCTGGTTGCCACCACCGCAGCCAGCGGCCGCTCCGGTACAGAACACAAGAAGAGCGAGGAAGGGGGCACGCATAAGTTTTTGATTTTACCCTTTGACGCTTGAACTGTGGCCGCCGGTTCGCAGTCTGTACTAGGCGGATGTACCTACCCGACCGATCGCCTCGAGCAGCGCCGCACGCAGGAACGGCTTCTCCAGAAACACCGCTTCACCGCGCTCGACGTCCGCCAGCGGCTCGGCGTCGCGAAACCCGGACATGTAAACAACGCGTAAGGCGGGCCGTGCGCTGCGTATCCGCCCAGCCAGCTCGGGGCCGCGCATGCCGGGCATCACGATGTCGGTCAGCAGCACATCGATCTCGTCGCTATGTTCGGCGGCGAGATGCTCGGCCTCCGCAGCGCCGCTCGCTTCAATCACCTTATATCCAGACCGCCGCAGTATGACCGACGCAAGATGTCGAACACCTGGCTCGTCATCCACGACAAGGATCGTGAGCGAACGCTCCTCGAATCGCTCGCTCGACGGCAGGGATTTTGTCGCCGGCTTCTCGACTGCAAGCGCAGGCAGATAGATGCTGAACGTCGTTCCTGCTTCGGCGCTTGCCAGCTCCACGTGGCCGCCAGTCTGCCGCACGAAGCCGTACACCATCGCCAGGCCGAGCCCGGTTCCCTTCCCGGGTTCCTTCGTCGTGAAGAACGGCTCGAAGATCCGCTTGCGAACGTGCTCGGGGATTCCATGGCCCTGATCCGCTACCTCAAAGACAACCACCTGCGCTGGCTGTGACGTCATGCGGGCGACGGCTTCCATATCCCTCTGTGTCGCCAACCGGGCGCGGACCTCGATGACACCGCCCTTCGGCATCGCGTCGCGCGCGTTAACGACGAGGTTCATCACGACCTGCTCCATCTGCCCCCGGTCCGATGGTATCGGCGGCAGATCCGGACCGATGTCGACCTTCAGTTCGTATTCCGGTCCAAGCAGACGCGCCAGCATCTGCTGCATGCCGGAGACGACGACGCCGATCTGCAATGGCTCGGGCTGGAGCACCTGCTTGCGGCTGAAGGCAAGCAGCTGACGCGTGAAACGGACCGCGCGATCGCAGGCCGCGAGAATGTCGCCAAGCGCTTCACGCGCGGTGCTTTCGCTCGCCGGCAGCAGTTCCATCACGAAACTCGCGTTGCCGCCGATCGTCGTCAGCAGATTGTTGAAGTCGTGCGCGATGCCGCCGGCGAGCCGACCGAGCGCTTCCATCTTATGCGTCTGCTGCACGTCTTCCTCGCCGCGGCGCCGCTCGTGTTCCGTTTCGATCCGGTCGGTGATATCGCGTGCGACGCCGAAGACCTTCGGCCCGTCGTTTCCTTGCGAGCCGATGCCGCGCAGCCGATTTTCGAACCATCGGTACTGCCCGTTGCAATGCCTGATGCGGTACTCGAAGGTGGTCGTCGCGGAGCTGAGAAATGCTTCGCGCGTCTTCTGTCTGACGTGTTCGACATCGTCCGGATGAATGATCGAGTTGCCAAGAGCGATCATCTCGTCAGGCGTATAGCCGAGCACATCCGTGATGCGGCTGCTGACGAAGCCGAGCGCTGCACCCTTCGCGACGGGATTGAGCGTGAAGATGATCTCGTCGATGTTCTCCAGAATCATCGACGCGAAGTTTGGACTGCGATGCGGCACTACACGGATTCTACCTGCTGAAGATGCCTTTCAAGCCGCGGCCAATGGCCCCGAAAACGCCCTGCACAGCGCGCTGCACGCGTTGTTTGATGTTGCCCTGGTGGATTGTGCACAAGCGCGCTGGGATATCGTCGCCCTCTTTGAAGTACTCCACGTAGGTTGGACACCCTTCAACCGGCCGTAGATATGACACGTGACAGAGTTCCTCCGTCCGCATGTCACCCGGCGGCTCGAACGCGTGCGCCGGAAGACGCTGTGTCGTGCGGCGCATGAAGTCGGCCCAGATGGGCAGCGCGACGCGCGCGCCGGTGCCGCCGACGCGAATGCGTTCTGGCTGGTCGTAGCCGACCCACACGCCGGCCACCACCGCAGAGTTGAAGCCGACGAACCACGCGTCGTGATAGTCGTTCGTCGTGCCGGTCTTGCCACCCACCGCCCCGTGAACGCCGAGCCTTCTCGCTGCCGCCCCCGTGCCGCGATCGATCACATCCTCGAGCATCGTCAGCATCTGGAACGACACCTGCGGCGAGAGCACCTGATCCTTCTCGATGTTCGTGCGATGCACGAGCTCGCCATCCGCATTCTCGACGTCGATCAGGCCGCGCGGCTGCACGCGATAGCCGAGCGTCGGAAACACGGCAAAAGCAGCGGTGAGCTGCAGCGGCGTGACGAGACCGCTGCCGAGTGCCAGCGACGGCACGTCCGGCTGATCGCGGACCCCGAGATCGTTCGCCAGGCGCAGCACGGGACGCGAGCCGACATGCTGCTGCAGCAGGACCGCCGCCGCGTTATTTGATTCGAGCAGCGCCTCGCGCAACGTCAGCGTGTCCTCCTCGCTGGCGCGTTCGTCGCGGGGAATCCATACGCCCTCCGGCGCGGAGATCGCCACCTGCTTGATCCCGCTGATGGTGGAGACGGGTGACATCCCGTCTTCAAGAGCTACTGAGTAGACAAACGGTTTGAAGGCAGAGCCCGGCTGACGGCGGCTGCGAACGGCGCGGTTGTATGGCGTCTGCGAGAAATCCGATCCGCCCACGAGCGCAAGCAGATTACCCGTCTGCGGATCGATTGCCACGAGCGCGGCCTGCAGGCCGCCGCCACCGAGCTGACGCAATCCGTTCCGCACCGCGGCTTCGGCAGCGTCCTGCACTTCCGGGACAAAGCTCGTATGGACTTTCCAGTCCGGAGGATTGTCACCGCCGTAGATGTCGCGGAACTGCTGTCGGAGAAATTCTTTCGCGTACCCTTGCCGCGCGTTCGATACGGCGCTCTGCGGACGGATGCGGATCTGCTCGGCTCTCGCCTGCTGCTCCTGCTGCGGCGTGATCTTTTTTTCCTCGCGCATCCGCTGGAGGACCACAAAGCTGCGGCGGCGAGCACTGTCGAAGTGCGTCCACGGCGAGTAGGTGGCAGGAGCCTGGATGATGCCGGCGATGAGCGCAGCCTCGGCGAGCGTGAGGTCTGAGGCGTGCTTGCCGTACAGCTTCTCCGACATTGTCTCCACGCCGTAAACGCCGCCGCTCAAATAGACGCGATTGAAATAGAGCTCGAGGATGTCTTTCTTGCTCAGGAAGATCTCGAGGAGCACGGCCAGCGCCGCTTCCTTCGCCTTGCGGCCGAAGGTGCGCGCGTTCGAGAGGTACAGCGTGCGCGCAAGCTGCTGGGTGATGGTGCTGCCACCCTGCGTTCCTTCGCTCGACCGGAGGTTGTAAACCGCGGCGCGTGTGACAGCGATCGGATCGATGCCAAAGTGAGAGTAGTAGCGATGATCCTCGACCGAGATCACCGCGTCTTTAAAGTTGGTCGAAATCTGATCGAAGGGTACGTCCCTGCGCGACTCGTCGAGCGGGAACCAGGGGCGCCCCGCCGCATCGTAGAACATCGTCCCGCCGACGCCGCGGTTGAGCCTGTAGATGGACATGGCGTGACGGCCGGTCCACACGAGGACCATCACTATCGAGACGATGACCAGCGCACCGCCGATGGCGACGATCCAGTCGCGGACGGAGAGGCCACGGAGCACCGACAGCCGCACGAATCAATGCTAACCTTTGCGCAATGAAACGCCTGATATTTGCCGGCGTTGGCGTGGCCGCGCTGGCAACGGCCCTGGCGGCCCAGACAACGCCCAGTCATGAGGCCGATTTCCTGACGCGCATCCGACGGCTGACCGTCGAAGGCCGACGGGCAGGCGAAGGTTATTGGGCGCCTGACGGCAAGCGGCTCGTCTTTCAGAGCGAGCGCGAGCCGGGCAACCCCTTCTATCAAATCTATGCGCTGGATCTGACGACCGGCGATACCAAGCGCATCTCCCCCGGATACGGCAAGACGACGTGTTCGTTCTTCCGGCCCGGCAGCGACGAGATCGAGTTCGCGTCGACGCATCACGACCCGAAGTCGAAGCAGTATCAGCAGGAGGAGCTCGACTTCCGCGCATCCGGCAAAACACGCCGCTACTCGTGGGATTACGACCCCGAGTTCGAGATCTATAGCTACGCGGAAAAATCGGGAACGTACACACGGCTGACGAACGCGCGCGGCTACGACGCGGAGGGCAGCTACTCGCCTGACGGTCAGTGGATCGTGTTCACGTCGATGCGCGACGCCTACAACCGCACGCTCAACGCCGAGGAGCAGAAGCAGCTCGGAATCGATCCGAGTTACTTCGCCGAGATCTACATCATGCGCGCGGACGGGTCAGGTCAGAAGCGTCTGACGACTGTCCCCGGCTACGACGGCGGTCCGTTCTTCTCGCCGGACGGCAAGCGGATCATCTGGCGTCGGTTCGACACGTCCGGACTCATCGCGAACGTGTTCACGATGAATCCGGATGGCAGCGACGTCAGGCAGATTACCGATTTTGGCGCGATGAGCTGGGCGCCGTACATCCATCCGTCGGGGCAGTACATCCTGTTTGCGTCGAACAAGCTCGGGTTCGAGAACTTCGAGATCTATATGGTGGACATCGACGGCAAGAAGGAGCCCGTGCGGATTACGTATGCGGACGGCTTCGACGGATTGCCGGTGCCGTCGCCGGATGGCACGCAGCTGGCGTGGACGTCGACGCGCGGCGGTTTGACCGATGGTCAGATCTTCCTGGCGCAGTGGAATCATGAGAAAGCGCTCGCGGCGCTAAAGGCCGCCCCCTTGCGAGTCAGAGTACGGTGATGAGCCGTACCGTACTCTGACTCGGGTGATGGGGCGACTCAAGGTTGCAGTTTATGAAACGCATCGCGCTTGTTTTCCTCCTCGCAGCGGGCTTCATGAGGCCTGCGCTGCTGATGCCGGTTGCCGCGGCGCAGCAGACGACGGCTGCGTCGCGCACGCGCACCGCCGTCGAATTTCTCGCTTCCGATCGTCTGGAAGGACGTGACACCGGATCGCCAGGCGAACGGCTGGCCGGCGACTACATCGCCATGCAGCTCGCGCGCGTGGGCGCCAAGCCGCTGCCCGGCCATCGCGACCTGTTCATGCCGTTCGAATTCACCGCCGGCACGCGCGATGGCGGATCGAATCTGACGATGCGCGCGGGCGGCGGTGCATCGAAGGCCTTCCGCGGCACCGAGCAGATTCAGGCGCTCTCGTTCTCAGACGATGCGACGGTGAACGGCCCGGTCGTGTTCGCCGGGTATGGCCTGGTGGTCCCGGAATCCGCTGGCCTCGGATACGACAGCTACGCCGGCATCGACGTCAAGGACAAGATCGCGTTGGTCCTCCACTATTTCCCCGAAGATGCGGATGCGAAGACCAAGGCCGCACTCGCCCGCTATTCGGATCTTCGCTACAAAGCGCTCAACGCACGGCAGCGCGGCGCGAAAGGTTTGTTGATTGTCACTGGCCCGCGGTCCCCCAATGCGGGTCAGACGATTCGCATGACATCAGACACCGCGCTCTCCGGATCCGGAATTCCAGCGGCGACCATCAGCGGCGCGGTGGCCAACGCGTTGTTCGAAGGCGCGCCGAAGACACTTGCCGCGGCACAGCAGGAGCTCGACTCCGGCAATCCGCATGTCGCCGGCTTCGCGTTGCCCGCCCAGGTCGATGTCACGACGAAAGTCGTCCGCGAGAAGCAAACCGGGCGCAACGTCGTCGCGTATCTGCCGGCCGCGAACGCGACGGCTGACAGACCGTGGGTGATCATCGGCGCGCATTACGATCATCTCGGCCACGGTACGCGTGGCACCTCACTCGCGAACAAGGACGAAGCCGGTCAAATCCATCACGGCGCCGACGACAACGCATCGGGCACGGCCGCGGTACTGGCCATCGCCGAGACGCTTTCAAAGACGCCGATGCGCCGCAACGTGATGTTCACGCTCTGGTCGGGCGAAGAGATCGGCCTGGTCGGCTCGAGCGCGTTCGTCATGAATCCGCCGGTGCCGTTGAATCAGGTCGCCGCCTACATCAACTTCGACATGGTCGGTCGCATGCAGAACAACAAGCTTGCGGCTGACGGTGTCGGATCGAGCCCGATCTGGGCGCGTATCCTCGAGCGCGCGAACGTCGCCGCCGGATTCGATCTCGCCGCGAATGCGGATCCGTATCAGCCGACGGACAGCTCGAACTTCAATCAGTCAGGGCTGCCGACGCTCTTCTTCACGACCGGCTCGCATCCGGACTACCACCGTCCGAGCGATACGGCCGACAAGATCGACTATGAAGATCTCGATCGCATCGTCGATTTCGCTGCCGCTGTGATCCAAGGCGTCGCCAACACCGACATGGCGCCGCCGTTCACGAAAGTCGATCCGCCGCAGACGGGTGCGACGCTCGCCGGTGTGCGCGTGACAACGGGCACGATTCCGGATTACACGACCGAGGCGAAAGGGCTGCTGCTGGCCGGTGTCGTTGGAGGTGGTCCCGCGGAGAAAGCCGGCCTGATGAAGGGCGACGTCATCGTCGAAATTGCCGGCCAGTCGATCACCAACATCTACGACTACACGTTCGCGCTGGAATTACTGAAGGCCGATACGCCGGTGAAGGTCGTGTTCATGCGCGGCGCCGAGCGGCACGAGGTGCAGCTCACGCCGACCGGACGACGATAATCCGGAGGGCGCGCCTCCTATGTCTGCTGGTCGTCTGCAAGCAACTCCGTCGCCTTCTCCTCCATCGGGTCGAGCGCGTGCTCGACGGGTCCCTTGATCCGCGCGTAGATGTAGGCGGCTGCAAATATCGCGACGATCAGGCCGAGTGACAGCGCTCTCGGGATCTCGAGGTCGATATAACCTGCGGAGTCGAGATACTCGATCGACAGTTGAATGCCGATCCACGCGATGATGATGAAGGCGCCATCCACCAGCGGCGGATAGCGTTCCACCAGCTTCAGCAGCTGTGCGGCGATTACGCGCATCGCGACCAGCCCGAGGATTCCGCCGGTGATGACGACCCACGTCACGCGCGACACGGCGACGGCGACGAGAATCGAGTCGATCGAGAACATCAGATTGATCGCCTCGACGCGCACGACCGTCGCCCAGTAAGCCGACAGGCCGAACATGGGACGCGCTTTCTGCGCCGCGCGGCGATTCGCCGCGTCGCCTCGACCGAAAAAATGCGCGTAGGCGAGATACAGCAGGTACACCCCGCCGAACAGCTTTACAAACAGAACACGAATCAGCTTCACAGCCAGCAGCGTGGCCGCGATACGCGACGTGAAAGCCCCCGCGAGTCCCTGTCGCAGCGCCTTTTTCTGAAGATGCCGAGGGAGGCCCAGGACGATGACCGCCATCACGAGCGCGTTGTCGGCGCTGAGCATCGCCTCGAGGCCGACGAGCAGCCCGACTGTTAGGAGGTCCGACCCGGACGGAATCATCGACGGAGAGAACATCCTATCCGGGAGTCAGAGTCGGGAACGAGCCATCACCCGACTCTGACTCGGGTACGGCGCGTCACCCGACTCTGACTCGCAAACGGGGCGACTCACGGGCTTGACACGAGGCGTATCAAGGCCCATACTCGGATCGACTAAGGTTTTGGGACGCTCTATGGCTGTCGAGCAGCAAGATCTCTTTTTGATCAGCATGGCGGCCGACATCCTCGGCATGCATCCGCAGACGCTCCGCAAGTACGAGCGGCTCGGACTGATTCAACCCTCGCGCACCATCGGCAGCATGCGCCTCTACTCCCGCGACGAGCTGGAGCGCCTGCGGGTGATCAAACACCTGGTGGACGAGCTCGGAATCAATCTCGCCGGCGTGCAGCGACTGCTGTCGATCGCCGAGGTGATGCAGCGCATCCAGCCGCTGATGGACGAAAACACCCTGAGCACGGGCGCGGGCCGGCGGCAATTGCTGAACGAGATCCGCCGCCTCAACGAAATGGTGGGGTTTTAAGCGCGCGTAGCGCGGCCCGACGCGTATGGAATTCAAAGACTATTACGCCACGCTCGGCGTGAGCAAAGGCGCGACGGACAAGGAGATCAAGCAGGCCTTCCGCAAGCTCGCGCGCAAGCATCACCCTGACGTCAATCCGGGCGACAAGGCGGCCGAATCGAAGTTCAAGGAGATCAACGAGGCCTACGAGGTCCTCGGCGATGCCGCCAAGCGCAAGAAATACGACGAGCTTGGCGCGAACTGGCGTGCGTACGAACAGGCCGAACGCACCGGCGCTCCAAATCCGTTTGCCGGGGGTCAGTGGAACGTCGATTTCGGCGGCCCGAGCGGCGGCGGCGGCTTCCGGACGATGACGCAGGAAGAAATGGAGGAGATGTTCGGAGATCAGAATCCGTTCTCCGACTTCTTTACCACCTTCTTCGGCGGCGGATTGGGCAGCCGCGAAGGCTCCCCCCGCGCCGGGACACGGGGCGCCCGCGCACGCTCGCGCCAGGGCCGCGATGTCGAGCACGAGATCGAGCTAACGCTCGAGGATGCCTATCACGGCAGCACTCGTCGTCTGTCGCTGAAACACGACGGCCACGCGCGGACGGTTGATGTGCGCATCCCCGCGGGCGTCGGCGACGGATCGCGCGTCAGGATCTCGGGCGAAGGTGAATCGGGAAGCGGCGGCGCGGCGTCTGGAGATCTGTATCTGCGCGTACGGCTGGCCCCGCATCAGCTCTTCGAGCGCAAGGGACGCGATCTCTACGTCAAGGCGCCGCTGCCGGTGACCACCGCGGTGCTCGGCGGCGAAGTCGAAGTGCCGACGCTCTCGGGCAAAACGGTCCGCCTGAAGATCCCGGCGCTGACGCAGAACGGACAGGTGTTCCGACTGAAGGGATACGGCATGCCGGCAGTCGGCAAGAACAGCGAGGAGAAAGGCGACGTCTACGCGCGCGTCGAAATTCAGCTCCCGTCGCAGCTGACCTCGGAAGAGCGCACGCATTACGAAGCGCTCGCGAAATTACAAGAAGAAGGCGCCAAGAAACACAGCGCCGCGTAAACCACTATGGACTTCAAGAAGCTCACCGAAAAGGCGCAGGAAGCAATCATGACGGCGCAGAACCTCGCGTCGGAAATGACCCACGCCGAGATCACGCCGGAGCATCTGCTGGTCGCACTCGCCGAGCAGGAAGGCGGCATCGTGCCGTCAGTCCTCCGGAAGATGACGCTCGATCCGAAAGACGTCGCCGGCCAGGCACGGATGCTCTTCGAGTCGATGCCGAAGGCCTACGGCGCCGACGTGCGGCTGTCGCCGCGCATGAATCTGATCGTCCAGTCCGCGCAGGCCGAAGCGACGCGCATGCAGGACGAGTACACCAGCACCGAACATCTATTCCTCGCGTTGGCGGATGAAAAGGGCCGCTCGCCCTCTGCGCAGCTCCTCAAGCGTCTCGGCGTGACGAAAGACGCACTTTATCAGGCGCTCACCCAGGTGCGCGGCAACCAGCGCGTGACATCGCAGAACCCGGAAGCGACCTATGAGGCGCTCACCCGCTATGGCCGCGACCTGACCGAGCTCGCCCGCAAGGGCAAACTCGATCCCGTAATCGGTCGCGACGAGGAAGTCCGCCGCGTCATCCAGGTTCTTTCCCGCCGCACGAAGAACAATCC
>Ga0310811_10008157_pt1 | contig 13455 bp, 13 predicted proteins | sample YCmetagenome_FD_207642 | JGI IMG/M metagenome (GOLD analysis project Ga0310811, IMG submission 207642) | Soil microbial communities from experimental microcosm in Duke University, North Carolina, United States - YC | ecosystem: Engineered > Artificial ecosystem > Soil microcosm > Unclassified ... | reverse complement strand
CAGCCCGCGGCATGACTTCGTGCGGTGCGCACGCGATGGCGCGCATGACACGCCGCGATCTCGGGAATGTTTGACGGCAGCGACACGCGTTGGGCCAGCGAGTGTCGTCACGAGTTCCCGGCGTGGGCGGTGCACGTCGCCGAGGCGCGCAGCCGACGACGCGGTCGATCGGGCGTTGTGGAGAACGCGTGGGCATGTCGGTCCTGCAGAACGTCGCATTCGAGGTCGCTGGTCCTCCTGGCGCTGGGCATCTGCCCGCCGAGGACCGGGAGGATCGCGGGGCTCACCCAGCGGTCCGCGTCGCTGATCGACGTGACCGCGATGCCCGATCCATGCCGGCCGCTGACCGCGCGCAACGGGCGTGCCCACTGTGTGGCGGTCGGCTTCTTGGCGGCCAGCGGATCGAGCGGCTTCATGGGAGTTCGGTTCATGTCGCGTGCCGGAGGACGAGCTGATGCTCTATCGCCATTGCCCGCGATGTCGTCTTGCGATCCGCTGTCGCGCGGGCTACCTGCTCGTCGAGCATTGTCCGCGCTGCCTGGCGCGAGCGGGCATCGCCACGCCGATGTTCTCATCCCCGCTTGACGCTGTGCAGCTGCGCGCCGGCGGCGATGGCAACGCACGTGCGCCGGCGTCGGATGACACCGCGCCCGTTTGGCCCGACGTGCCGATCCCGGCGCCAGGCGAGGATCCGAGTGCCGGCGTCACGACGGGGTAACCGCGGCGCCTCCGGGACGGGGATTGCGCCCTCGGCGGACGATTCGCAAGCCTCGCGCAACCGGCGATTGGCTCGTCAACCGCCGATCAGGCGCGCTCGTGGAGATCATGAGCGCCGACCTGTCGGGCAACGTCATGGTTCTCGATCGCATGGCAGCACTCGACGCCGAGTGGCTGCGGTCCGGGGCGCCCGAACATCACTGGCGATCTTCGCCCGCAGACCGCGTGCCGGGTCGTTGGCGCGCCCGTTCTGGCACCGCCGGTCGCGACGGGTGATCGACCGGGAGATCGTGGACGTCGATGTCGGTGTGCGACTGGCGCGTGGCTCCCATCGGCGCCTCATCGTCGGCGACCATCGTCGGTAGCGCGTCGTCCTCGTCAGCCTCGATGCTGTCGATATCGCCGGCGTGGCGCGCGACCTTGCGTCGCGCAGCCAACGCGTCGACCGTGCCGGCGGCGACGAGGATCGCGAGCAGGATCACGACCGGGATCGCGAATGCAGCCTGCCCGACGACGACCATGACGACCGCCACCACGACGCAGGCCGCAGCCAGCGTGCCGAGCATTCCCGCCATGCTCCCACGTGCTGGCGCGACGGAACCGGAGCCTTGATGAGCTCGCATGTCGAGAGGGTTACCCGTGGCGCCGCCTGGTCGACCTCGTCGTGCTGTTCACACGCTGCCTGACGGTCTCGCCGGCGGCCGGCAGACCGCCGGCGCGACCGCTCGCCTCATCGGGGAGCCGAGCCCCCGGTCGCGGCGCCCGCGGGCTCGGGCTCGCGCGCCCCGCTCGCATCGGCCCCCTGCCTGGCCGCCTCGGCCTGGATGAGCTGGCGGTTGACGTGCTCCCAGTTGACGTTTCTGAAGAACGCCTCGACGTACTGCTTGCGCCCGTCCGGGGTCGCACCGAAGTCGCGGACGTAGGCGTGCTCGTAGACGTCGATCGCCAGGATCGGAACCATGTTGTAGACCGCCCAGAGGTTCTGGCTGTCCATGATGTAGTTGAAGATCGACCCGTCGTTGAGGTCGTAGCCGACGATCACCCAGCCGCGCGCCGCCGACGCCGCCTTCTTGACCGCGTCAAGCCACGCATCCACGCCACCGGGAAACTCGTCCTCGAGGAGCTCGGCGAAACGACCGGTCGGGGGGCCTCCGTCACCGCCGAGGTGACCGAAGTACAGGTCGTGGTTCTTGTAGCCCAGCAGCGCGAACGTGTAGTCGACCGACACGGCGCGCAGCGGCGAATAGACCTGGTTGCCCTCGACTTCGGAATAGTCGAACTCGTTGAGGATCCTGCGGCACTCGTTGGCCTTCTTCGCATACCCCTCATACAGCTTGTAGTGCTCCTGCATCGTCTGCTCGGAGATCCCGTCGAGGTCGCGTTCGAACGCAACGAAGTCGCGGGGCTTCAGCTCATCCCAAGGCATAGGTCCTCCTCGGTTTTTTCACACGGTTTTGCTTGTCGGCCGGCCGACGTCACCACCGGCCGGGCGCGCAGCAGCCCGCACCGCGCGGGTCGCGGGCCGCCGCAAGGGCCCCGTCAGGAATCCGGGCGATCCTCCGAGGGCCGCGGATGCACGGGTGTGCCCGCGCTCTTGGGATCGTCGAAATGCTCCGGGTCGGCGGGCAGCGGGCTCGCACCTGCGCCCTGCGTCGCCGGGTCGCGATCACCGGTCGGGGTGTCCTTGTACATCGTCTTCACATCGTCAGCCGATGCGTTCGGAGTGTCGTTGTCGACATGCTTGACCGTCTCAGGCATCTCGGCCTCCTGTGCTTCGGGAACACCTACGGGACTACCCCAGCCAACAGGTGGATGAACATCCGATCGCCGCAAGCAAACACGAGCCCAACCTGCCGAGTGAGCTGTCCCGAGACGTCCCGCGCCGACCAGGCGCAAGGGTCACGTGCGGCCGCGAGACGATCGCCACGAGGGCACGTCGCACGCACCCCGCGGGCGTCAGTCGGCGAATGGCAGGCGATCCTGGATCCCGGTCAGTTCGAAGACGCGTTGCACGGCTCTGGGTCCGCGCAGCAGTGCCAGGCGGTTTGCATCCGCCCGCGACCGTTCGCCGGCCTGGAAGAGCACGCGCACGCCGGTGGAGTCGATGAACTCGAGCGCTGAGAGGTCAAGCACGATCGACCGCGCGTCGCTGCCTTCCACGCGCAGCAGCTCGCGCTCGAGCTCGTCGGCGGTAGCGAGGTCAAGCTCGCCTTCCAGCCGAATGGTGTGCAGGACACCGTCGCGCTGCGAGCGCACCGTGAGACGGCCGACGCTCCACGCGTCAGCGCCTCGAAGGCTCCCACGCTGTTCAGAAACCTCGTCGCTCATCCGCCATGCCTCAGCGGGTCCCGCGAGGCCAGCCTCAGCCCGTGCTCGCGAGCTGACAACGTCCTCGCGGATTCGTCAACCGGTGATGTGTCCTGAACAACGCATCACCGTCCGACATTCTAAATTCCACGCTGCGCCGCGGTCAAGTCCGCCAGTCCGAGGAGCCTAGGACCGCTCGACGACGACGATCGTCGACTTCACGACGGCGGTCGCGGTCTGGCCGGGCTTGAGATCGAGCTCGTCGGCGGCCTCGCGCGACATGAGCGAGACGATCCGGAAGGGGCCGCAGGCGAGGTCGATCTGCGCCATGACGCCGTCGCGCTTGACGTCGATGATGACGCCCGACAGCCGGTTGCGGGCGCTCGAGCGGGGGTTCGTCCCGCGGTCGCGCAGGACGCGCGCGAGCTCCTCCGGCGCCAGCACGCGACGGTTGCCGCGGCGCTCGAAGGCGATGCGCCCGTCGCGCTCCCAGCGGCGCAGGGTGTCGACGCTCACGCCGAGGGCCTGGGCGGCCACCCCGATCCGGATTCCCTCGTCCATACCCGTGAGCCTAGCGCGCCCTTTCGTTGCGTACCTAGGCACACAAGACCCCGCCCGGGGCGTTTGCACATGACGCGCGAGCTATGGTGCGCGCGCCGTGACGCCCGACGAACAAGCCCAGTGGCTCACGGCGGGTGTCCGCGGGATCGGCGCCGCCAGCCTGCTCGCCGACCTCGGCCACGAGGTGCCGACCGCGCTGCTGCCAAGCCTCCTGACGAGCACGCTCGGCGCGCCGGCCGCCGCGCTCGGGATCATCGAGGGCCTCTCCGACGGCCTCGCCGGCGCGGCGCGCTTCGGCGGCGGGGCGCTCGCCGACGATCCGCAGCGCCGCCGCGCGACGGCGGTCGGCGGCTACGCGAGCACGGCGGTCCTGGGCGGGCTCGTCGGCGTCGCGACGAGCGTCTGGCAGGTCGGCGCGCTGCGCGCCGCGGCCTGGACGGCCCGCGGCTTGCGGGTCCCCGCGCGCAACGCCCTGCTCGCCGACGTCGTCCCCAGCGACGCGTACGGCCGCGCATACGGGTTCGAACGCGCGCTGGACAACCTCGGCGCGGTGGGCGGACCGCTCCTGGCGCTCGCGCTCGTCGCCGCCTTCGATGTCCGCACGGCGATCCTGCTGTCGATCATCCCGGGGCTGCTCGCCGTCGCGGCGATCCTCTATGCGATCCGTAGCACCGCGCGGCCGCGCGTCCAGGAGCGCAGGCCGCTGCGCATCCGCACGCGCCCCGTGCTGCAGGGCGAGCTCGGGCGGCTCATGGTCGGCATCGGCGCCTTCGAGCTCGGCAACATCGCCGCGACGCTCCTCATCCTCCGTGCGACCGACCTGCTCGAGCCGGGGCATGGGCACGAGAGCGCCGTAGAGATCGCGCTCTTGCTGTACACCGGCTACAACCTCGCCGCGACCCTCGCGAGCGTGCCCGCCGGGCGGATGGTCGACCGGCGCGGCGCCGTCCGCGTCCTCGCGGGTGGCGTGGCGTGCTTCCTTGGTGCCTATGCAGGCTTCGCCGCGACCGGGCCGAGCATCGTCGCGCTCGCGGTCTGCTTCGCCGCGGCCGGCGTCGCCATCGGATGCGTCGAGACCGCCGAGCACGCCGCCGTCGCGCGGCTCGCGCCGGAGGACCTGCGCGGCTCGGCGTTCGGACTGCTCGCCGGTGTCCAGAGCTTCGGCAACCTCGTCGCAAGCGGCGTGGCCGGCGCGCTCTGGACGCTCATCTCCCCGGCCGCCGGGCTGCTGTCCGCGGCGGCGCTGATGGCGGTGGCGCTCGGCTGCCTGAGCCGACCTGCCGCGCGCCGTTGACAAGACTTCAACACCGGCCGCGGATCGGCCCCGGATTGTCTCGCCTATCCTCGGGGTAGGCGGGTCGAGGGCTATCAAGGGGGCATCGGGAAGCGTGGATCGCGGACGCCGCAAAGCGGCCGCCGGCGTAGCGTCGGCTGCGTTGGCTGCTGCCCTGCTCGCGGCGCCCGGGGCCGGTCTCGCCCAGCAGCCCGCCACGACGACCACCGCGACGACGCCCGACCCGGCGCCCGCCCAGACGACCCCCGAGCCACCACCGGCGGTGACCGCGCCCGATCCGGGACCGGCGGTCCCGGAGCCCGACCCTGCGCCGCCGGCCCCGGCGCCGGCGCCCGCGGTCGCGCCCCCGTCGTCGCGCCCCCCGGCGCTCTTCATGCCCGGCCTCCCCCGCGGCCTGGCGAAGGTGCCCGGCGCCCTCGGGCCGTCCCCCGACCACGCGCGGCGGCGGCCCGCGCGCGAGAACGTCCTGGGCACCAATCGCGGCACCGACCCTCGCGCGCAATCGGACGCCGACCACGGCGAGGGCGGCGATCTCGGCGCGCTGCTGGCGGCGACGGGCGCGGCGGAGGTCCCCTCGTTCTTCATCGACTCCTTCGCGGTGCCCCCGTTCCTGCTGCCGATCTACCAGGCGGCCGGGATCGAGTACGGAGTCCCGTGGCAGGCCCTGGCGGCGATCAACCAGATCGAGACCGACTACGGCCGCAACCTGCGCGTCTCCTCCGCGGGGGCGGTCGGCTGGATGCAGTTCCTGCCGGCGACGTTCGCGCAGTTCGGTGTCGACGCCGGCGGCGACGGGCGCGCCGACCCGTACAACCCGGCCGACGCGATCTTCTCGGCGGCGAACTACCTGCGCGCGGCGGGTGCGAGCGAGGATCTCGCCGCGGCGATCTTCGCCTACAACCACTCGCCGGCCTACGTCGCGACGGTGCTCGCGCGCGCACGGCTGCTCGGCGGCCTGCCGGACGACCTCGTCGCGGCGCTCACGGGACTCGCCCAGGGCCGCCCGCCGGTCGCCGGCCCGACCGCGGCCCTCGTGCGGCCCAAGGCCGACGCCACGACGCTGCGGCTGCGCACGAAGCCGGGCGCGCAGGTCCTCGCGGTCGCCGACGGCGTCGTCACCGGCATCGGGCGCGACCGCCGCCTCGGACGCTGGCTGGCGCTGCGCGACGTCTACGGCAACACGTACACCTACGGCGCGCTCGCCCGCACGGCGCGGCGCTACCCGCTGGCGCCGCAGAGGCCGGCGGCGCGCCCCGCCAGACCGGTCGCACCGCTCGTGACGCTCGCCGGGCCGGCATTCACGCCGGCGCTCGCGTCGACGGACTGGAAGCTGCGCGCCGTGCAAACCGCGACGCCGGCGAAGGCCGTCGCCCACCGGCCGCTGCGGACGGGGTCACGCGTGCTCGCCGGCACGACGCTCGCCTACGCCGGCCGCGTCGACGGCGCGACCGGCCGGCTCGCGTTCGAGATCCGGCCCGCCGGGCGCGGCGCGCCGCGCATCCAGCCCGCGCCGGTCCTCGCGGGCTGGAGGCTCCTGCGCGCCGCCGCGCACGCCCCGTCGCTGCTCGGCGCGGGCGCCCCGGCCGGCATCGGCCGCGTGCTGCTGCTCGACAAGCGCGAGCTGCAGCGGGCCGTCCTCGGCGACGAGGACATCGCCATCGGTCCCTGCGGGCGCCGCGACGTCCGCGCCGGCCGCGTCGACCGCCGCGTCCTGGCCACGCTGAAGTTCCTCGCGCTGTCGGGGCTGGCCCCGACCGTCGGCGGGCTGCGCTGCGACGAGAACACCCTCGCGTCGGGGATCGACATCGTCGCCGTCAACGGCGTGCCGATCACCGGCAACCAGGGCCCCGGCTCGATCGCCGAGGCCACGACCCGGCGCCTGCTCGCGCTCCAGGGCGCCCTGCGACCACAGCAGCTCACGACCCGGCCCGAGCACATCCACATCGGCTTCACGCCTGCCGCCGGCGCGACGACGCTCGCGGCGCGCAGCTCCGACGGCGTCCTCCCGGCGAGCTCGTGGCGGCGCCTGAGCCGGCGGCTCGGCGCGATCGTCAACCCCGCCGTGCCCTGATCAGCCGACGCGCCGCGCGCTCTTGACGAACTTCAGCAGCTCCGTCGTCGCGCTGAGCTTCGACGGGTTGTGGTCGGGCAGCGGCGGGCCCGCGCCGGGCCAGCCGTGGTCGGTGCCGGAGAGGCGCAGGATCTCGACGCGCAGGCCGGGGTCGCAGCCGCGATAGACGAGGTGCGTGACGAGCGCGCGCGGGTGCGAGACCCGCGGCGACGGGCTGCAGCCGTTGCGCCTGGCTCGCCGGCCGGCGTAGCGCGGGACCGAGCCGGCGTGGTTGTCGACGGTCTTGCCGAGGTACGGGACGACGGTGTCGGCGGTCCCGTGGATCGCGAGGAACGACGCGCGGGCGTTCGCCGGGCAGGGATCGAGCGCGCGGTAGCCGGCCGCGACCGGCACGACGGCGGCAAAGCGCGTCGGCAGCTCGCAGGACATGCGCGTCGCCATGCCGGCGCCGTTGGACACGCCGGTGATCGAGATGCGGTCGGGGTCGACGCAGCCGGCGGCGACGACGCGATCCAGCAGCGCCGTGACGTTCTCGACGTCGGTCGTCCCCTGGGCCTTGTTCAGCGTCCAGAAGCCACCCTGCGCGCGCGTCGGCGACAGGACGGCGTAGCCCTGCTTCGTCGCCGCGCCGGCGAGGCCGAGGCGGTCGTCGCGGTCGCCGTCGCCGCCGGGCATGACGAGGACGATCATCGGCGTGCGGCCCGGCTGCGCGCCCCGCGGCGTCCGGATGAAGCCGCCCTCGAGGTCGGTGATCCCGGCGTCCGGGCAGCTCGCCGCGGCCTGCGCCGCGGTGACGGTCGCGGCAGCCGTGTCGGCGGCCGACGAGCTGTCCTTCGCGCCGCAGGCGCCGATGGCGGCGGCGAGCGCCGCGACGATGACCATGCCCCTCCCGACCGAAGCCGTCACGCCGGGCAGGGTATCCCCGCGCCGTCGTACACGCCAGGGTGTCGGACTCAGGGGATCCGCGCGGCGAGCCGCAGGCCCCCGGCCCGGTGGCCCGGAACGATCTCGCTCGTGACGAGCCCGGTCTGGCGGGTGATCTCGTCGACGATCGCGAAGAGCTCGCGTATGCGTTGCGGGCGGTCGACGATCACGGTGACGACCGGGACGCGGCGGCGCAGCTGCCAGAGCGCGTCCCCGTGCGGCGCGTGGTCGCCGTGATAGCCCCAGATGCCCCGCATGCTCGTCGCTCCGCCGGCACCGGCCGCGCGCAGCGCCCGCACGAGCGCGCCCGACAGCGACCGGTCCTCGAAGCGCGACTGCTCGCCGGCGTAGACCATGAGCTTCTGCCACAACTCGAGACCCGTGCCGTCGGTGTCGGGAACGTCGTCCGGCGCCGAGAGGAGGTCGCCGTCGCGCTTGCAGATCCGGACGCGCTCGAGCGTGACGATCGGCTGGGCGAGCAGCGCGCCGAGCTCCGGCAGGACCGCCGCGACGCGCTCGCCGGTGGCGATCGCGATGACCATGAGCGGGACGTCCGCGTTGCGCCCGAAGAACCCCGCGCGCCGCCGCGCACCGTGGACGGTCCCGTCGACGCCGAGCAGGACGGTCGCGCCCGCCACGCCGCGCGCATGCAGGAGCGCGACGACCGCCTCGTGTGCCGGCCGGCGCGCGATGCGCTCGTGCCGGCCGAGGTAGATCGTGAGCTTCGCCGCCTCGCGGAGATCCGCCGGGAGCGGGGTGCCCGCGATGCGCCCGGTGAGCATGCGGGCGCGCTCGAGCGTGACGAGCCCGTCGAACGCGATCGCGTCCACGTCGCGCGCCGCGGCCTCGATCCGCGCCCGGCTGTCGACCGCCACCGAGACGATCGGGAGGTCCTCCGAGAGCGAGAGCAGCCGATCGGTGCGCAGCTGGTGCTTGGCGCCGAACCCCTCTGCGCCGCGGATGACGAGGCTGCAGGCCAGCTCGTGGCGGGCATAGACCTCGCTGAAGGCGTCGGCGACGAAGCGGCCCCCCACCCGGTCGCGCTCCCCGAAGTACGTCGTGAGCTTCAGGCAGTCGTCGTTCACAGCGCCACCCCGATGCGGCGCCCGAGCCATGCCGCGCCGACGCCCAGCGCGAGGCTCACGACGATGTTCAGCGCGCCGAGGCGCAGCCGGCCGTCCTCGGCGAGCCGGTGGGTTTCGAGCATCCACGTGCTGAACGTCGTGTAGGCGCCGAGGACACCCGTGCCGATGAGCCGGTAGCCGTCGCCGCTGATCGCCACGCCGACGAGCACGCCGAGCGCGAGCGCACCGGAGACGTTGACCGCGAGCGTCCCGTACGGGAAGTCGCGACCGAGGCGCCGGGCAACGGCGCCGTCGAGCACGAATCGGGCGATCGAGCCGATTCCGCCGAGCACCCCGACGGCGACGAGGACGGGCAGGCTCACGGTGCCAGCCGTCCTCGCCGCACGACGTTCGTCGCGAGTGCCAGCGCGAAGAAGCCGATCGCGACGCTCGCCGACGCGTATGCCGCCGCCAGCGCGTAGCGGCCGGCGTCGAGCATCTGCAAGAGCTCGAGCTGCATCGTGGAGAACGTCGTCAGCGCGCCGCAGAGGCCGGTCCCGAGCAGCGGCCGGCGGTAGGCCGAGAGCGGCAGGCGCTCCTGCAGGCGCGTCGTGAAGTAGCCGAGCGCGAGCGCGCCGGCGATGTTCACGAGGAACGTCGCCCAGGGCCAGTTGCCGGCGCTGCTCGGCAGCCAGTCGGCGAGCCCGGCCCGCGCGACCGCGCCCGCGAACCCGCCGGCGAACACGGCGGCCAGCTCGGAGCGGTCCACGCGCACGCCGGCATTCTCCCGTCAACGAGACCCGCCCGGCGCGGAGGCCGGGCGGGACGCGTCAGGCGGTGGAGGTCTCGCCGTGGTTCAGACGACCTTGAACGCGAACTTCGAGGCGGTCCCCAGATCCGTCGTGCCGCGGCCGGGCGTGACGTGCACCTCGTAGATCCCGGTGCGCAGGAGCCTGCGCAGGGCGAGATGGCTCTGGCGCACGTCGTAGCGCCCGATCCTTCCCGGCGTCTTGAAGCCGCTGGAGAGGAGGATCAGCCTGCCCGCGCTGCGGCGGTAGACGTTGATCTTCACGACCTCGGTGCCGTCGAGCAGCTCCATGTGCAGGCGGATGCCCTGCTTGCGCGCCGTGCTGCGCCTGATCGTCTTCGCCATGCCCAGGCGCCGCAGGACGAGCGGCTTGCGCGTGACCGACGCGCCCGTGGTGGTCGTGCCGGCGCCCGCGTCCGCGCCGGCCGCGGCGCCGGGCGTGCCCGCGCCGGCCGTTGCGGTCCCGCCGGCGTCGATGCCGCCGGTCCCGGGGCTGACGGTGCCGTTCCCCGTGAGCGGGACGGCGAGCGGGCCGCCCGGCGCGTCGCTCGCGAGGTTCAACGTCGCGTTGCGCACGCCGGCCGCGGCGGGCAGGAACTTCAGCCCGATGCTGCATGTCGCGTCGGGCGCGGTCGGCGTCGAGCAGGTGTTGCTCGTGATCGCGAACTCGCTCGCGTCGGGCCCGGCGATCGACGCGCCGGCGACGGTCATCGAGACCGTCCCGGTGTTCTTCAGCGTCAGGTGCTCCTCGCCGCTCGTCGTGCTGACGTTCTGGTTGAGGAAGTTCAGGATGCCCGGGGTCGGCGTGATCCCCGCGACGCCGCCGCTCCCCGTCAGCGCGATCACGTGGTCCGGTGCGCCGCCGCTCTGCGCGATCACGAGGTCCGCCTCCCGCGGCCCCGTCTGCGACGGCGTGAGGCGCACCTCGATGCTGCACGTCTGCCCCGACGCGATCGTCTGGCCCGCGCACGTGTCGCCACCCTTCGTGAAGTCGGCGGCGCCGGCGCCCGCGAAGGTCACGTTGCCGAGATCCATGTCGGCGAGGCCGTTGTTCTTGACGACAACCTGGCGCGTCGCCGTCGTGTTCACGCGGACGGTCCCGAACGCGCCGCTGCCGGGGGCGCTGAAGAAGACCGGCTGCGGAGCGCTCGCGTACCTGCCCTCGACGGTGAAGAGGTTCGACGTGATGCCGCCGGCAGGGAGCCCGGGGCCCTCGATGCGGACGAAGTTGTCGCCCGTCGGGGAGCCGATGACCGCGTGCGGCGTCGTGCCGTCGCCGATGTAGCCGGCCGGGGCGGCGGGCGCGACGGCCGGGTCCCACTCCAGGAACGGGCCCATCGAGGTCGTCAGCGCGATGTCGAAGTCGCACGGGGTGTTGCCGCAGCCCTTCTCCTCGCGGGCGCCTGCGCGATCGCGGCCGCGCAGCGCGCCGTTGGCGTCGGAGGTCCATTTCGTGACGCCGTAGGGATGCGTGACGGTGTACTCGGCGTTAGGCTGCATGCCGTCGAGCGTGAGCTGCAGGCGGCCGAACGTGATGCCGTCCTGCGGTGTGTCACCGAGGAAGGCGGCCTCGATGTTGAAGTCGATCGTCGCGGTGTGGGTGCCGTCGGTCATCGTCGCGGAGGCGAGCTGGTAGAAGGCCTCGCCGTCGGGCGCCGTGAAGTCCGCGAGCGCCGGCGATGCGGGGCAGCCCGGGTCCGCGAGGCATAGCTGCAGCTGCGTGCCGTTGGAGTCCTGATACCACGCGGGGAAGAGCGTGACGGGGTCGATCGGCCCGGTCACGGACAGCGCGGCCTGGGCGGGGCCGGCGGCGGCCATCATGCCGATCGCGGCGAGTCCGGCGACGGCGAGCCGGCGGCCGGTGGCGGCGGGCTGCTTCATCCATGCGTCGTGCCTGCGTTGCACCGTTCGACCTCCGTGCCGTTGAACCGAGTGGGCCATCTTGGGGCCCGGCGCAGGGACGGCAGAGGGCGCTCGCTGCACGGTCCGATGAGACCTTTGTCGGACCGGGCGTCTGAAAGGAGTACAAAAACCTGCAGGATTTGTCCTCCGAAGGACTACACGCGTGTCATGAACGCGCATGCTTTTCGTGCTACGTGTGCTCTGCGGGCTGGACTTTTCTCGCCCCATCATGGTTGACAGGCTTTTCACGCGAAACCAGGGAGGGCATTCGTGCCACGCAAGAAGAACGCAAGGACGCAGGCTGCCCGAGGCAGGGTGCTCGCCGGGGCATCGGCGGTCGGCCTCGCCGTCCTCGCCATGCCGGGAGCGGCGCTCGCCGTCGTCAACGAGCCGCCGGTGCTCCCCCACTCCGTCCTCGTGTTCCCCGAACGCGACTTCGTGTCGTCGTCGGGCTTCGCCGCGACGGACTCCGTCGTCATCAACGTCCTGCGCAACGGCGTGACGATCGGCACGTCCGCGCCGCTCACGCCGATCGACGATCCGGGCACCCCGGGCTTCGACGGGATCGCCGAGGTCAACCACCCCGGCGGCGGCTGCTGGACGACCACGACGCCGGACATCCTGCCCGGGGACGTGGTCCGCGCGACCGTCGCAGGCGCCCCTGACCAGGACCAGACGACGACCGCGAACGTCACGGTCGACCGGCCGACGAGCCCCGCGAGCGGGACGATCGTCGTCACCGGGACCGCGCAGACGGCCGCCGGCGATCCGATCCCCGTCGACCAGATCGAGCAGCGCCTCGTCGCCCCGGGCGCGTCCTTCGACCTCAACGGCCGGCGCACGCTGCGCGCGAACTCCGTCGGCGCCGACGGGAACCTCGCCTACGACGCCGCCGGCTCGATCCACTTCACCGCGACGTACACGGGCCTCACCGCCGCCGACGTCACCCTCGCGCTTGGCGCCGAATCGCGGTCGATGTGGCTCGGGAGCAACCCCGGCACCGGCCAGGAGTCGACGATCTTCGAGAACCCCGGCACGCCCGGCCCGTCGGCTCCCTGCACGGCGCCGCTGGCTGTCAACGGCGTCACCGCCACCGACCACCTCTGGGCCCAGGTCCCGACGGTCAACCAGTCCAACGTCACGACCGACCTCAAGCTCGACGGCCTCGCCGAGTCCGACGCGACGGCGGTGTCCGTCCAGGTCGGCGACAGCCTCGGCGGCTCGACCTCGATGGTCCCCGCCACGCTGACGACCGGTCCCAACGGGATCACGTGGACCGCGACGATCCCCGCGGCGCAGATCGGCGCCCTCGCCGACGGCACGCTCAAGGCATCCGCGACGATCACGACGCCCGGCGGTGAAATCGGCGGCTCGATGCTCGCGATCCACAAGGACACCGTCGGCCCCGCCGACCCGACCATCGCGCCCGGCCCGGGCACGTACGCCACGAGCCAGGCCGTCCTGCTCAGCGAGACCGACGGGACGGCGACGGTCCACTACACGCTCGACGGCAGCGCCCCGAACGAGATCACGGCGGTCGCCAGCGGCCAGATCATGATCACGAGCTCGGCCACGCTGCGGGCGATCGCGATCGATCCGGCCGGCAACACGAGCGCGACGAAGGACTTCGTCTACACGATCACGCCCCCGGTCGTCACGCCTCCGGCCGGTGGCGGCGGGACGCCTCCGGCCGGTGGCGGCGGGACGCCTCCGGCCGGCGGTGGCGGCACGCCTGCGGGCGGCGGCGGGACCCCGGCGGCGGGCGCCGGCGGGACCCCGGCGGCAGGCACCGGCGGCACCCCGGCGG
>Ga0310811_10008155_pt1 | contig 13457 bp, 11 predicted proteins | sample YCmetagenome_FD_207642 | JGI IMG/M metagenome (GOLD analysis project Ga0310811, IMG submission 207642) | Soil microbial communities from experimental microcosm in Duke University, North Carolina, United States - YC | ecosystem: Engineered > Artificial ecosystem > Soil microcosm > Unclassified ... | reverse complement strand
ATGACCACGCAGGTGATGAGCAGCAGTCCGGTTTCAATGAACGCGGAAAAGTTCTCCACTTTTCCGTGCCCGTATTGATGATCCGCATCGGCTGGCTTATCGGAAACCCTGACCGAAAAAAGCGTGACCGCCGCGGCGATCAAATCGAGACCAGAGTGTGCAGCCTCAGACAGAATGCCGAGACTTCCAGTACTCACTCCAACGACGATTTTCAGCGTCGTAATGGCCAGCGCGGCGAGCAATGAATTTGTGGCCACCGCGCGTTTCTCGGCTCGCATGGCATGCGAGGAGAACTCCGGCCCGACGATGGCTGGGGCGCCGCCCATGTGTGCATTATCGCCGAAAAATGAACTCAGGCCCTCGCGTCATGGTGTGGGCGCAGAGTGAAGATCACCGGCTAGTGCTTCTTGCTGGCCTTGTGGGGCTTGTTGGGCTTCGCTGAAGCCTTCTTGGCGGGCGCGGCTTTCTTCACGGGTTTCGCAGGAGCAGCTTTCTTCGCCGCAACTGGCGCAGGTCCAGCCTTCTTTGGCGGTGTGGATTCCGGCTTACCCGCCTTGCTCGGCTCGGGAGCTTTCGCAGCCGGGGCAGCTGGAGCCACAGCGCCCTTGCCCTTCTTCTTTCCCGCAGGTTGTGCGGCCGCGGACGCGGCTTGGGCCGCCGCCGCAGCTTTGGCTCCGCGTCCTCTCTTCGGAGGCGGTGGGGGTGGCGGAGGTGGTGGCGCCAGCGGTTTCAAAAACTTCAAAATCTCAGTGCGCGACCGCAGCTTGCCGTCGAGCAACAGCATGAAAACTTCTTCTGCGATCTTCGGGTATTCCGGCAGTTGCGGCGTAATCAGAAGCTCAGTCATTTCCGGCAACGGGATCTTCTGCTGCACCTGTCGCCACTTGGTCATGAAATTCTTGATCTTCTGCTCCACCGCCTGTTGTCGCGAGGTCACCGCCAGATAAAGCACCATTTCCTGGCGCGCACTGGAAAGCAGCTTCCATGTCCGCGAGGGCGTCGCCGCTTCCTTGCCAGTCAGCCGCTTGGATAGTTCTTTGGCATGAAGATCCAGATCACGCCACGCCTCGGCGAGGTCGCGGCGCGGAATCATCTTGCGAATGTCCGCAGTCTCCTTCTCGTTCAGCCGCGCGGTCAGAAATTCGAGCACTGCGGGAGCGGGATCAGGCGCGTAACCCAAATCGACCATTTGCTGGCGTGCCTTCATCAGAGCCGACAAACCAGTGGTATCGACCTTGACGGTGGTCCAGTGCGGGCTTAGAACCTTGAGCCAGTCCTCTTTCTCAAGAACGCGGACAACATTAAGCGCGTCATCTTCATACGCCAACTGCTCAATTTCGTATCCAATCGCTCGATCGCTGATGTATTCGATGTAATTGTTCTCTTTCGCCGAATCGTAGCGCGCCTGGGTGCGTTCTTCCAGCGGCCAGTGGAATCGCGCCGCGAATCGCGAAGCGCGAATCAACCTGGAAGGATCTTCGACGAACGCATAATTGTGCAGAATACGGACCAGCTTAGCTTCGATATCCGCCGCCCCATTGAAAGGGTCCATGAGCAGCCCGCGTGAGCCGGGATTCAACGACAATGCCATGGCATTGACGGTGAAATCGCGCCGCCTCAAATCTTCGATAATCGTCGCTGGAGTAATGATCGGAGGCTTGCCCGTTTTTTCGTATCGCTCGATCCGCGCACTACTGATTTCCGCTCGCACTCCGCCTGGCAGGGTGACATAAACAACATGAAAATAGTCGTCCGTCCCGCCAATGACCGAACCGGCGCGTTCCAGGTCTTTCTGAAGTTTTAGCGGATTGCCCTGGATCGTAAAATCCAGGTCCCGGATGGGAAAGCCGCTGATGATGTCGCGGACGGCTCCCCCGGTGAGATAGATATTCATCCCCGCGGCGCGGGCAACATCCTGCACCAGGTTGACGCCCTTCTGTTGGTTCGGCGTCAGCCGCAGTTCCATTGTGTAAATGTAGTCAGCCATTCTTGGTCGTGAAATGCTGCCCTACAACCAGCCTGCTCCACTGAGAAGCGCAGAAAGGATGCGATTCTCCTGGGGGAAAATTTCCACAACCTGTGGAAATCCATATAGCTTAATTTTGTAAGTGCTTTTATATGAGCAGGTTAGTTTCATTTCGCGAGATCAGCGAAGTACAAAAAATATCACAACGTTATCGTTTTGGCTACTGTGAAGGCAGATACCTCAAAGTTTTACGCGCGGAAATGCGAGAATCACTTCATCGGCTGATTGCATGATCGGCTCATCGGAAGCTGTAAGTATCCCGATACGCGATGGTCAGATCACTCGATGTCTCTATGCCTTCCACCCACAAAAAGGTTATCGTTCGCAAGGCTGACCGTGACTCGCTCAATGGATACGTCGCCTCGGCGCATTTTGTCCGCGACGGCAAGTTCGAGCTGCTGAACACCTCCGGCAACGTGGTGGCGATTGAGCTCAGCGACATTAAATGCGTCTTTTTCGTGCGCGATTTCGGTGATTCGGAATCTCTGTCTCGAAAGACTTTCACTACCCGCCCGCGCGCAGAAGGCTTGTGGGTGCGGATCAAATTCAAGGACGGCGAGATTCTCGAAGGCCTCATGCCCAATGACCTCAGCCTGACCACCGCTGAAGGTTTCCTGATCAATCCCCCGGATTTGCGATCGAACGTGCAGCGCCTGTTCGTCCCCCGCACCGCGTTGGAATCTCTGACCGTTCTCGCCGTGATCGGCGCCTCCCGCAGACAGCGCCGAGGTGCAGACGATGTCCGCCAGGTGCCAATGTTCGGCGAGTAAGACGAGGTCGGAATTCGATTCTCATCGCCAGGCGATGCGTCTGCATCGCCAACGAGAACACCCCTCAATTCTCAATTGTGCTCTGCTTCGCGACACGGTATCATTCCTCGCAATCCCGCTTGCACGTTGTGATTCACCTCAAAGGAGCTGCCCATGGACTCATCCCAGACGGTCATGCTGGTTTTCTACGGAATCATTGCCCTCGTCATTCTTGGAGCGATCCTCAGCGGCCTCTTTCAGGTGGAGACGGCGGCGGCGGTCGTCGTTCAGCGCATGGGTAAGTTCCAGCGTGTGGCCACAGCGGGCATGAACTTCAAGGTCCCCTACATTGACCAGATTGCCGGACGTATTGACCTGCGGGTGCAGCAACTGGCGTTGGATGTCGAAACCAAAACCAAAGACAACGTCTTTGTGAAGATCCCGGTTTCAGTTCAGTATCACGTCATCCCCGAGAAGGTGTACGAGGCCTTCTACAAGCTGGCCAACCCGAAGCAGCAGATTTCGTCGTATGTATTCAACGTCATCCTCGGCCACGTGCCCAAGATGAATCTTGATGACGCTTTCCTGCAGCAGTCGGATATCGCCATCGCTATCAAGCAGGGCCTTGATGACGTGATGCAGACGTATGGGTACGCGATTGACCAGGCGCTGGTGACCGACATTCAGCCCGACGAAAAAGTGAAAGCTGCGATGAATGAAATCAACGCCGCCCAGCGCGAGCAGGTGGCGGCCAGTGCGCGTGGCGAAGCCGAGAAAATCCTGAAAGTAAAACAGGCCGAAGCTGAAGCCGAAAGCAAAGCCCTGCAGGGTCAGGGCATTGCCAATCAGCGCAAGGCCATCATTGAAGGTTTGAAACAGTCGATCGAAGCGTTCTCGGCTGCCGTCGAAGGCGCGACCGCCAAAGACGTCATGATGCTGGTGCTGGTGACCCAGTATCTGGATACGATCAAGGAAATCGGAGCGCAGGACAAGAGCAACACCCTATTCATGTCGCACTCGCCGGCAGCGATGGGCGATCTTTTCCGCCAATTGCAAGACGCGGTAATGATCGGGCAAAAGGCTGCGGCCGCCGGCGTTTAACGCCGCGACCGCCTTCGACATAGATATTGGCACGCTCTCAGGCTGCCTTTCGCTTCGCAGGCACCTTGGCGCCTTTCTTACGCGCCTCAGAAAGGCCGATCGCGATCGCCTGTTTGCGGCTCTTGACCTTGCCTCCCTTCCCGCCTTTTCCCGAGCGCAACGTGCCGCTCTTTTTTCGACGCATCGCGCTGGCGACAGTTTTGCTTGCAGCCTTTCCATATCTCCGCGACTTTGAACTCTTTTTTCGTGCTGGCATGTTTCCTCCTGCCTTTTAGAGAACAAACACCCGCAGCAAGGTTGTGCGAGTTGGAGCGTCCCACGAAGCTGGTAATCTGAATGAGCGGGTCTGTTTCTTGCGACGCACGCCGAGGCTTTCGCTTTCTGCATGAACAAAATCATTCTCATTAATTTTTCGGGTGGTGACCGCCCCGGACTGACCAGTTCACTGATGGCGATCCTTGCCGGCCATGATGTCCGCATCCTTGATATCGGGCAGGCAGTTGTGCACGAAACTCTCACCCTGGCGATTCTGATCGAAGTGCCTTCGGGACGCGAATTCACGCCGCTCAAAAAAGATCTCATCGTCCGCGCTCATGATCTCGATTTGAAAATCAAACTGACTCCTGTCAGTGAAGAGGCTTTTCAGCATTGGGTCGGATCGCAGGGAAAATTTCGCTTTATCGTCACCGTGCTCGGAAGGCAGATCACCGCCGGGCAGTTTTCGAATATCAGCGGCGCAGTTTCGCAACATGGCTTCAATATCGACCGCATCGAGCGGCTTTCCGGTCGCCTGTCACTCACCACTCGCGTCGAAAATGCGAACGCCTGTATCGAACTCGAAATCAGCGGTGAAAATGATTCTTCCTCTGCGTTGCGATCCGAGTTGATGCAACTCACTCACCGCTTCAACATCGACATTGCATTCCAGCGCGAAAGCATTTACCGCCGCAATCGACGGCTATTTGTATTTGACATGGATTCCACACTCATTCAGGGTGAGGTCATTGACGAACTGGCGCGCCTGCACGGAGTCGGCGAGCAGGTTTCAGCCATTACCGCCGCTGCCATGCGCGGAGAACTGGACTTCAAACAGAGCTTCACCCGGCGCCTCGCGTTATTGAAGGGCCTGCAGGAAACGCGAGTGCGCGACCTGTTACATTCAATTCCTTTAGCCGACGGCGCCGAACGCCTGATATCTACATTGAAGTCGCTGGGATACAAAACCGCCGTGCTCTCCGGCGGCTTCGCCTTCTTCGGCGAGCATTTGCAGAAGCTGCTCGGACTCGATTACATATTCGCCAATGAACTTCAGATCGAGAACGGCGCCGTAACTGGCGCAGTGGCCGGCGAAGTCGTGGATGGGAACAGGAAGGCCGAGCTGTTGCAGGCCCTCGCCGAAAAGGAAAATATCTCTCTTGATCAGGTGGTCGCCGTGGGCGACGGCGCGAATGATCTTCCCATGCTCAATCTGGCCGGCATGGGCATCGCCTTTCACGCCAAGCCGCTGGTGCGAAGCAGCGCCAGCCACGCCGTTTCTTATCTGGGTCTCGATAGTCTGCTTTATCTTGTCGGCGTGCGTGACCGCGATCTCGCTCGCGCGGAATTTAGATCAGGGGCCACCTAACTACACTCCGGCGGATTTACACCCGCGCGGGGTTTCACTTTGAACCCAAAATTTCCGGCGGATCGATAAAACACTGCTTCCAGAAGGCCTGCTCGGTAATTGCGCCTTTATTAAACTGCTCTATCGAAGGCTTGGTTGCGGCGATCATCCCGCCGTCTTCGGTGTCGAAAATTACTACCAGGCCGGCAGTCGGCGTTTCCGCAAGCGTCTGCTTGTGAAACATCTCCTCCGCGAATTGCAATTTTTGTTCTGCGCTCGTCACCTGACCCGACGCCTGTACCGAGACAATCTTCACAGCCTTGCCTTTGAGCGGCTCCCAATCTCCGGGGAAGTTGCCGTTCTCCTCGCCGCTAACTGAGAATGCGCTGGTCGACGGCGTCGCGGTTTCCGCAGCGGCCGAAGGCACAACGGCAGATGGAGCTGTTTCGGATGCAGCTTGCGAGCCGTCTAACATCTCCACTAGCGAGCGCCGCAGCCAGCCTCTGGAAATACCCGAGATGCGCACATGCACCCAATCCGGATTGGCCTCAATAATCTCAAATTCATCCTCGGCGCTGGCGAGAAAGAGCACCTTTGCATCCAGCGCCGGGTTCTGCAACACCGGCGTCTGGTCCTTCCTTACCGCAACCAGATTCGTTGGGTGCGATTGGTTCCGCAGAATTTCCACGAGACCGTCGGCCTCGCGTTGAAGACCAGGGTCCGCTGGTGTCACGGCCGCAGTTGACGGTGCGCCGGCGTCGAAGTGTTTCGGAAACTGCGCCATTGGAGCGGAAATCGTGGGCTCGTCTCCGGAGGAAGAATTGTTCTTCTTTCGCGATTGCACCGAAACATCCGGGACACCGGCCTTTGATTGCTGGGCTGAGTTGTGCTTCGAACCAGGGCTCAACGTTTGCTCCAGCCTATCCAGCAGGTCTGATTCAAGCCTACCGCTTGAGGGCAGAACCACATAGCCTGGCTTCGCGCCCCCGTGCCACGCGGTAATTTTGGCGCTCACCCGAACCCGCGATCCGCCAGATGCGCCCGGTATGACGGAAACGGTGCATTTGTAGTACGGACGTTGGTATTGTTCCAGTCCATCCACACCAGCGGCGACAAAACCGTCGAGGACTGGCAGACTTCCCGCAGTTCCTGCGGCATTTTTCACGGCATTTTGCACCGCCGAAACGGTTTGCGAAAAGCTTCTTTCCTGCGGCGACTGGGCCCATCCCAACGCTGAAAATATCCATAGCACTGCCGTCGCGCGAATAATCATTTTCACGGCAGCAACTCCAATTCACCGCGATGAACCCAGCCGTGTTGGCCATCTTCAGTTTCGACGCCGTACCAGTAAGCAGTCGAAACCAAAATCACAACTTGCGTTCCCGCCGGTAGCGTTTTTTGACTTAACGCGCTGTGAAAAGGTGCTGCCCGCAAGCTGGCCCCGGCTTTTCCAACTACCCGTTCGGCTTCGCGTCGCAGCTTCTGCACATATTGCTGAAGGCTTTCGTCCGGGGCTTGTACCAGCTTGGCCTCCAGTTGCTGCTGTTTCTGCCTGCTCTTCAGCTCCTGAGCTGCAAGCTGTTGTTGCTTCCGTTCGCTATCCGCCACAGCCTCCTGCCGCTTCAATTGCATGGAAGCCAAATGGCCTTCGATGTCTTTGTACTCAGCTGCTTCGACTGATCCGTTCGACGCATGGATGCGGAGATGGAGATCGTCAAGAAATACAGCATCAATTTTAAGGATTGTGCTCTTGTCATCAACGTGCTGTATCACATAGCGCACCGCCAGCGTTCCGGCATCGTTGGTGTCCTTGAAATTTCGGGGATCGATAGCGTTCTTCCGGACTTTATAGAACACCCGCCCCGGACCCGTCCATTTGTCAAAAGCCGGAGTGTGGTCCGCGGTTTCGGCGCCCGAGACATATTCGTCCTTGTTGTACTCTTTAGTTCCCTGAATAATGCCGTCGTCTGCTACATCCTCGACCGCTTGTAGAAGTTCCTGCTCGTTCACCGGCACACGTACGCTCAAGCCTGCGCCGTAATCAATTGGAGTGGATCTTGCGCGCGCGGCCCGGGCCGGAACCCCTATCAACAGAACGGCGAACAATATTGAGAGGTGAGGAATGCGGACGAAACGCGCCTCTGGAAAATAAGAGAAGATAATCACGGTCAACTCAGTTTTGTTTTCAACCAGCCCGTCGATATTGTACGAGAGACGTCTCGTAAAGTTTTACGAAGATATGACAAGTTTTTGACATTTCCTTGACAACTCTCATTTTTACATGATAAAAAACCCTCGCGCGTTAACGGGGCATTACAGAAGTCGGCATCATCGTGGGCCAAGTTCAGCAGGAGGAGCCGATGGTTTCTGCCCGAAGAAGTCTCCCGGGTTTGTTGCTGGTTTTAACTTTTCTTCTTTCCTTTACGGACAGCGCACATGCGCTTCCGGCTTTCGCCAGAAAATACGGTCTACGCTGTTCGGCTTGCCATGAAGCCTGGCCGATGCTGAATTACTTTGGACAAAAGTTCAAAGACAACGGCTACCAGCTCATGAACGACCGCGATTCGCCGGTCTGGCAGAACCCATCGTACTGGCCGGTTACTTTTCGCATGACGCCGTTCTGGCATCGTGAGAGCACCGACAAGATTACGTATGACACTCCAGGCGGCGGCTCCGGCCTGCGCAGGTTGAGTTATAGCGGCTTTGATTACGGCGGTCTCGATATCTTGAGCGCCGGAACACTGGAAAAAAATATCTCCTTCCAGTTGATTCCCGCCTCCGATGAAACTGGCGCTTTCCATATTGAAGCGGTCAACGCCCGCCTCGACAATCTATTCAACAGTCCTTGGCTGAACTTCAAGCTTGGCAAATTCGAACTGGACAACCTGGTTTCCGAAAAACGCGGCCTGACCCTTTCTGCGAGTGGCGGAGGATATCAGCTCTATCATTTCATTCCTGTGGGTGACGGCAACATCTTCGGTCAGATCGGCGACAACCAAGTGGGGTTCGAATGGCTCGGCCATTCCGCCAACGATCGTACCCGATTGTCAGCGGCAATCCTAAGTTCCACCGACGGCAACCCCGACCTTCCGTACGGCAGCAATTCCTATAGCGCGTTCTTTACCGGCAGTCAGGCTTTTAATGTCGGAAAACTCGGAACCGACCGGGTAGGTTTCTACGCTATGGTCGGCCAGGCCCCCACGACCTTCCTCACCGATGGCGGTGTGCCCTTGCCCAACTCTGGAGTTGGGAACAAGGGTTACAGTCGCGAAGGATTCGTTGGGCTCTTCTATTTCGACAGGCTCGATTTTCAGGTCGTGACCCAGCACGGATCTGACAGCCCATGGTTCGGCGCGGGATTCGGCAATCCAATAGATGACCCCAGCGCACCCAATTTTCCGATAAACACGCTCCCCGCCGGTTTCCGCAGTCCGACCTGGAATGGAGCATTCGTTGAAACCCACTGGGTGCAAAACCCTCAATTGGTCTTCTTTCAACGGTCGGAATGGGTGCGGATGTCGCAACAAGGCGATCCTTCGGCCGCATCCAATCTCGGCAACATTGATAACTACGTGTTCGGATATCGCTATTATCCGTTCATGAACAGCCGGGCCGGCTTCGCCTGGCATAACGAATATTCATGGATCAAGCTGTACGGTTTGGCGCCTGACGGCTCCGACTTGACCAGCAACAGCCTGATGCTCGGCTTTGACTTCGATTTCTAACAGGAGGAAACATGCGTACATCACATAAACTCATCGCGTGCGCAGTGGCCATGCTGGCCTTTGCCGGCATCTCCTCCGCACAGGTCACGCAGTATCAGGAAGAACAAAACCTTGGGATGGAGGCCCACGTCGGCCATCTCACCGGCCATGCCGCCGCCGCCTCGACCAATTACCGGCGCTACTGTGCTGGGTGTCATGGCGTTATAGGCGACGGCGAAGGTGAGAATGCCATGTGGCTCGACCCCAAGCCGCGCAACTTCACCTTGGGGCAGTTCAAATGCCGCTCCACCCCAAGCGGAAGCCTGCCCACAGACGACGATCTTTACAACACCGTCGGACGGGGGCTGCAAAGCTCAAACATGCCTTCTTGGAATCCCCTGTCCGACCAACAGCGCGTGGACCTGGTTGCATACGTCAAACACTTCTCCGATCGGTTCAAGACCGAGAAACCGGGTGAGCCCATACCCATCCCGGCTGAACCGGAAGTCACCGCTGATCGCATCAAGTCCGGGCAAGCGCTCTTTCAGAAACTCGAATGCTGGAAGTGCCACGGCGTCACCGGACGCGCTAACGGTCCTTCGGCTGATACCCTGACTGACGATCAAAATCGTCCGATTAAGCCCTTCAACTTCCACGACCAGACCAAATTCAAGTGCGGCACTGAAGACAGCGATCTCTATCGCATCTTCATGACTGGGCTCGACGGTACTCCTATGCCGTCTTTCGCCGATAACGTAAAGCCGGACGAGGCCTGGGACCTGGTTTTTTACCTTCGCACATTACAGCCACAGCACAGCAAGGAGAAGGAGATCGCAAAGCAACTGGGGTTGAAGCCGATCAATCCGAATGCACCGGCCCCCGCCGCTCCTGCTCCAACCACCGATAACAAGCCGCAGTGAGAATAAGCAAATGAATGAGGACCTGATGAAAAGCAAGAATTGGAACCGAGCAATCGTATTCTTTTTCGTAACGCTACTTTTAGCTGCCGCCGCAATTATTGCCCAGCACAAAGTCAAAGCTGCTCCTCCCTCTGGAGGCGAAGTTACTGGCACGGTCAAGCTCGACGGCACTCCCCCACATCAGAAGCCGATCGACATGTCCAAAGAACCTTCATGTGCCGCCATCCACAAAGATCACCCGGTCACGACTGAAGGTGTAGTCGCCGGCCCTGATGGCGGGCTGGAAAATGTGGTGGTTTATATCTCTGAAGGATGGAACGGGTCACCGGTCACGCCTTCTTCGGAGCCGATATTCGACCAGAAAGGCTGCCAGTACAAGCCCCACGTTCTTGGACTGGATGTCAATGAGCACTTCAAAGTGGTCAACAGCGATCAGACCTCGCACAACATCCATCCCATGCCGAAACCCGGCAGCGGAAATCACGAGTGGAACAAATCGCAACCACCGGGCGCTCCGCCCATCGACTCCTCCTGGTCCGCCGAGGAAGTAGCCATTCATGTGAAGTGCAATATTCATCCCTGGATGAGCGGGTACATGGTAGTTGTGAAGACACCGTACGGAGTGAGCGACGACAAGGGCTCTTACAAGATTGGAAACTTGCCGCCCGGTAATTACACTCTGACTGCGTGGCAGGAAACTTACGGGACCCAGACTCAAAAGGTAACGGTCGCGGCGGGTAAGCCGGCAACTGCTAATTTCACCTTTAAAGCCAAATAGTTGATCTCGAGGAGGCGGCCGGTTTCTTAAAAAAACGGCCACCTCCCTAACCTTTTGCGGGAGGCAAAGTTTTGTGGGCAAGATCGTAGCGGTCACACTGGTTCTCATCACCATCGCGTCGGCCGTTCCTATCCTTACTCACAAGTGGGTCCCGCCTGACGACATCTCTACCCACGGCTACATGATTGACGAGCAGATGTCTGACACCATGGCCGAAGCCGGAACCTGTTTCCTGGCTGCGCAGTTTATCCTGGCTGCATTCATCTGGATGTTCTCCAACCGTCCCCGGGGAACCAAAATCAAAAACTTCCCCGGTGGCGCCAGGGCACTGGTGACCGCAGCATTTTTGCTGGTGGGGACTGAAGTGCTCGCCCTCGGATTTTTTGGAAGCAAAGCCTGGGCCACAATCTATTTCACGCCGCCTTCGGCCGATGCCCTCCCCGTTCAGGTACAGGCCGGGCAGTTCGCCTTCTATTTCCGGTACCCTGGCCCCGACGGTAAATTCGGTCCCATTCATCCCGACAAGATCAATGAAGCCAATCAGAATTTTTATGGCATCGACGTAGATAACGATCCGGCTTCAAAAGATGACATTGTGACTGCAGAAATGGGAATTCCGGTCAACAAAGAAGTCCATTTGCTGATGCATGCCAAGGACGTCGGTCACTCCTTTTACGTACGCGAATTGCGTATTCAGCAGGACTTCGTTCCTGGCCTCGACCTGTCACTGCATTTCACCGCGACAAAAGTCGGACGCTATGAGATCGTCTGCACCCAGCTCTGCGGTCTGGGCCACTACAACATGAAAGCCTATTTGAATGTAATGTCACAGCCTGATTACGACGCCTGGATCAAGAAAGAGGCGGCACTGCAGTAGAAATTAACGTATGCGAGAGGCACGATTCGGAGTCATGATTCAGCCAAGGGCGCGGCTACAGCCACATGACGCCGCCCCGAATTTCAGGCTTCAGTTCCAGGGTGAGGTAACTACAAATGTCTGAGGTTTCCGCGCACGCAGCGCATCATGCGCCCCCGCAGGGGTTCATCCGCAAAAATGTCTTCAGCCTCGACCACAAGGTCATTGGCAAACAGTACTACGGCCTTGGCCTGCTCGCGGTTTTGATCGGCATGGTTCTTTCATGGGCGATGCGTATTCACCTGGTCTGGCCTAATGCCGCCATTCCGCTTCTTGGCAAGATCGTTCCCACCGGCGCTCCCGGCGGCGTCATCACCCCCGAATATTATCTTCAGCTGATGACCATGCATGGCACCCTCATGGTCTTCTTTGTGCTGACCAATGTTCCCTTCGCCGGATTCGGCAATTACTTTCTGCCGATTCAAATCGGCGCAGAAGACATGGCCTTCCCCCGCTTTAACATGATGTCTTTCTGGGTGACGTTCGTGGGTTTCTGCGTGTTGGTGGCGGCTTTCTTCGTCGGCGACGGCCCCGCGCTTTCCGGCTGGACCGCTTACGCTCCCTTGAGCGCCCTCCCCAGCGCCGGCCCCGGACAAGCCACGGGTCAGACGCTCTGGGCGGTTTCCATTGCCATCTTCTGTATCGGCCAACTCCTGGGCTCGCTGAATTTCATCACCACAACCTTAGACCTGCGCGCCAAAGGCATGACCCTGATGCGCATGCCGATCTGCACCTGGGCCTGGTTCATCACCTCTTGCATCGGACTGCTGGCCTTCGCCGTTCTGCTTCCCGCCTGCATTCTGCTCATCCTCGACCGTCTGGCTGGCACCAGTTTCTTCGTCCCATCCAATCTGGTGGTTAGCGATCAGTTGATAACTCAACATTCCGGCGGTTCGCCTCTGCTATGGCAACACCTGTTCTGGTTCTTCGGACACCCCGAGGTATATATCGCCATCCTGCCCGCCGCCGGCATCGTTTCCCACATTCTGATTACCAGCTATCGCCGGCCGCTGCTTAGCCATAAAGTCGTCATCTATTGCATGATGGCAATCGGTTTCCTAAGTTACATGGTTTGGGGACACCACATGTTCCTCAGCGGGATGAATCCATTCTCCGCTCTGGTGTTTTCCTTTCCGACCCTGGTGATCACTATCCCTGCCACCATCCTGACTTTAATCTGGATCGGCAGCCTTTACGGTTCGAACCTGCAGGTCAACAGCGCATCGCTGTTCGCGCTCGGATTCGTTTCAATGTTCGTTACCGGCGGGATAAGCGGGTTCTTTCTCGCGCAGCCTTCCATTGACGTTTATCTGCACGGCACTTACTTCGTGGTCGGGCACTTTCATATGGTGATGGGCGTTGCCGCCATTTTCGGCATGTTCGCCGGCACTTATTTTTGGGCGCCCAAGATGTTTGGCCACATGATGAATGAAACCCTGGGAAAAATTCACTTCTGGGGAACGTTCGTCGGCACGTACTGCATTTTCATGCCTTTTCACTATCTCGGACTGGTCGGCAACGTCCGCCGCTACTCGGCCTTCGTCGATGATTATCTTGCGCCGCTGATGCCGGTGCACAAGTTCATCACCTTCGCCGCACTGTTTACCGGCGCCGTGCAGTTGATTTTTCTTTTCAACCTGATTTACAGCCGCTTCAAAGG
>Ga0310811_10008153_pt1 | contig 13458 bp, 14 predicted proteins | sample YCmetagenome_FD_207642 | JGI IMG/M metagenome (GOLD analysis project Ga0310811, IMG submission 207642) | Soil microbial communities from experimental microcosm in Duke University, North Carolina, United States - YC | ecosystem: Engineered > Artificial ecosystem > Soil microcosm > Unclassified ... | reverse complement strand
GAACGCGCGAGGGGCGCGGCCTACGCCGCGCCCCTCGCGTCGGGGGTGACGACCCGAGACGTCCGGTCTACGCCGCCGCCTCGAGCGCCAGCTCCTCCTCGGCCTCATACGTCGGGGCCTGTGCGAGCTCGTCCTTGCGGATGAGCGCGAGGGCCGCGACGACACCGGCCAGCGCGATGCCCGCGCCGACCCAGAACGCCGCCTGGAAGCCGCTCGTCAGCGCCTGCGGCACCGCGTCGCCCGCCGTCGTTGCGCTGGTCGTGTGCGCGACCGCCACCGAAGAGAGCACCGCGATACCCAGAGCGCCGCCGATCTGCTGCGAGGTGTTGATCAGGCCGGAGGCGATTCCGGCCTCCTCCGCGGGGATACCCGCGAGCGCCGCGATCGAGATCGAGACGAACGAGAACGCCATCCCCATCGCAATCACGAGGAAGCCCGGCAGGAGGTCGCCGAGGTACGAGCCGTCGACCGAGACCTGTGTGAAGTACAGGAGCCCGACCGTCAGCAGGCTCATGCCCGTGACGAGCACCGGCTTGACGCCGACGCGCGTGACGAGCATCTGCGCGACCATCGCCCAGACGATCGAGCCGCCGGCGACGGCGATGTACGCGACGCCCGTCTTGAGGGGCGAGTAGCCGAGCACCTGCTGCATGTAGAGCGTCAGCATCAGGAACATCGAGAACAGCGCCGTGCCCAGGATGAAGCCGGCGATGTTCGCGCCGGTGACCGTCTTGATCCGGAAGATCGAGAACGACATCAGCGGGTCGGGTGTGCGGACCTCCCGGACGACGAAGCCGGCGAGCAGGGCGACGGCGGCCGCGAAGATGCCGATCGTCTTCCCGGAGCTCCAGCCCCAGTCGTTCGCCTGAGTGATCCCGTAGACCGCCGTCGAGAGGCCGCCGGTGACGAGCACCGCGCCGAGAGCGTCGAAGCTCTTGGCGGTGGCATCACGGCTCTCGGCGAGCAGGAAGGGAGCCAGCGCGAGCGCCGTGATCCCGACCGGGATGTTCAGGAAGAAGATCCACTCCCAGCTCAGGAGATCCGTGAAGATCCCGCCGAGCAGGACGCCTGCCGCGGCGCCGAAGCCGCCGACCGCTCCCCAGACGCCGAGCGCGATGTTGCGCTCCTTGCCCTCGGAAAAGGTCGTCATCAGGATCGAGAGCGCAGCCGGGGCGATGATCGCCGCGCCGAGACCCTGCACGGCTCGTGCGCCGATGAGCGACGCCTCGCTCCACGCGAGCGCCGCCAGGAGCGACGCGGACGTGAAGACGACGAGACCGGAGATGAACATGCGTCGGCGCCCGAGAAGGTCGGCCGCCCGCCCACCGAGGAGCAGGAAGCCGCCGAACACGAGCGCGTAGGCGCTGATCACCCACTGGAGGTTCTCCTGCGAGAACCCGAGATCCACCTGGATCGAGGGAAGCGCGACGTTCACGATCGCGATGTCCAGAACCAGCATGAACTGGACAACGCTCAGGAGCGCCAACGCGAACCACCTGTGCCTTGCGGAAGCAACCATGGGTCGTCACCTTTCGAATCGCTTACCGTCGGCACGCTACGCTCTTGCTTTCGATTCAGAAGTACGGTCTTCCGTACAAAGAGTGCGGACAACCGAACCTCTAGCGATGGCATACAATGGGGGCGTGAAGGCCTACCACCAGTACTGCCCCGTCGCACATGCGCTCGACCAGGTCGGAGACCGCTGGGAGCTCCTGATCGTGCGCGAGCTGATGCTGGGCCAGCGCCGGTACACCGACCTCGCCGAGGCGCTGCCGGGAATCGGCTCGAACATCCTGGCGAGCCGGCTCCGCGACCTCGAGAAGGCCGGAATCGTCCGCAAGACGAAGCTGCCGCCGCCGTGGGCGGTCAGCGTCTACGAGCTGACCGAGCGGGGACGTGAGCTGGACGGCGTCCTCCGCGCGCTCGCCTCGTGGGGCGCATCGACGCTCGGCCCGCCCGAGGCCGGAGACTGCTGGAGCATGTACGCCGTGCACGTCCGGTTCCGACCGGCGGAAGCGGTCGACGGCACCTACGAGATCCGCTTCGTCCACGGCGAGACGATCTCGCTGCGGGTGACGGGCGGAGAGCTCGTCGCGATGAAGCTCCCCGCCGAGAATCCCGACCTCGTGGTCGAGGCCGAGGCCGAGGAGCTCCACGAGCTGATCAGCGGCACGGTGAGCGCCCACGCGGCCGTCTCCGAAGGTCGCGTCGAGCTTCTCGCCGGGTCGGCGACGGAGCTCGAGCACCTCGCGGCGATGTTTGCGCCCTACGGGGACGCGAGCGCCGCGGCAGCCGCCTGACGCACCTTCTCGCCTGTGGATCGGCGATGCGGCCTAGGATTGGCCGGTGGCGCGGATCGAGGACTACGCCCTGATCGGCGACCTGCAGACCGCCGCACTGGTCGGCCGCGAAGGGTCGATCGACTGGTGCTGCTTTCCCCGGTTCGACTCGGGCGCGTGCTTCGCGGCGCTGCTCGGCACGCCTGACCATGGCCGCTGGGCCCTCGCCCCCACGTCGCCGCTGACCGGCTCCTCGCGCGCGTACAAGCGCGACACGCTCGTGCTCGAGTCGACGTACGAGACGGCCGAGGGCGTCGTCCGCGCGATCGACTTCATGCCGCCGCGCGGGAGTGCACCCGACATCGTCCGGATCGTCGAGGGCGTCGAGGGGTTCGTGCCGATGCGCTCCGAGCTCGTGATCCGCTTCGACTACGGCCAGATCGTTCCGTGGGTGCGTCGTGTCGACCACGCCCGCGTCGCGATCGCCGGCCCCGACGCGCTCTGCTTCCGCACGCCCGTTGGCGTGCACGGCGAGAACATGACGACCGTCTCCGAGTTCTCGCTGGGACCCGGCGACCGGGTCCCGTTCGTCCTGACCTGGTACCCGTCACACGAGCCCTTGCCGGAGGAGACCGACCCCGAGGAGGCCCTCGAGGACTCGATTCGCTTCTGGCACGAGTGGGCGAACACCTGTGTCCACTACGGGCCCCACCACGACGAGATCCACGAGTCGCTCCTCCTCCTGAAGGCGCTCACCTACGAGCCCACCGGCGGGATCGTCGCGGCGCCGACGACATCGCTGCCCGAGTGGGCGGGCGGTGTGCGCAACTGGGACTACCGCTTCTGCTGGCTCCGTGACGCGACCCTGACGCTGCTCGCGATGCTCCAGGCCGGGTACAAGGACGAGGCGGTGGCGTGGCGTGGATGGCTCCTGCGCGCAATCGCCGGCGATCCTGCCGACGTGCAGATCATGTACGGGCTCGGCGGCGAGCGGCGCCTCGAGGAGCGCACGCTCGACTGGCTCCCGGGATACGAGGGCTCTGTGCCGGTACGCGTCGGTAACGCTGCCTCGACACAGCTCCAGCTGGACGTCTACGGCGAGGTCCTGGACGCGCTCTACCAGGCGCGCGTCCATGGCGCCCCGGCGGACGACCACATCTGGTCGCTCGTTCGGAACATGCTCCTCTGGCTCGAGGACAACTGGGGCCGCGAGGACTCGGGGATCTGGGAGGTTCGCGGCCCGGCCCGCCACTTCACGCATTCCAAGGTCATGGCGTGGGTCGCCTTCGACCGGGGTGTCCGCGCGTGCGAGGAGTTCGACCGCGAGGGCCCGATCGATCGCTGGCGCGAGATCCGCGCCGAGATCGAGAAGGAGGTACACGCACGCGGCTGGTGCGACGCGAAGCAGGCGTTCACCCAGACGTTCGAATCGGAGGCGCTGGACGCGAGCGCGCTCGTGATGCCGCTCGTCGGCTTCATCTCCCCGACCGACCCGAAGATGGTCTCTACCGTCGCCGCGATCGAGAAGGAGCTCCTCGTCGACGGCCTGGTGCTGCGATACCGCACGGAGGACGAGGGGGTCGACGGGCTGCCGGGCGGCGAGGGAGTGTTCCTCGCGTGCTCGTTCTGGCTCGTCGAGGTGCTCGCGCTGCAGGGCCGAGCGGACGAGGCGCAGACGCTGTTCGAGCGACTGCTCTCCCTGCGGAACGACGTCGGGCTGCTCGCCGAGGAGTACGACCCCCGCTCGGGCCGTCAACTCGGGAACTTCCCCCAGGCCTTCACGCACCTCGCGCTCGTCGAGGCGGCGATCGCGCTCGGCGAGGGGCGGGTGATCCGCGAGGCGGCGTAGCGCGCGTCTTCGGGCGGGTCGTCCGGCAGGTCGTCCGTCCGGGGGGTCGTCCGCCCGGCGGGCCTTCCGTCCGGCGGGGCGTCCGTCCGACGTGCGTTCCGTCCGGCGGGTCGGGCAGGATAGGCCCATGTCGTCGTCTGGGAAGACAACTACACGGTCGCAGGCCCGGACGACCGATCCGCGCGTGTTCGTCTGCAACTCGCTCGGGGCGAAGGCGCAGTCGATCGCCGAGATCGAGGCGAAGCTCGCCGCCCGTGGGGTCGGGGCCGACGAGGCGGCGACCGCAGTCGAGGAGGCGCTCAGGCTCGGCTACCTCGACGACGCCGAGCTCGCCGGTCAGCTGGCGCGTGGCGCGAAGGCACGCGGGTTCGGACGACGCCGAGCGGCGCAGACGCTTCGACGTCGTCTCGTGCCGGGGGCCGTGGCGGTGGCGGCGCTCGAAGCAACGTTCGGCGACGTCGACGAAGCGGCCCTCGCCGCCCGTGCGCTCGGACGGCGAGCCGTCGACGACGAGGCGGCGCGTCGTCGGGCGGCGTCGTTCCTCGTGCGACGCGGGTTCTCTCCTGCAACGGCGTGGAGCGCGGTGCGTCGTGCGCGCTCGCCGTAAGGGGTCGGTGCGCAGCGGGTGACTCACTGCAGACGAAAGGAGCTCGCCCTTGCACACCACACTGCTGCCATTCCAGGTCGGAGAGCCCGTCGAAAGCCGCGGCATCGTCGTCGCACCGCTCTTCCCGCTGCGCGACCCGCGCGCGCGGTACCTCATGCTCGACGCCGCGCTCGCGCGGGGGCTCTCGATCACCGAGACCAGCGAGGCGGGCGACGTGCCCGAGTTGGTCGTCTCGAATCCCCTGCCGGAGGATGTCCTCCTCTACGACGGCGCCGAGGTCGTCGGTGCGAAGCAGAATCGGATCCTCAACGTGAGCGTTCTCGTCGGCGCGGGGTCAAGGACCCGCATCCCGGTCTCGTGCACCGAGCAGGGCCGTTGGCGGTCGACTTCGACGAAATTCTCCCCTGCCCCACACATCACCAACACGGAGTTGCGCCGCCGGAAGGCCGTCGCGCTCGAAGCTAGCCCGCTTGCCCGCGGCGTCGCGCAAAACGACGTCTGGGAGACGATCCGCGGCCACGCGAAGCGCCTCGGCGCGACGTCGCCCACCGGTGCACATCGCGACCTGTTCCTCGCCCGTGAGCGCGAGCTCCGGGCGCTCGAGCCGGCGTTCCCCGCCGAGCCGGGGCAGTGCGGTGCGGTTCTCGCCCTCGGCGAGGCCCTGTGTCTCGACGCGATCTCGCGCCCCGACGCGTTCGCGGAGATCTGGCCGAAGCTCCGCCGCGGCTACCTCCTCGACGCGCTCGAGCACCTGGATCGGCCCGCGACGGAATCCAAGCGGCTCCTCGGCTTCGTCGACGAGGTTACGGACGCGCAGGTCATGCGCGGCCCGTCGGCCGGGCTCGGCTCCGACCTGCGGCTGAAAGGGCCTGGAGTACTCGGGTCCGGACTCGAGATCGCGGGCGAGACCCTTCAGCTCTCGGCGTACACGGCGATCTAGACGGCTTCGTGCCCGACGCGGCGTAGGGGCGTCAGCCGGGCAGCCGCGCCAGGAGCGCGTCGAGCTCGCCTCGCACCGTGCGGAGCTCGGCCTCGAGCGCGTCGACGCGCGCCTCGAGGTCGGGGCCCGTCACGGTCGGGGTGGGTGCGGCGTCTGCCGCGGTCGCTGCGGCGGGTTGCTCGCCGCCGAGGAGGTGCCGGTAGCGCTCCTCCTTCTGGCCGGGCCGGCGATCGAGTCGTTCGACGAGCTCGCGTCGCGTGAGCGTGTCGAGCGTCTGATGGACGTCTGGAAGCCCCGCGAACCGATGCAAGCGTTCGCTTCGTTGCTTGAGCTGACCGGGTGTCTGGGCGCCGCGGAGCATGAGGATGCAGAGCACGGCGATCTCGGCTTCGGCGAGCCCGAGCTCGGTGTCGAAGAGCTGGCGGTACTTGGCGGCGCGGCTGCCAGCTCCGCTCGCGAGGCGCGTCCAGCCGCGCCGTGCAAGACGCTGGAGCGCGTCGTGGATCTCGGCTTCGTCGTACCGGACGATGGGGTCGCGGTTCGTCGTCTGGTTACAGGCAAGGCGAAGCGCGTTCAACGAGAGGGGGTACTGGTCCGGCGTCGTCCGCTGCTTCTCGAGCAGGGAGCCCAGCACGCGCAGCTCGATCGCGTCGGCGTCCATGCAGGGAAAGCGTACGCCCGTCCCTTCGGCAGGAGCCGCGAGTAGCGTGGGTGAACCGGTGGAACCGCCGATCCCCGAGAGCTACCTCGTCGCGGAGCGCCTGCTGGCCGGTGAGTACCCGGGCGCGCCCGACCCGGGTATGGCGGAGCGTCGCCTTCGTGCATTCGCGGTCGGCGGGGTGACGACGTTCGTCGACCTCACCCATCCGGCCGACGCGCTCGCCCCCTACGAGCACCTGCTCGGGGTGGGTGCGGGGCGGATCGCGCACCCCATCGTCGACCTCGGAACGACGACCGTCCCGCACATGACGCGCATCCTCGACGACGTCGACGCCGCACTCGCGGATGATCGCTCCGTGTACGTCCATTGCTGGGGCGGGATCGGCCGGACGGGAACGGTGGTCGGATGCTGGCTCGTCCGGCACGGCCTCGACGATGGCGATCCGGTGCGCACGATCGCCCGCCTACGGCGCCGAACGCCCGACGCGTGGGCGGCCTCGCCCCAGACAGCGGCACAGCGCGCGATGGTGACGGAGTGGAAGCGCGGGCGCTGACCGAGCTCGTCGAGGCCGCCCTGTCTCGATCGTGGCGTCGCGACTCCACGCTTCACGGCGACGACCACTGGCGCTGCGTCGCGGCGACCGGCCTCGCGCTCGCGCACCGAGTCGACGGCGTCGATCGAACACTCGTCTTCTGCTTCGGGCTCCTGCACGACGCGCGACGGGAGACCGACTCGTTCGATCCGGAGCACGGCCCGCGCGCGGCGTCGTTGGCGGGGACGCTCCGCGACGAGGGCGCGCTCACCCTCGACGACGACCGCTTCGAGCGACTCGCCGCGGCGCTCGTCGGCCACTCGAACGGCCTGGTCTCGGCCGACCCTACGATCGGCACCTGCTGGGATGCGGATCGGCTCCATCTCCCCCGCGTCGGCATCGATCCCGTACCGGCGCTGCTCTCGACCGAGGCCGCCTGGGGAGAGGCGCCGGCGGCGGCGGCCGCCCTCTTGCGATCGGCCGGGGCGCCTTCCTGGGAGGAGCTGATCGCGTCCGTGACGCCGCGAGCCTGAACGCGCGCCTCCCGCACTCTGCGCGTCGTCGGACACGCGTCGCACATTCGGTACGAAGTCGGCACAGACATGTGACAGATGTGCGGGCACGCTCTCCCCATGTCGGATCAACGCTCGGGTCGGGACGAGGCGCCAACTGGGCCTGACGCGGCCGCCCGGCCCGACGGCTCCGCGCACGGCTGGGTCGCGCTCCCGGTCGGCCGTGCGGATGCTGGGCCCACGATCGCCGAGCTCGTCGAGGCGGTCCGTGCGGCAGGCGGGATGGTCGGTGGCGAGGCGCTCTACGACCCGCGGTACGAGCCGGAGATGCGGCGGTTCCTGATCAGGGCGCTGGAGATGGAGGGGATTCCTGTTCCGAAGGGAGGTGATACGCCATGAGGAGCGCGTCGACGTCGGAGCCGTCACGGCTGTAGTGCGCGCGGCGCACGCCCTCGCGCTCGAAGCCGAAGCTTTCGTAGAGGCGGATGGCCGGCTCGTTCCAGGGAAAGACGTGCAGCTCGAGCTTGCGGATCCCGGCGCCGTCGGCCCACCCGACTGCGGTGGTGAGCAGTCCCCGTCCGATCCCCTGCCGACGGTAGTCAGAGGCGACCATCAGCCCGAGGTCCGCGACGTGGGTGCTCGCGGGATGAGGGTCGCGCGCGAGCGAGAGACGTCCGACGACCGTGTCGAGCTCGTCGTCGACCGCAACGAAGACAGCCGCGTCAGTGTGGCGACGTACAGCCTTGAGGTAGCGGCGCTCGTCGGTGGCTGTTCGCCAGGTCTCGGTCGTGAGGAGCCATTCGCCGGGCTCGCGGCCGACCGCGGCCGCGAGGCGAACCAGCTGGTCCGCGTCCTGCGGCTCCGCGCGTCGGAACGTGATCACGGGACGACGACCCCGTGCCCACCGCGCCGTGGATCACCGGCGGCACCGAGGACTGTCGCCGAACGTCGCTCGACCGCGGACGCGCCGCCGAAGAAGAGGTTGCGGTCATCCCAGCGGACGACGTCATAGCCGTCGTCTCGCAGGGACTCGGCCACACCGTCGGCCCAGCCACCTTCGAGGTGCACGGTACCGCCGTCGACGTGGAGCCTCGGGCGCGCGATCGCCTCCGCCACCGGGATGCCGTGCCTCGTCACCGCGGCGACGACCTGCAGGATCGCCCCGGAGAGCCGGACGGACCCGGCGCTGCCCACCGCGAGACGAGGCGCGTCGTCCTCGAGAACCAGGGTCGGGGCCATCATGCTCGGCAGCCGCGTCCCCGGATCACGGACGTCGGCGCCGATCACGTCCAGCTCGCCCAGCATGTTGTTCAGCTGGAAGCCGTGGCGGAACACGCCCGATCCGGAGCCGAGGGTCGAGGAGATCCCGACCGCCGCGCCGTCGGCGTCGACGACGGAGACGTGTGTCGTGCCGGTCGGCTTGGCGCCGGCCGCCGCTCCCGGGCCTGCGATCCCATAGCCGGCGGCGAGTGCCGCCGCAAGCGAGCGCGCCTCGCCGGCAGACCCGGGGACGTCGTCGCCACGGCTCTCGAGCGCTTCGAGCCCGGCCTGGACGATCGCGCCGCCGAAGGACGGGGCCGGCGTCGTCCGCACGGTCGTCCCGGCGAAACCGCACTCGAGCGGCTCGCGGACCTCGACCTCGTAGGCGGCGAGATCCTCGGCGAGGTCGGGCAACAGCACTGCGATCGCTTCGCCGCGGGCCTGTTGAAGGAGCCGAAGCGTCGGGACGAGCTCGCTCGCGTCGACGTATCCGCGAACCCCGTAGATTCGGCGACCGCCGGGCTCGCGCTGGAGGATCGCGACGAGGATCTCGTGGAGGTAGACCTGCGCAGGACTCGCAGCGAGCATCCGTCCCGCGAGGTCGAGCGCGGGCACGAAGAGCCGTTCCCACGGGAGCCGCCCGCGCCGGAGATGTGCTTCGACGAGGCCCGGGACGAGCCCCGGTACGGCGACCGACGCCTCGCCGACGTGGAAGACCTGGGTCGACGACCCGACGAAGTCGACCTCGACCTGATCCATCTCGACCGTCGCGCGAGAAGGCACGGCGAAGAAGCCGTCGAGCAGGACCGTCCCCGAGCCCGGCTCGTGCAGCAGCGCAAACCCGCCGCCGGCCGGGCCTGTCAGCGGCCCCTCTGTCACGAAGGCTGCGAGCGTCGCGGCGATCGCGGCGTCGACGGCCGTGCCGCCTTCGCGCAGCGCCCAGACTCCGGCGTCTGCGGAATGCGGGTTTCCTGCCGCGACAGCGCCACGCATCCGGAGAGCCTAGAACGCCCGTGGTCACGCGGAAGCCCGAGGCGCGCGTCCGACACCGGTCGTGTGCCACGCTTCGGGCATGTCACGCGCGCCGTCGAGCGGTCCGATCCCGATCACCGGCGTCAGCGAGGTCGTGCTGGAGGTCGTCGATCTCGCCCGCGCGCTCCGGTTCTATGCCGAGGTGCTCGGCCTGCCGGTGATCTCGCGGCGTGAGGACGGAGAACGAGCATGGCTGATGGCAGGCACCGGCACGCGCATCGGTCTGTGGCGGCCTCAGGTCGGCATCGCCGGCGGACGCGGCGGCGTGCATCTCCACTATGCGTTCCACCTCGACGACAGCGCGTACGACGACGCGGTCGCGCGCCTTCGCAGCTTTGGCCACGAGCCCGAGGAGCATTCGTTCGACGACCAGGGGCGCGCCGCCTACGTCGACGACCCGGACGGGAACGTCGTCGAGCTCTGGACCTGGGATGTCGCCGGGCACCTGACGCGGTGAGGGCCATGGCAAGTCGCCGCCGATTGCGCCGAGCGGGCACGTTCGACGCGGCCGCCGAACGGACCGCGCCGCTAGCGGAGGAAGCTCGGTAGCTCGCTCTCGGTCTGCGGCGACGTCGCAGACCGGTAGGTGCTCTCGGCCGACGAGCGCGAGCTGGGGAAGGACGGCGTGAAGGATGCTCGCCTCGGGCCGCCCAGGCCGGTCGCGACGACGGTGACCCACACCTGGCCGGCGAGTCGCTCGTCGACTGTCGCGCCGAAGATGATGTTCGTGTCGTCGGTCGCCGCCCGGCGCACGACCTCCGCGGCCTCGTTGACCTCGAGCAGGGTCAGGTCCTCGCCGCCCGCGATCGACAGGAGGATCCCGCGCGCACCGACGATCTCGGTGTCGATCAGCGGTGAGCGCAGCGCACGCTCGGCCGCCTCGCGGGCGCGCCCGTCAGTCGCCTCCGAGTAGCCGATGCCCATCAGGGCAGAGCCGGCGCCCGCCATCACGGTGCGGACGTCGGCGAAGTCCAGGTTGATCAGGCCGGGCATGGTGATCAGGTCGCAGATCCCCTGGACGCCCTGCCGGAGCACGTCGTCGGCGATCTTGAACGCGTCGATCATCGACGTCGAGCGGTCGAGCACCTCGAGCAACCGGTCGTTCGGGATCACGATCACCGTGTCGCACGCCGCGCGGAGCTCTTCGATCCCGGACTCCGCGGAAATGCGGCGACGCGTCCCCTCGAACTTGAACGGCGTGGTCACGATCCCGACCGTCAGCGCGCCGAGGTCGCGCGCGATCCTGGCGACGACGGGCGCCGCACCGGTGCCGGTGCCACCGCCCTCGCCTGCCGTGACGAAGACCATGTCGCTGCCGCGGAGCGCGGCGCGCACGTGGTCGAAGCCCTCCTCGGCGGCGCGACGACCCGTCTCGGGGTCGGCGCCGGAGCCGAGGCCCTGGGTGATCGACTGGCCGATGTGGATCTTCGCGGGTGCGTCCGAGAGCTCGAGCTGCTGCGCGTCCGTGTTGACGGCGACGAAGTCGACCTGGGCGATCCCGGCATCCATCATCCGGTTGACCGCGTTGATCCCGGCGCCGCCGACGCCGACGACGCGGATCACCGCGAGGTAGGACGCGACGTCGCCCGCGACGTGCAGGCGTGGAGCGCTGTCGGGCATCGGCGCGACGAAGCGGCTCGCCGGAGGCGTGTACGGCTCCGCGACAGGCTCGTGCTCGATGACCGGGGCAACCTCGACGACGGGCTGCGGAGCCGCCGCGACGACGGGGGGCTCGACGGGCGTGACCGGCTTGGGCCTGCGCGCAACGGTCGGAGGCTCGGGGTCTGGCTCGGGCGCGCGCTCGACCGGCTCGGGCCGGGAGAGCTCGAAGTCGTAGACGTGCTCGACCGTCGCCTCGAGCGTCACGTCCTCGGGCCGACGCTCGATCGGAAGCTCGGGCTGAACCGGCTGAACCGGCTGTGCGGGCTCGGGACGGGTCGGCTCGGGCTGCGTCGGCGCAGCGTCGCTCTCGACCTGCTGCTCGCCCTGAGCTCTCTGCGCGGCCTCGGTCGCGCGGAAGAGCTCGGCGAGCGGTCCCTCACGCATGCTCGCGCGCTTGCGCGCCATCCTGGGCCTCCTTCGCAGCGACGACTTCGCGGGCCAGCTCGCGGTATGCGTCCGCCGCGGCGCCAGTCGGGTCGTACTTGAGCACGGAGCTTCCCTTCACGGGAGCCTCCGCGTATCGGACGGTCTTCCTGATCCGCGTACGGTAGACGAGGTCTCCGAAGTTCTCCTCGAGGATCTCGATCGCCTCGCGCGAGTGCAGCGTGCGCCCGTCGAACATCGTCGGGACGATCCCTTCGACCGCGACGTGCGGGTTGAGGTTCTCGCGCACCATCGCGAGCGTGTTCTCGAGCTGCACGAGGCCGCGCAGCGAGAGGTACTCGCACTGCACCGGGACGATCACGCCGGTCGCCGCGACGAAGGCGTTGATCGTCAGCAGGCCGAGGGACGGCGGTGTGTCGATGAGCACGAAGTCGTACCGCCCGCGCACCTCGGCGAGCGCCTTCTCGAGGGAGCGCTCCCTGCCGATCAGCGCGCTGAGCGCGAGCTCCGCGCCGGCGAGGTCGATCGACGCGACGGCGAGGTCGACTTCGCGCTGCTCGATCACCTCGGAGATCGGCACGCGGTGTACGAGCACGTCGAACATCGAGCGCTCGATCGCGTCGGGGTTCAGCCCCTGGCTCATCGTGAGGTTGCCCTGCGGGTCGAGGTCGACGAGGAGGACGCGATACCCCATCTCGCCGAACGCGACGCCCAGGTTGAGCGTCGTCGTCGTCTTCGCGACGCCGCCCTTCTGGTTCGCGAGCGCGATGACGCGCGTCGTCGACCGCGTCGCGCCCGAGGTGTCCTCGGCCGGCTCGGCGGCACCAGCGGGAGCCGTGGGAACGTCGGGAGCGGGCTCGGGCGCGGGCTCGCTCACGACCGGCTCCGGGAGGCGCTCGACGTGAGTGGATTCGCGCACCGGAGCCGGTGCGGGCGGTGAGCCGCCGTGTCGCGGCAGCAGGCGGATGAGCCCCATGACTCCGCTTCGTTCACCGCGGTCCCGTCGACTCCTTCACGCCCGTCAATCCTCGCCATCCCAGTAGTCCAGCACGTCGAGACGGCCGACCACACCCAGACCGCGGAGCGACACCTTGCGCGACCGCGGGTAGTACGCGACATCGCGCGGGTCACGTGTCCCGTAGGCGAGGAGCTCGAGGCCGCCGTCTGCGGCGCGGAACGCGTGGGCGACGCGGGTCCCTGCCGGGCGTGCGACGACGCTTCCCGCTCGGACGGCATGCTCCTCCTCCGGCCCGTCAGCGCGCGCGCCGCGCCAGAGCTCGAGCGTCCCCGTGCCCGCCGTGACGACGAAGATCTCCTCTTCTGCGTTGTGACAGTGCGGCGGGTTGTGCAGCTTGCCCGGCGCAACCTCGAGCAGGCTGAGGCCGGTGGCGAACGATCCGGCCGCACGGCCGAGGTCGCGGACGCTTCGCTCGACTGTAGCGCCGGCGCGTGTGGTCGGCTCGACCTCGCTGACGTTGACGACGTGCGGTGGCCGCTCGTCCAGCTCGCCGATCTCCGGCGGCCCCGCCGCGGCCTCCCGCTTCCACGGATGATCGGCCGGCTCGCCCTGCAGCACCCATGTCGGGCCGAGCCAGGAGACGCCCGCGCGAGGCAACAACGTGTTCCGCGCGTAATGGCGCTGCCCGAAGGCGAGCACGTCGAGACCGTCGGGACCGGCCTGGAGCGTGTGTGCGTGGACGAGCGCGAGATGGACGAGACAGTCGCCTGGCCCGACGGAAA
>Ga0310811_10008152_pt1 | contig 13459 bp, 15 predicted proteins | sample YCmetagenome_FD_207642 | JGI IMG/M metagenome (GOLD analysis project Ga0310811, IMG submission 207642) | Soil microbial communities from experimental microcosm in Duke University, North Carolina, United States - YC | ecosystem: Engineered > Artificial ecosystem > Soil microcosm > Unclassified ... | reverse complement strand
CATGCGCATCGTCGACGAGCAGGGCCGCGACGTGAAGCGGGGCGAGGTCGGCGAGATCTACCTGCGCGGGCCGCTCTACAGCGAGTTCACCTACAACAACGACGACGCCAAGCGGCGCGAGATCGCGCTCGGCGACCTCGTGACGGTGGGCGACATGGGCTACCAGGATGCCGACGGCTATCTTTATTTGTGCGACCGCAAGCGCGACATGATCATCTCCGGCGGCGTCAACATCTATCCGGCCGAGATCGAATCGGTGCTGATCCAGATGCCGGGCGTCCGCGACTGCGCGGTGTTCGGCATCCCCGACGAGGAGTTTGGCGAGCAGATCTGCGCCCATGTCGAGCCGCTGGCGAACGTCGCAGTCGACGCCGGCGCAGTGCGCGCCTACCTGACGCAGCACCTCGCGCGCTACAAGATCCCGAAGGTGGTCGAGCTCAGTTCCAGCTTGCCGCGCGAGGATTCGGGCAAGATCTTCAAGCGCAAGCTTCGCGCCCCATATTGGGAGAAGGCGGGTCGCAGCATCTGAGGCGTTTCCATGGCGGACGAGGACGACGTCACCCTGTCGGGCAAGCTCAAGGACAAGCTGATCGACAGCAAGCAAAAGTGGGCGGCCGACGGCCGGCTGCTGACAGGCAAGACCGCGGCGCACAGCGAGCGCTTGCCGCCCGGCCAGCGCCGGGTCGAGAACTGGCCCGTCCTCGATCTCGGCATCCAGCCGGAGATCCCGCTGCATGCCTGGCGGCTGTTCGTCGACGGCGATGTCGAGAAGCCGGTCACCCTGAAATGGGACGAGTTCACGAACCTCCCGAAAGTGACGCTCACCACCGACATCCACTGCGTCACGGCGTGGTCGCGTTACGACAATGTCTGGGAAGGCGTTTCCGCGCGCACCCTGATCGACCTGGTCAAGCCCAAGGCCGACGTGCGGCACGTGATCTTCCATTCCTACGACACCTACAAGACCAATGTGCCGCTGTCGGACTTCTCGGCGGACGACGTACTGTTGGCTTCGAGCTGGAACGGCCAGCCGATCAGCCGGGAACATGGCGGGCCGCTTCGCGTAGTGATCCCGAAGCTCTATTTCTGGAAAAGCGCCAAGTGGATCAAGCGCGTCGAGTTCTCGGTGCTCGACAAGCCGGGCTTCTGGGAAGTGCGCGGCTATCACAACTACGGCGATCCCTGGCTCGAGCAGAGATACGATGACGAGGCCTCAGAAGGCCTATAGGAGATGTGAGATGGCCTCCGCCCACGATTTCACCTTCAGCGGCATCGACAACAAGCCGATCGACATGAAGCAGTACAAGGGCCATCCGGTCCTGGTGGTCAACGTCGCCTCGTTCTGCGGGTTCACGCCGCAGTACACGGAGCTGCAGAAGCTGCACGAGACCTACGGGCCCAAGGGCCTGGTCGTGCTCGGCGTGCCATCGAACGACTTCGGCGCGCAGGAGCCCAAGACCGAGGCCGAGATCGCCAAGTTCTGCGAAACCAACTACGGCGTCACTTTCCCGATGACGGCCAAACAGAAGGTCGTCGGCATGGACGCGCACGGCCTCTACCAGTGGATCGGCGGCGAAGCCGGCGAGGGCGCACTGCCCAAGTGGAACTTCCACAAGTACCTGATCGACAAGGACGGCAAGCTTGCCGGCTCCTGGCCGAGCAAGGTCAGCCCGACATCGTCGGAGATCACCGGGCCGATCGATATGATGCTCGCCGGCTAGAGTCTGTTAACGCCCCGCCAGCGCGCGGCGCATGTTGGCGCGGGCAGGCTGCTCGAAGCGCTCGAAGAAGCGGTCGGTCGCGAACAGGCGCGGCTTGGCCAGCATGGTCTCGTAGAAGGCGTTGCGGGCGTGCCAGAAGGCGGCATCGTCGGCAAACAGGTGCAGGTATTCGCGGCGGATGCCGAGCGCGTGCCGGCAGAACGCCTCCCACGGCGCCGCGAGCCGCCAGAGATCGAGGTCGCAGACGCGAGCGGCTTCGGCCGGCGGCGCCTCGGCATGGGTCGTGGCCTCGATGATGCGCGCGGCGCGCTCGCGTACGGCTTTGCCGATATCGAGAGCAGCGTGGTCGCGGGCCAGCGTCGCCAGGGTCGCGGTCATGAGCGCCGCCGACCGCCGTTCGTTGTCGCCGCGCGGCGCGCCGGGGAGATAGACGGCATCGTGGAACAGCAGTGCGAGCTGCTCGGCCTCGTCGAGATCGGGCGTGTGCTCGCGGGCCAGCGCGATCAGCTCGTCGAGATGGTGGGCATCGTGATAGGCGCGATGGGGCTGCGCGTAGTACTGGCGCGCGGCGTCGACGAGGGTACGGTGCGCGAGCAATCTCATGACGGCTCACCTCGATCACACGGTCCGAGTGCAGATCATACCGGCACTCGACCGACCGCCGTCAATAGTCTCCCTCTGCCGCTTCAGGGAGGCAGGACGGCGCGGATCGTCCTGAAGACGTCGTGGAACATCGGGGTCGTCAACCGGCCGGTGTTCGTGTTGTAGCGCGAGCAGTGGTAGCTGTCGGCAAGGTGCAGGCCGGTCGGCAGTTTGTGCAGCCGGCCGTGGATGAAGGGGTAGGCGCCGGCGGGACGCACCGTCAGGGCGCGCAGGATCTGGTCGTGCGCACCCTTGCCCAGCGCCAGCAGCACCTTGACGTTCGGCATGACCGCCAGCTCCGCCTGCAAGAACGGCCGGCAGGCGGTGAACTCGACCGGCAGCGGCTTGTTCTCCGGCGGCAGGCAGCGCACCGCGTTGCAGATCCGGGCATCGACCAGGTGCAGCCCATCGTTGGGATCGGCCTTGTAGGTGCCCTGGGCGAAGCCGAACTCGAGCAGGGTCGAGTAGAGCAGCTCGCCGGCATAGTCGCCGGTGAACGGCCGGCCGGTGCGGTTGGCGCCTTTCATGCCAGGCGCCAAGCCGACGATCAGCAGGCCCGCGTCGATCGATCCGAAGGATCGTACGGGCGCATTGTTCCAGTCGGGATACTTGCCCTGCAGCTCGTGGCGGAACGCCACGAGGCGCGGACAAAGCGGACAGTCGAGCGGCGGCTCTTCGAACGGCGATGCCACCGTGGATGCCAGCGTGCGATCAGGCCGAGCGGACCATCTGGCCGGGGATCTCCTCGCCCGGCATGTCGCCGGCGCCGCCGGTGCGCGGCGTGCGCTCGGACGGATTGCGGGCGATCAGCGGCGCGAGGTCGGCCAGCTCCATGAAGTCGTCGGCCTGGCGGCGCAACTCGTCGGCCACCATCGGCGGCGACGACTTGATGGTGCTCACGACCGAGACGCGCAGACCCTTGCGCTGCACCGCCTCGACCAGGCGGCGGAAGTCGCCGTCGCCGGAGAACAGGATCACGTGGTCGAGATGCTCGGCCATCTCCAGCACGTCGATGGCGAGCTCGATGTCCATGTTGCCCTTGAGCTTGCGGCGGCCCATGGCATCGGTGAATTCCTTGGTCGGCTTAGTGACCATCGTATAGCCGTTGTAGTCCAGCCAATCGATCAGCGGACGGATCGGCGAATACTCCTGATCCTCGACCAGCGCGGTGTAGTAGTAGGCGCGCACCAGATGGCCCTTTTCGCGGAACACCTTCAGCAGCCGGCGGTAGTCGATGTCGAAGCCCAGCGAGCGGGCGGCGGAGTAAAGGTTGGCACCGTCGATGAACAGCGCCGTGCGCTCGTTCTCGTAGAAATTGCCTTTCATGACGTCATTATCCTTTTCTGTCTTATGTACAGAGGGAGCGAAAATAATTATTGGGCGGCAGGAACCCCAAACACGCACCCTTCCTTCCGCGCCTTGAGTTTAGGCTTGGAGTGTATTGATTACAAGGGGTTGTAAGGGAAAGTGGATGCATAACTCTATCTTCGTGGGGGTCGGCGCCAACCTCACCCACGAGCGCTATGGCACGCCGCAACATACGCTCGAGGCGGCGCTCGAGGAGCTCGGCCATCGCGGGGCGCGGACCCTGCGCCTTTCGCCCTGGTACCGGACCGCGCCGGTGCCGGCCTCGGACCAGCCCTGGTACGTCAACGCGGTGGCCGAGGTGGCCTCCGAGTTGCCGGCGGATGCGCTGCTTGCTGAGCTGCACGCGGTCGAGGCGGAATTCGGCCGGCGCCGGACTGTGCCCAATGCCGCCCGGCCGATCGACCTCGATCTGCTTGATTATCATGGCGAAATCGCCCCGAGCGGGCCGGGGCGGGCGATCCTGCCGCATCCGCGCATGACTGGCCGGGCTTTCGTGCTTCGGCCGCTGGCCGACCTGGCGCCCGGCTGGCGCCACCCGGTGACCGGCCAGCCGATCGGGGAGTTGCTGGCCGCTCTACCGGCGGATCAGGTGGCCGAGCGCATAACCTCTTGATCAAGCTCCTTAAAATCGCCATTTCTAGGCCCTTGTCTTTTGCGGCTGGGCGCGTATAACCCGCCGCTCCCGGGAATTCAGAGGTCGCCATGGCGCGCGTCACCGTCGAAGACTGCATCCTGCAGGTCCCCAACCGTTTCGAGTTGGTCATGTACGCTTCCCAGCGTGCGCGTGACATCTCGGGCGGCGGCCAGATCATGGTCGATCGCGACCGCGACAAGAACCCGGTCGTGGCGCTGCGCGAGATCGCCGAGACCAAGCTCGACCAGGACGTCCTCAAGGACAAGCTGATTTCGGGCATGCAGAAGCACGCCGACATCGACAAGCCCGAGGAGGTCAACGAGATGGCCGAGCTCGAGCAGGAGCTGGCGGCGGCGCTGGCGCAGGGCGGTGCAGAAGCGGCCCAGCCCAAGGCGCTGCCGATGGCCGAAGAGGACGACATCACCGAATAGGCCACCACCAAACAGGTGGTGTGACCGCGCGGCATCATCTGCCGCGCATTAGCAGGGTTCAGCCCTGCCATTCGCGCATTGTGCGTGGAGCGGCGGCAATCGTCCCCATATAATCGGCGATTGCCATGATTCGTCAGTTTGAACTCGTGGAGCGCGTGCATTCCTACGATCCGGAAGCGGACGAGGACATGCTGAACCGCGCCTACGTGTATGGCCTGCAGAAGCATGGCAGCCAGCTGCGCGCCTCCGGCGACCCGTACTTCTCCCATCCGGTCGAGGTGGCGGGCATCCTGGCCGAGATGCGGCTCGACACCTCGTCGATCATCACCGGCCTGCTGCACGACACACTCGAGGATACCGACGCCACCCGCGAGGAGCTGACCCGGCTGTTCGGCGAGGACATCGCCAGGCTGGTCGACGGCGTCACCAAGCTCTCCCGTCTGGAGGTCCAGTCCGAGACCACCAAGGAAGCCGAGAACCTGCGCAAGCTGGTGCTCGCCATGTCGAGCGACATCCGCGTGCTGCTGGTGAAGCTTGCCGACCGCCTGCACAACATGCGGACGCTCCATCACATCAAGGATCCGGCGCGTCGCCGGCGGATCGCGCGCGAGACCATGGACCTCTACGCGCCGCTCTCGTCGCGCATCGGCATGGAGAAGGTGAAGCGCGAGCTCGAGGAGCTGGCTTTCACCGAGCTCAATCCCGACGGCCGCGCCTCGGTGCAGGCCCGCCTGGGCTACCTGCGGGAAAAGGGAGAGCAGATCATCCCCCAGGTCGAGGCCGAGCTGACCAAGACGCTGAGAGACGGCGGCCTGGTTGCACAGGTCTCGGGCCGCGAGAAGACGCCCTATTCGATCTGGCGCAAGATGCAGCAGAAGAACGTGTCGTTCGAGCAGCTCGCCGACATCATGGCCTTCCGCATCATCGTCGCCGACGCAGCGCAGTGCTACCAGGCGCTCGGCCTGCTGCACGGCCGCTACCAGGTGCTGCCGCAGCGCTTCAAGGACTACATCTCCGTTCCCAAGCCCAACGGCTATCGCTCGCTGCATACCGGCGTGATCGGCCCGCACGGCCAGCGCATCGAGATCCAGATCCGCACCGCCGAGATGCAGGAACAGGCCGAGCGCGGCGTCGCGGCGCACTGGATCTACAAGCAGGGCGGTCCGTCGACCGACGCGCCGCAATATGCCTGGCTGCGCTCGCTGATCGACATCCTCGACAAGGCGCCCGATGCGGCGGAGTTCCTCGAGCACACCAAGCTCGAGATGTTCCAGGATCAGGTGTTCTGCTTCACGCCCAAGGGCAACCTGATCTCGTTGCCGCGCGGTGCCACTCCCATCGACTTCGCCTACGCGGTGCACAGCCAGGTCGGCGACACCTGCGTCGGCGCCAAGATCAATGGCCGCATGCTGCCGTTGCGCACGCAGCTGCAGAACGGCGACCAGATCGAGATCGTGACATCCAAGGCGCAGACACCGTCGCCGACGTGGGAGCGCTTCGTCGTCACCGGCAAGGCGAAGGCGGCGATCCGCCGCTTCGTGCGCGTGCGCCAGCGCGAGCAGTACCTGCAGCTCGGCCGATCGCTGCTCGACAAGACCTTCCACGAGGAGGGTTACGAGGTCACCGACAAGGGGCTGGAGGGCGTGAAGGCCAACTTCAAGCACGCCACGGTCGATGACCTGATCGCCACCGTGGGCGCCGGCCTGATCGGCTCGCGCGAGGTGCTGACCGCCGTCTATCCCGGCCTCAAGCAGCCGCGCAAGCCGGGCGGCGCCGATGTTGTCCCGATCAGCCGCGCCCGCAACAAGAGCGCCAAGGCGCGCGAGACCGCGAAGCAGGATCACAGCCACGGCCAGATCGCCATCACCGGGCTGATCCCCGGCATGGCGGTGCACTTCGCGCGTTGCTGCCATCCGCTGCCGGGCGACCGCATCGTCGGCATCATCACCACCGGCAAGGGCGTCACGATCCACACCATCGACTGCGCCACGCTCGAGAGCTTCTCCGACTCGCCGGAGCGCTGGATCGATGTCGGCTGGGATGCGGTGGGCGAGGGCGCGGCGGCCTATACCGGCCGCCTCAAGATCACCGTCGCCAACCAGCCGGGCAGCCTGTCGAGCCTGTCGACGGTGATCGCGCGGCACGAGGGCAACATCTCCAACCTGCGCATCGTCAACCGGTCGATGGATTTCTTCGACATGGTGATCGACGTCGAGGTGTCCGACGTGAAGCACCTCGCCGACATCACCGCGGCGCTGCGCGCCACGCCCGCGATCAACGCCGTCGAGCGTGCGCGCAACTAGTCAAAGCATTCCTTAGAGTTAGCCAATGCCCCAGCCCCTGCGTCTCGGCGTGAACATCGATCACGTCGCCACCGTCCGCAACGCGCGCGGCGGCAAGCTGCCCGATCCATTGCGCGCCGCCGCACTCGCCACCAAGGCCGGCGCCGACGGCATCACCGCCCATCTGCGCGAGGATCGCCGGCACATCATGGATGCCGACATCGAGGCGCTGATGCGCGAACTCACCATCCCGCTCAACTTCGAGATGGCGGCGACGCCCGAGATGGTCGGCATCGCCCTGAAGCACAAGCCCCACGCCGCCTGCATCGTGCCCGAGAAGCGCGAGGAGCGGACCACCGAGGGCGGGCTCGACGCTGCCGGCCAGCACAATCACCTGAAGCCGATGGTGGCGCGTCTGCGCGACGCCGGTATCCGCGTCTCGCTGTTCATCGAGGCCGACCCGCGCCAGCTCGAGGCGGCGGTATCCCTCGGTGCGCCGGTGGTCGAGCTGCACACCGGCCGCTACTGCGAGCTGGAGGGCGCGGCGCAGAAGGCGGAGCTCGAGCGGCTGCGCAAGGGCGCGGCGCTGTGCGGCAGGCTCGGCCTCGAATGCCACATGGGCCACGGCCTGGGCTATTCCGACGTGGGACCGATCGCCGCGATCCCCGAGGTGCGCGAGCTCAACATCGGCCACTTCCTGGTGGGCGAGGCGATCTTCGTCGGCCTCGAGGCGGCGATCCGCGAGATGCGCCGCATCATGGACGAAGCGCGCAAGGGCCTCGCGTGATCCTGGGCATCGGCAACGATCTCTGCGACATCCGCCGCATCGAGAAGTCGCTCGAGCGGTTCGGCGACCGCTTCATCCAGCGCATCTTCACCGAGGTCGAGCAGAAGCGCTCGGAGGGCCGCGCCACCCGCGCGGCGAGCTACGCCAAGCGCTTCGCCGCCAAGGAGGCCTGCTCCAAGGCGCTCGGCACCGGCCTGCGCCGCGGCGTGTTCTGGCGCGACATGGGCGTGATCAACATGCGCGGCGGCAAGCCGACCATGGCGCTGACCGGAGGCGCGCTCGCCCGCCTGCACGAGATCACGCCGGCCGGCATGACGGCGCAGATCGATCTCACCCTGACCGACGAATATCCGCTGGCGCAGGCGATCGTGATCATTTCAGGCGTTCCTGTCGCAGGGGCGACGCCCTGAAATGACCAATTTGCACCCCTTTCCTGCGACCCCCGGGCGGGAGACATTGGTCTGCCGCCCTGCTATAGGCGCGGCTCTTGCAAACCGGGACGGCGATGACGGACGTGGCTGAACGTCGGAAGCGTGGACAGGACAAGACCGGTGGCTGGGGCGAAACCCTCCGCACGGTCGTTTATGCGGTCTTGATCGCAGTCGTTGTGCGGACATTCGCGATCGAGCCGTTCAACATTCCCTCGGGGTCGATGATCCCGACGCTGCTGGTCGGCGACTATCTGTTCGTCTCCAAGTATTCCTACGGCTACAGCAAGCACTCCTTTCCGTTCTCGCTGGGCTTCTTCTCCGGTCGCATCCTCTTCCACATGCCCGAGCGCGGCGACGTGGCGGTGTTCAAGTATCCCGGCGACCAGGGCCAGGGCCTGAACCGCACCGACTACATCAAGCGCATCGTCGGCCTGCCGGGCGATCATATCCAGGTCATCAACGGCATCCTCAACATCAACGGCAAGCCGGTCGAGCGCATCAAGATGGGCGACTATGTGCAGGGCGGCGGCGGCTCCTATCGCACCGCGACCCTCTACAACGAGGTGCTGCCCAACGGTCGCCGCCACGAGATCATCGAGAACAGCGACAACGGCCCGTCCGACAACACGCCGGAATTCACCGTGCCGCCCAACCACTTCTTCATGATGGGCGACAACCGCGACGACTCGCTCGACAGCCGCACCACGCTGATGCTGAGCAACGGGCCGGCCGCGCAGCTCGGCTGGTACGTGCCGGCCGAGAATCTGGTCGGCCGCGCCGAGTTCATCTTCTTCTCGCACGACCCGGCCGCAGCGGGCTGGCTCGAGCCGTGGAAGTGGCCGTCGGCCGTCCGCTTCGGCCGCTTCTTCATGGCGATCCACTGAAGTCCGAGCCTTTGGAGCCTGGGCTGGATCTGGGGCACGACTTCGCGCGTCCCGAGCTTCTGGCCGAGGCGCTGACCCATCGCAGCGCCCTCGACCGCCAGCCCGACCTCAAGGCGGCCTTTCCCAACGGCAACGAGCGTCTCGAATTCCTCGGCGATCGGGTGCTGTCGCTCGCCATGGCCGATCTGCTGCTGCGCCGCTTTCCGCACGAGCACGAGGGCGACCTGGCGCGGCGCTATTCGGCCCTTGTGCAGGCCGCCACTCTCGCTGAGATCGCCGAGGCGATCGGCCTCGGCGCCGCGCTCACCCTCGGCGATTCCGAACGCCAGAGCGGGACGGTGCGACCCACCATCCTGGCCGACGCGATGGAGGCCGTGCTGGGTGCGCTGTTCCTCGATGCCGGCTTCGCCGTTGCCGCGACGACTATCGAGCGTCTGTGGGGCGAACGGCTGAGCGCCAGCCTGGCCGCGCCGCGCGACGCCAAGACGGCGCTGCAGGAATGGGCGCAGGCGCGCCGCCTGCCGTTGCCGTCCTATCGCGAGGTCGACCGCGAGGGCCCGCCGCACGCGCCGGTGTTCGTGGTCGACGTCTCGATCAAGGGCCAGGAGCCGGGTCGGGGCCGCGCCGGCAGCAAGCGCGAGGCCGAGCGGCTGGCGGCGGCGGCATTGCTCGAACGGCTGGGGACATCGTGACGCGCGCAGGTTTCGTGGCGATCGTCGGCGCGCCGAATGCCGGCAAGTCGACGTTGGTGAATGCGCTGGTCGGCTCCAAAGTCAGCATCGTCTCGCCCAAGGTCCAGACCACCCGCATGCGCGTGATCGGCATCGCCATGACCGACGTGGCCGACGGCGGCCGCGCGCAGGTCGTGCTGGTCGACACGCCGGGCATCTTCCGCGTCGCCAAGCGGCGGCTCGAGCGGGCGATGGTCGCGGCCGCCTGGCAGGGCGCCGAGGATGCCGACGCAGTGGCTCTGATGGTCGATGCCGAACGCGGCGTCGGCGAGGAGACGCGGGCGATCATCGAGCGGCTGAAGCAGAGCAAGGCGCCGCGTTTCCTGATCCTCAACAAGATCGATCTGGTGCCGCGCGAGAAACTGCTGGTGCTGACCGGCGAGCTCAATGGCCTGGTGTCGTTCGAGCACACCTTCATGGTGAGCGCGCTCAAGAGCGACGGCATCGCCGACGTGCTGGCAGCCTTCGCCTCGGTCGTGCCCGCGGGACCGTTCCTCTATCCCGAGGACCAGGCGGCCGACCTGCCGATGCGCCTGCTGGCGGCCGAGGTGACGCGCGAGCAGGTGTTCCTGCAGCTGCACCAGGAGCTGCCCTACGAGGCCGCGGTCGAGACCGAAAAGTGGGAGGAGCGGGGCGACAGCTCGGTGCGCATCGAGCAGACCATCCACGTCCAGCGTGACGGTCAGCGGGCGATCGTGCTGGGCAAGGGCGGCACGCGCATCAAGCAGATCGGCGCGCGCGCCCGGCACGAGCTCAGCGTCATGCTCGAACGGCCGGTGCATCTCTTCCTGCACGTCAAGGTGAGTGCCCGCTGGGCCGACGATCCCGCCCACTACCGCGCGATCGGGTTGGATTACGATCCGAAGTAGATCGGCTTTCCTCAAGTCGGCAGCAGATCGATCGCGTGCAGGATGACGCCGCCGGCGTCGCGGTGGCTCACCGTCATGCCGCCGCTCCTGCCGTCGATCCGGACGTGGCCGAAGTGGCAGCTGCCCTCGGATGGTGCCGTATCGGAGCGGCCGGCCGGCGGCGCGTGCTGGAAGACGACCGACGGCCCAAATGTCTTGTCGAGCACGTTGGGGCCGAAGCCGCCGGCGCACAGCGGACCGGAGACGAATTCGTAGAACGGCAGGAACTCGGTGAACTGCGCGTGGTTGGGATCGTAGCGATGGGTCGCGGCGTAGTGCAGGTCGGCGGTGATCCAGTGCACGTTTCGGATGTTCTCGCGCTTGATGAACGCCAGCAGGTCGGCGATCTCGAGCTCGCGGCCGAGCGGCGGACCGTTGTCGCCGTTGGCGATCGCCTCGCACCCCGTCTTGGTGCGGGCATTGTTGTAGACCAGCACACCGAGCGGCATGTCGGCGGCGATGATCTTCCAGGTCGCCTTGGACTCCTTCAGCGCGCCCTTCAGCCATTCGATCTGGGCACTGCCGAGGAAGGCGGAATCGGGATCGAGCCGCGCCTGCCTGTTGTCGCCGTTGGGGCCGCGGTAGCTGCGCATGTCGACACGGAACAGGTCGAGCCGCGGCCCGAACGAGAAGCGGCGCGACAGCTGCATCGGCAGGTCGAGCCCGCCATAGAGCGGCATGTATTCGCGAAAGGCGCGCTGGGCGTGGGCTGCCAGCACGGCGACGCTCTTCTCGGAATAGCGCGGGTCGTTGTCGAGGCGCTTTTCCCAGTACCAGTTGTTGACGACCTCGTGGTCGTCCCACTGCGCCATCATCGGCACTTCGGAATTGAAGCGCCGCAAATTGTCGTCGAGCAAGTTGTAGCGGTGGTTGCCGCGAAACTCGGCCAGCGTCTCGGCGACCTTCGACTTGGCCTCGGTGACGATGTTCTTCCAGAGGGTGCCGTCAGGCAGCTTGCGCTCGGCCTTCAGCGGCATGTCGGCATAGATCGTGTCGCCGCTATGGACGAAGAAATCCGGTGAGAGCTTGCGCATCGATTCGTAGATCGTCATGCCGCCGAGCTCGGGGTTGATGCCCCAGCCCTGGCCGACCGTGTCGCCCGACCAGACGAAGCTCACGTCGTGGCTGGCGGAGGGCGGCACGCGGAAGCGGCCGGTCGCCGGCTCGCTCATCGTCTTGAGGTCGCCGAGATCGAGGTAGCTTACCCGGTAGAACACGGTCTGGCCGGGCGCGATGCCGCGCAGGCGGACCTTCGAGGTGTAGTCGGTTGCCTCGACCGCCAGCGGTCCCTCGATACGCTTGGCGTCGGCGAAGCCTTCGGTGGTGGCGTATTCGACGATCATGCGGGACGGCCGGTCGGCGCGGCTCCAGACGATGCCTCCGTCGGGCTGCAGGTCGCCCGCCTGCACGCCCTGCGCCAGTTGCGGCCGCCGGCTTGGCGCGGTCTGCGCGAAGAGGCGGGTCGGGAGGGCGGCCGCTGCGCTGGCACCCAGCAGGCGGCGCCGGGTGAACCTGCGCATGGGCGGAGCCTAGCGCGAATCGTGGAAACGCGGCATACCCGCCGCATGGAATGGACCGATCACGGCATCGTGCTGTCGAGCCGGCCCCACGGTGAGACGGGTGTCGTCGCCTCATTGCTGACACGCGAGCACGGCCGCCACGCGGGCTTCATCCACGGCGGCGTCTCGCGCAAGGCGCGGCCGGTCTGGCAGCCCGGCAACGTGGTCGAGATCGCCTGGCGCGCCCGGCTGGCCGAGCAGCTCGGCAACTACACCGGCGAGCTGCGCGAGCCGCACGCCGCGCGCGTCTTGGACGATGCCTCGGAGCTGGCCGGGCTGGCGGCGGCGTGCGCCATGGCCGACACGGCCTTGCCCGAGCGCGAGCCGCATCCGGCGATGTACGAGGGCTTCCATGCCTTCCTGGGCGTGCTCGGCCATCCGGGCTGGCCGGCGATCTATGTCCGGCTCGAGCTCGGGCTGCTGCAGGAGCTGGGCTTCGGCCTCGACCTCGAGAAATGTGCGCTGACCGGGACGACGGAAGACCTGGCGTTCGTCTCGCCCAAGACCGGCCGTGCGGTATCGCGCGCGGCGGCCGAACCGTACCGCGACAAGCTCGTGGCGCTGCCACCCTTTCTATCCACCGGCGGGCTGCCAGCCGATTCAGAGGAGCTGCGGCAAGGGCTCGATTTGACGGGGTTTTTTCTCGAACGTCACGTCTTCTGGCCTCACAACAAACCCTTGCCCGCCGCGCGGGCGAGATTTATGGAAACGCTCCAGCGACAAGAACAACAATGACGATCGCACCGCGGTCGTGACCACCCCCTCCCAAGAGCCGCCCCTCACAAGAGCCGATGGCCAAACGCAGCACCAACGTCGTCCCGCTCGCCGTCGTCAAGCCGGTGCCGTTCGGGCAGGCGCTCCAGGAGCGCTACCTGTCCTATGCCCTGTCGACCATCATGGCGCGCTCGCTGCCGGATGTGCGCGACGGGCTGAAGCCGGTGCATCGCCGCCTGCTGTACGCCATGCGACAGTTGCGGCTCGACCCCAACAGCGCCTTCAAGAAGAGCGCGCGCGTGGTCGGCGACGTGATCGGCCAGTATCACCCGCACGGCGACCAGTCGATCTACGACGCCCTGGTGCG